>Ga0209141_1000787_pt1 | contig 19880 bp, 26 predicted proteins | sample SaaInlLV_10m_DNA_2_FD_184676 | JGI IMG/M metagenome (GOLD analysis project Ga0209141, IMG submission 184676) | Marine microbial communities from expanding oxygen minimum zones in the Saanich Inlet - Saanich Inlet SI074_LV_150m_DNA (SPAdes) (version 2) | ecosystem: Environmental > Aquatic >... | reverse complement strand
AATCGCAAACATTTATCGTCGTGGCATACTCTTCTAAATAATGATGCTAAACCCAATCCAAGTAATATGGAGACAAATCCTTTACCCGTTTCTGTAGTTAATAATCGTTTGAAGTTCATAATATATATACTATATCAGTATATATTTTGTAATTTACTTTACTTAGTCACTATGTCTACTTGTGGTGTTTCTTTGATTTGTTTGACTTTTTGGTGGTTTTTTTATTAGACTTGTTTTTGCGTTTGTGTGTTTTTCTTTTCTTGTGTTTCTTACCACCATCAAACGGTGAATATTCTGGCGAATCTGGTGGCGAATATTGTAAAACATCATCGTATAAATCGCGGTATTTTTCTGCAGCTTTGAATTTATTTCTTATATTATGCTTAGTGTAAGGGTCAAGTTCACCTATATGTTTCTCCGGTTTATCGACTAATTCGCGTTTAATCTTATCCATGAATTCTTTTTTCTCGTTCTCGGTAAGAACAGGTGGTTTATGTTTCAGTTCAGTAATCAACTCGGTTGTCTTTTTCACCATTTCGGTTGTCTTTTGGGTGATTGCTAGAACAACCGCTTCTGATTTTGCTTGTTCCAATGTGTCAAGCGCGTTTTTAAGAGCATTTAATTTATCCGTTGCGGCTTTGGTTAGTTTTGTTCCATAATAATTCACAAAATGATAGATTAAATATCCAATAAAACTTATGAAACCTGCAGAAATTCCTTTCATGACATAAGGTAATAATTTGGGTAATAATTCGGCTATTTTGATAATAACATTGATAGGAATTATTTCTTTATTCGCCATGATACCAATATAATAGAATTGAATAAATAGCATAAATTTTTTACCCAAATATTCACGCAAAATGAGTTCTACACAACCGTCTTTGTTAGATAAAGATTCCATTACTTTCAATCCACCTGCGAACAACTTTGTAATTTGTTCGTATCCATATTTCGCACCTTCCCTCATTGCATCAGCAATTAAATACATAATTAACGCACTCGCGCTCACGCCAGTCATACCGCCGTTCATTCTCATCTTCTTGGTTCCATCAGTTTCGTCAGTGAAAGTCATAGATTCGAGTTGTTTAATTAAGTCTTCCCCGTCATTTTTTTCTGCTGCAATTGACAATTGTTTTATTTCTTCATTTAAATCGTTAACTGTGTTTTTCATATCTTCTATTTTACATGACGGATTTTCACGAGTTATTTTATTAAATACCGTTGCAGCGTCTGATTCTAAAATGTAATCACCATCACTGCGCAATATTTCCGGCAATCTTGTATCTCTTTTTCTTTTGAATTCAGACATATATATATATAATCTCACAATATATTTGTTTGTCTAAATTTTATTTTGAATGACCGTCAGTATTACCATTTATTTTTCTTAATACGTTCATAATACAAATCACAATCATGGTCACTTATACTCCAATGATTCGCAAAAATACAAGAAAAATTACAACAAAATTTTACATCTGTAGACGCCACTTTATAACAATCATCGTATACATGAATATCTGTGCCCACATGTCGATAATTATATGATGGGGTAGCAGTAATAATATCGCGATTGTTGGTAATACGATAATGCGACAAATTGGATTTTTCTTCAAACGATGTTTTCCAATACGAATTTCCAACGCGAGGACTTGCAAAAGACACTACATTAACATGATTGTCTATTTCGTGTGATAGCAAATATCCGAACAATGTACATAAAGCACCTCCTAAACTGTGTCCCGTAATATAAACATGATAATCCGGATACGTTGCTAATATTGATTTTACCTTGTTTATCATTTTATCACATACACTCGTATCGTGTAATTGGTTGTAAAATCCACAATGAACTTTTATGTTATTATGGAGAATGCGTTTTGATATTTGAAAATCGTGATACCAGTCTTTCATAGATTCACTTCCTCTAAACACCACACACAACTGTTTTTTGCTGTGATTTAAAATAATACCTGCTTGTATATCTGTTTCAGGCTCAGTGATAAACTCACATAATTCTATATTATCATTATTATTCTGTATGTCACATAACGAAGATTTGCGTAAAAAAGACAAAGATTCGGAATCTGTGTAAGTATTTATAATACGATCAAGAAATCCTTTGAAATTGACATCAGTAGAAGAGTCAAATGTAAAATCTTTACCATAATTGTAAATCAACATAGTAAGACGAATCAGATCCATAGTCACATCATGAGAAATCAGATAATTTGCTTCTTCAGAAGACATGTGTATAGAGTTTGCTTATAAAAAATTATACGTTGTTGTATCTTTTGTATTTGTCTAAAATATTATCTTTATTATCTTTAATTGTAATGGTAATCGGGTCATTCATATCATCATGTGTACTTATAGATGTGGTTTCAGAATGTACATCACCTTCACTATGCGTTTCTCGTATACTTACTAAGGGGGGGGTTCGTTTATGTTGACTACGCATTTCACAACGTTTTTCTCGTTCCTTTTTCATTTTATGCCACTTAGGTGCGGTAAACGATTCAATGCTAGGCACTTTAAAATAATTTGTCCGTTTTCTATTATTCTCATCATCGACTTCTGCTTTTACATCTTCCATTAATGGAGGCGTCAAATAATCTGTTTGCATGACGGAATATTCTTTTGCATCATTCGAATTTTGTAATAACTTTTCATATGCATTGAACTTATCGTCTAAAAATGTCTTTCCATCCACCCCTCGTTTATCTGCCTCGATTTTGATGGTTTTGTATATTTCCAGACTTAGCTTGTAATAATCTTTATGTGATATTAATTCATTTTCCATCTTTTTTTGTACGTTTAAATACAATTCCACTGCTGTTATAATTCCACATGCTAGAGAAATCAGACTTGTTAGGATGCCTACATACTGCGGATCTAAAGCACCATCTAAACCGACTGCGGCAAAAGTATTTATACCACTAAGTACAATAATGGGAATCCGATAGACTTTGGCAACTTCTTTGTAATATTCATATTTGTAACTATGAATTTCACTCAGCTCGTAACAATTCACTCGTATTCTGTCTAACACGTCAAAAATGCCTTCGGTCCATTGTTCGTTGTATCGCACGTCTTTTATAGATAGGTTTAAACTTGCATCACTAATCATTTACAATATGAGTATATTTTTTTGGTATTATACTAATATTGTGGCTTTATCTGTGTAATTTTTTTTTCGTCTGTAGGACAGGTTACCTCAGTTTCTTTGTATTCAAAACAATTACCCGTTTTATCTTTGTATTGCATTATTTCAACGTTTTCATGCGTAGGAAATACATAAATATTTCTGGTTTCAGGCACAGTAATATACACTGCGAATATTCCGATGCTAAGTGCCACCAAAAATAGAGGAATATTGATGTATTTAGATAACATATATATACAATCATTAGAAAACAATTTTGTTTATTTGTTTATTTGTTTATTTCTTGGTCTTCTTTTTCTTTTTTTTTGTCTTCTTGGGTTCTTTTTTGTCTTCTCCTTCTTCTTCCATTTCCTTCAACAAGTCGGGGTGAACAAAACTACGCTCGTGTCCCTCTTCACCTGGAATATGGAATACTAAATCATCGTTGCCACCATTGTTTTTGATATATTCTTGTCGAATTGATTCTTGAAGACGAATTTGCTCTTGCATTTGCGATTCTCGCATACTCGCCTGTTCAGCCATTTTCTTCTTTTTCGCCTCGTGTTGCTTCATTACCGCGGTTCTTAGACCTTGCTGTTTCATCATTCGGTCAACCTTATTTGTGTCTATCTTCATGTTTTTCCCCAAGTTTCCACCCATCGATTTTGCCATATTCTTCAGCATCTCATTCAAATCTTCTCCACCTTCTCCTCCTCCCATACTACCTAAAATATCACCTGCTTCCTTCATGAGCTCTTCTTTGGAAATCTCGCCACTCTCCATCTTAGAATTCAATTTGCCAGAAACCTTTTTCATCAAGTCCATCAATTTTACGGGGTTTTTCATTAATTCTTTCATAATGTCTTGCGGATTCGAGTGTTTGCTCTCCATATCCGCACCAAAGACTTCAGTAAAATCATTGGTTAGTTCTTCCGCCATTTCTTTAGCCAATGCTCCAATTTTACCTTCAAATAATTTGTTTAGTTTTTCTTGAATACCCTTCAAATCTGGCAAATTACCCATCTTCGATGCAAACTCATCCTTGAAGTTTTGAGCAGTTTCGTCGGTATCATCAGATTCGGTTTCCCCCATTGCCTCATTCATTTTCCCCATATTTTTAAACAAATCGCCCATGCCGTTCATTGCCTCACTCAACTTATTCTGTAGTTCTTCTTCATTGATACCCTGAAACATATTGGATGCTTCTCCGAACATAGACTTATCTTGAACATTTTCAATCACGATAAACAACATTAACTGTAAATATTTCCAAAGTGTTTTCTTGGTATCCTCTGATACGTCATCGATAGTGAAAAATAGTTTAAAATCTATACCGGGAAGGAACTCGGTGTTGGTCTCGTCTTTGAAAATATCAGCATTTTGATACAAAATATCGAAAAAACGCTCGGGTAGCACTTTCGTTGCATGTGCGTGGACATTTTTTAGATGCGTTGATGCAAAATCTTCTTGTTGGTAAGTCTGAAATTTATCACTGAATTCAGGGAACGTATTTGCCAAGTCATTAATTAAATCTCCAAGGATGGAACCAAATCGGGACAACACGTCATTCTCATTTGTATCCATAATATTATAATATACTCTATTCGTGTTTGTTTATTATGTTTATACCGAATATTTATTTTGTATTCTTGATATCTATGTTCAGATAATTCAAAAAATGTTTTATAGTGTCGGGAACAGGTCCATCCGAAGTATTATAAGTATTGTTTGTGCTACGAATTAATTTAGGTTTGGTGATATTATTCAAATTTTTATCAATTTCAATATATTCATCGCTCCTCAGACTTGTATTATTGGTTTCTTTCTCTATTATGGTATCTTTGTTCATCTATATTCTTGATATATTATAAAATTGATATTTTTATGTATGTTTATTGATATTGTAAAGACAGTACTTTAACAATGAACAATCAACTTATCCTATACATTCCTTATATTCGCAATAATATTACGCGGTCTATTCTTGCGTATTATTTTCGCAATGAAAATATTGGCGAGATTGTAAACGCCCGTTTGTGTAGCAAAATGAACGCAGGAGAAATATATTACATAGGATTAATAAGAATCAATCTATATAATTCAAATCCGGCGAAAGAGTTTTACACTAAATTACAATTGAACAAATCGTATAAATTTATTTACGACGAAGAAGCAGAATTCTGTTGGTTAATCAAAATGTATAACCCAAATATGTTATTGTCAAAAAATAACGATGATATTATACCATTAAATAATGATAACATCCCACTGGATTATGTTCATGGGTCCCGATTTACGATGAATGAACATCAACATATGAACATTTCTATCCAGTTTCAAGACTATTTATATGACACAATATCGTTTGATAATATGGTGAGAGAAATTAATACAACTATTCAAAATTATACATATGAACTATATGGATCATAAATTTATTTCTACCAGAACATATATATACAATAACTATCATGGCCGATGAACACGCGTTTAAAATGGATAAACTAAAAAATAATTTTGAAGGTATATTAAATCTAAAGCGAAAGGTACTTCAAACAAAAACAGAGATTAATGATAGGTTACAAATAGTGAAGAAAATGTACACAGAGCTAATGAAACAAAACACGAAAAAGGTTATGCTTTTTTGTTTAGATGCGTTTTATTTTCAATATAAATCGTTTATGATGGAAATTGAGAATATAGAAAAATTCCGCGTTTTATTAAATAATCGGATGTATTGTGACTATTACAAACTATATACACTGATTATTCAGTATTTTAAAGACCATTCTATCGAAACCGATAATGACGATTTAAATGCGAAGACATTTCCTATGTACAAAGAACTTGAACCTTCACAGGAATATAAATTGGAAGATGTAAAGGGAATTCATGCGAGTATATTGTATTTGATCAATACATTACATATGAAGAGTGCTGGACAGCGTAATACGATTACTGGGTATAGCGATGAGAGCAAAATTGGTTATTCCATTTCTAATTTTTTGAATACGCTTCAGTACGAGAATTTGATTTTACGGGAACAAACTAATTTGTTTTTGAATTATTTAGCATTTTTTCACATCTCACAAAAAAAACAATTGAAACGGGTTTTATCAAAATTAGAGGATTTTTCAAATGAGATGGACCACAATCTGCATAATAATATGAGTTTTTCCATAGATGACATTGAAGAGGATAATGTCAATCGAGATGATTATTTGCGCGAGGATTCAGACGAAGACGATAATGTTCAAGAAAGTACCGAGTCTGAAAGTATCAAGTCTGAAAGTACCAAGTCTGAAAGTACCAAGTCTGAAAGTACCAAGTCTGATACAAATAGTCAGCTTATCACACAAATTTCAGAACTGGATGTAGATAAATCCGCTGCTCTAGTACAGTTAGACGATAATAATGAAAGTGCGTAATAAGAGATATGCATGATATATTTATGTATAGCGTCATTTTTTTTTGCGTATAGAATATAAGGGGGACATAATGGATAATAAAAATATAGATGAACAAGCAAGAAAAAATGAACAAAAAATTACAGACGAACTAATTCACCATACTGAACACAATGATAATAAAAGTATAATGGATTCGAGCGTGATGCCTATAGAATGGTCTAAGGAAAACGAGGCAATTCTGATTGAATGGTGTGATGTTGCACAATGTTATAAATGGCTTAATTTACGCGCTCACACCAAGTATTCTTATTTACATGCTTGGTTTACTATTCCTGCTATTACACTGTCTACTATCACCGGTACAGCGTCTTTCGCACAGTCGAGTCTACCTTCACCTTACAATACATATTCTCCAATGGTAATCGGTGCTGTCAATATATTTATAGGTATTTTGACTACTGTGCAACAATATTTAAAAGTATCTGAATTGAATGAGGGACATAGAGTTTCCATGATTTCTTGGGATAAATTCTCCCGAAACATTCGCATCGAACTCGCAAAGAAACCCGATGAAAGGGATGATGCCGGACATTTTTTGAAACTTTGTCGTCATGAATACGATCGTTTAATGGAAACCAGTCCTATTATTCCAGATAAAATAGTAGAAGAATTTAACAATAAATTCCGAGGAAAGGAAGGAAGTGCTAAACGAAGACATTTCGATAAAATAAAAAAACCTGATATATGTGACACCATTATTAGCGTAAGTGAATTATTAGAGAGTTTTGATGGAGATAATACAGACCTACTTGGATTAGCTGATGCAAAGAAAAATGAAATGCTCACACAACAAACAGACAAAATAGACGAATTACAGAAGTTAATTGAACAACAAAAAGATGAGAAGGAGCAAGAATTAGCAGACAAGCAGAAAAAAGTGTTACATGAATCTAAGAAATTCGAAGAACGTATCGTGAAATCAAACACTGCATTTGAAAAAATCAATAAATATATTGTCGATTTTAAAGATATGTATGACCGTGACCCGATTCCAGACGAAATCAACGACGGGGTAGAAGTGGACGAGAAATATATGAAGGAGTTTTTATCTACTTATTCTGTTTGAGCCAATTTGAAATAGATTGAATAATTATTTGTGCAATTATTCAATTAAAACGGTAACGAAAAACTAGTTAAATCTAAGTATTGAACATCCGAAATAAGTAATATAGTACCTAATGAAATTAATGTAAACCCGCCAATATGTTTCGCCTCATAATCTTCATTAAAAATGAATCTACCTACGAAAAACAAAGACAATAATGCTACAGTATTAATTAATACTGCGTTAATTGCCGGAGTATTGTATTGTAAATCAAATTCAACTAATTTGAACGTTGAGAATACAGTAAATAATGCGAATCCAAACAATATTAAATATTGAGGTAAAGATAGATTGGAACAATTATTACACGTAACACTTAAGCTATTCTTTTCTAACGCAAAATTTATAGCGAAGTACACAAATACAATCATCATTATGAAAATGGTATTAATCAATAAAAAATCATGAATGTCAATTGTATCGAAGATATTTTTTAGAAAATAAGGTCTACATGACTTCAAAAAAGTAATTCCTAAAAGATTGGCGTACATATGTATATATTAAAAACACATATTATAGTAGTTCTGTAAACAATAAATAACTGGATATTCCCCAGAAAGTCACACCCTCTTCATTAAAACGTACGATTGGGTGTTTATCAAACAATTCTTTCGTTGGTTTTGTTAACATATACAACGAATTTTGTGTAAAAATAACCATTCGTTTAATCGAATGTACATCTTGGTTTGATGGTAAAATTGTATGAGTAAACAGAAACATATGTCCATATTCATCATTGTCGATTGGTATGGTAATTAAATATGTCTCATCTGCGTTTTCACTATCATAATAAATATTTTCATATATATCGTTTACCTTATCTACTGGATATACAATCAGTGGAATATCTATAACTTTCCCTTCTGAAGTAATATGGGCCAGTTTGGTATGTTCTAAAAATAGGTTGTACACTTGTTCTTGAATCGGCGTATTCAATACTGATTGTTTCATTATTTCATCTAAGATAACCCACATATGTTTTTGCTCTGTATCAATATTTTGAATCGTCTTTTCTTTATTTTCGAACAATACATAGATAATATTATCGTGTTCTACAAAACCCTTGTATGCGTTTTCAGCAATGATATCTGAATATCCAGTTATATTGTTGAATAATTCGAATATCTGTTGTTCGAATGGGTTTAAATTGTCGTTCTCTATGATGGTTGTTTTAATTCCCATTTCAATATCGCCACGCTGTTCTGTGGTGATTTCCATACCCCCTTGCTGTGTTTTATTTATTTCTTCAATTGTACTTTCTAATTTCTGATTATCTACCATTTTTTCAGGGAAACTATATGAATCATTTGACTTTTCTAAATAGAACTCTACAAATGGTAGGTCAAGTGCACTATTCATATGATACATAACTAATTGTATTGTATGTTGTTTTGTTAAATCTCGGTCCATTAAAAAATCGCGCGATAATTCATCGTTGTCTAAATAAACAAAGTTTTTCGATTCATCTTCGTTCATATCACGAATTGATGGAAAGTGCTGTTCACCATTTGATGTGAGTTTGGCTGTAAACTCGTCTGGTATATTGTTTATTTCACTTGACGAGTCGTTTTCTTGTTTCAAACCCGACGGAATTTCGTCTTGTATTGATTTCATAAATTTGTCGACAATTGTATTTTTTATCTCCATTTACAATGTATATAGATTATTTTTCGTTTCGTTATATGACTATATAATTTATACAATTCATTTAAAGAATACTTGTCATAAATAGTATATAACAACCCGACTTATCGAGTTTAGTTTCCATTATCATGGCAGCATTTGAAAAAGCACTTCCACCTACTAGTCAGACATTCGAAGATATGATTCAGGATGACGAACCGCAGCAACAGTCTTATTTAGATGATGAGTTTACTTGTCTAAGTGAGTATGAAGCTTCGATTTCAACAAATGCGAGTGGTTATAAGAATAAGAAGAAAAATAATGACCGCAAAGGCGACAAAGTAATCAAATACATTCAAAATAAAAAAGTAGTGATTGAAATGTTTTCTAGTTCAGACACGACGGGTGCATCAATCAAAAGTGCTACCGATGGTATTGTGTATACAGGTATTACTGTTGGAAGTTTTGGCGAGAATCTGTTTTTCAAAGTTCGTAATACTACTTCTAAGGATGGCATCAAAGCATATTATTATTCGTCTCCTGAAGAGTACGAGAGACACACTCTGAATACCATTAATGACCATCTCAAACAAACGTGGGCAGAAAAGTATGCTCATGCTAGTTCCGTTCTTAAAATGAATGTTTAAAATAATAAAATCATATTATCTACTTATAGTATAATATGACTTATACAAATATTCCACCAATTAGTTATATATTTGTTGGTATTACCACAGCAATTCTATCATATGTAACTTGGGCGGAATTACAAGAAGAAATACAACCAGAATTTCAAGAAGAAGTACAATCAAAAGTTCAAGAAGAAACACAATCAAAAGTTCAAGAAGAAACACAACCAGAATTTCAAGAAGAAACACAATCAAAAATTCAAGAAGAAACACAATCAAAAATTCAAGAAGACGAAACACAATCAAAACAAATGTTGATGGGTGGAAAAAAAAGAACAGCCACAAAGAAAAAACGTAATCGAAGGAAAAAACAAACGAAACATAAAAAATTGAAGACTCGGTAATTGATTTATTATATGTATCATATAAGCAATCAATCATGAATACAATACACGAATTTAAATCTAATTTCATTGAGAATTTAGAACAAACCGTGTTCGAAGCAACTTCAAATGTCCCACTTACCCGTGTGTATATATCCATTGGAAGTAAGCTGAATGAAAAACAAATAACTACCACACAACATATGCACTGGTATTCGAACGCATTAGAACAAATGTGTCCTATATTTCTATGTGATTCTGATAGAAGTCCAGATATGAATACATTAATCATCATTATAGACAGTTTTAATGCGGTTGAATATAACAACAACAAACGCCTTCTAACGAACCGATTAAAAAATGTAAAACATACTCAGATTGTTATATTTAATACGATGTGTACTGAGAAGTTATTGTTTCATTTTATAACCTATCTAGCACACATGTGTAAGCAAAATCAAATTTCTTCGCACAATTTAATGATATGTAACTATGTGAAGTTTGCGACTATACCGAATCAACAAGAACGATCCCAAAGTGTCTTTATTTCACCATTGATACATAAGCTCTTGAATAAGACGCGCGATTACAAAGACTGTTTGTATGAATGGTTTGGTTACGACTATTCTATGTACAATTTTATTTACAATTATCAAAAATCATTCAATCTACAAGACACCAATGGATACCATATATTGAAAAAAATATTATGTAATTCGCCATCATCACATATATATCAAATGAAAATATGTAATATCGAGGCTCGTGAATTTTGCGAGTTTATATTTGATATTACCAAGCATAATGATACAAATCTACATGTATTAAATGTTCCGGTTAAAGAATATTTACATTAATTCTTCTTTACATCTTTCGAAAAAAGCATCCAATTCGCTTTTTTCTGAACCACTATATACATCATCTGGAACATACGTATCACTTCCTTTTTGATAACAAATTACACTCGGTATACTTTGCACCATTTTTTTGCTTTTCATGTATGCATACACATCAAAGCATTCATCTATGTCTAAGATAACACATTGAATATTATCGGGCATATTTGCGAAATGATTTTCTAAATCCTTCTCTATTCTTTTGCATGGAGCACACCATTCAGCACCGAATTTAATAAATATTAATCCTGGATTGCGGGGCAATAAGTGAAGAAGTGCTTGACGAGACTCTATCTTGTGAATAATTGGAAGAGGCATCACTATTCTATATTATGAGAAATGTTTATTCTCCTTTTTGTAAAAAACAATGTAAATAATTTTTTTGAAGTCTATTTATATGAGTTATGGATTTAGACAATACCCACAATTTAGATGTGAACATGTATTCATTAAAAGAAATCTTGGATTTGTTTCATTTAGATTATGATATTTCAGTAGAAGATTTGAAAAGAGCAAAAAAACAAGTGTTATCTACACATCCAGACAAGTCTAGATTGTCAACTGACTATTTTTTATTTTTCAAAAAAGCATTTGATATAGTCCTCCAATTCTACAATAATCAACATAAACAAGATGCCGATACGACTCACACGAGTACAGTATATTCAACCGATGGGTACAAAAACGATAACAAACATACAACAACCCATATGCAAAAACTCGTGCGAGATATGGGGGAGTCCAAGTTTAATAATCAATTTAATCAGTTATTCGAAAATAACATGGTGAAGAAGTTGGATAACGAGAAAAACAACTGGTTTACAAGTGAGCAAGAAGCATATGAAATAAATGAACGCGTCAATGCAGGAAATATGGGACAAGTAATCGACCGAGTCCGAGATAATCAACAGTCGCTTGTAAAACATAATGGCGTGCAAGTATTATACTCAAATAATAATACTAACAATAACTTTCATGACGAAGAAGATGATTCCTATGTTGTATCTGACCCATTTAGTAAATTAAAATTCGATGATTTACGAAAGGTTCATAAAGACCAGACAGTGCTCAATGTAAGCGAACGTGACTATAATAATGTTAAAAAGTATTCGTCAGTTGACCATTTCATGCGTGATCGCGGAAGTCAGTCTTTGACACCTCTCGAAAAACAAGAAGCAGAACAAGTACTACAAGCACAAGACCGAACTTATCGTGAGCGTATGATGCACAAACAATATGAATCAAATATGAAAACAAGTCGCTATGAAGAAAAGAATAAAAGCGTTATGGCAAATTTCTTACGTATAACTAATAAATAACTGGATGTACTCATTATTTTTTGGTATTTTGTTGATATCCCATTTTTTGTAGTGCTAACATTTTTTGTTGTTGCTTTACATACCACTCTTTATCCATATCAAGCATTAATGCGTCATAATTGACATTTCTATTTTCAATATCGCTATAACTCTCATATTGACTTACTGTCGGAGGTGTAAGCATTAACCACATATGTTTCTGTTGGAGTCTTTTCCAATATATATCTAATGCAAACTCGCGTCCATTTTCTGGATGTTTCATTAAGTTTTCGGCACTCTCTTTAAAATTAGTTATCAGTGTATCATAAAAATGTTTTCGCACTATATATCCAGTAGTTGTTTGACAACTAAATACACGAGAACAGAAATCGGTTAACTTTTGATACGGAGGAACATTATTTCCACCAACAATTAATACATCCCATTTTATATTCTCATGGATATGGGTTTGAAATAATTCGAAATTTTCCTTTAATTTCTGTGGGTCTAAGAATGTAATATCGTCTTCGCAGATAAATACATATTCATATTCCCTCTTCTTGGCTAATTGTAAACATTTAATATGACTCATTGTGCAACCAATCGCACCATGTTTGTTTTTTATGGCGGACACTCGTTCAACTTGCATGTTCATTTTATCGAATTCGTTTAATGCATGATCTAGTCTATCAACGCGGTCGTCCAAGTTAATAAAGAGTGCGTGTTTAAACCAATCCATTTCTATTATAATATATACAGTATATTCACTTTATATATTTTTGTTGGTCAATTTACAAACTACATGTTTGTCGTTATTCGTCTGACTTTTCCGATTGTTGGTCAAGTTGTTTGATTTTATTTGCGTTTTCGCGTAGATATAATATATCTTTTTCTATACGACTCATTGTTACTGTATGACTTTCGACCTTGTCCATCAATTCTCGTTTCAGCACATCGTGGTCTCTTTTCAACTCCCGCATGTGTTCCGTTAGTTCCGATATTTGGATTTTTAATGGCAGTTCATCTGACTTGTCATCCACGTTATCCTGAGATGTTTCTTGTATTTGAATGGTTATATTATTCGATATGTCATTTGTAGGCATTGACACTATTGGATTGACCTGTGTAACCATGCGAGGAGTTAACTCTTTCAACTGTTGTTCTCGTTCGCTTAGATGTTGATTGATTAATTCGTCCATGTTATCAATAATCGTGTCTTTCTCCTTTTCTTTAAAATCTATTTGTTCTGGTACAGGTTTTGCGTTCATTTGTTCGTATTCTTGTCTTTTATCTTCGAATTGTTGATTGGTTTGTTCTCCGATGTTGTTCGGCACGTATGGAGGGGTTTGTATTTGAGCAGAATAATTGGTTTGCGCAGATTGTGCATACGGATCCGGCACTCGTTGTTGATGGGGATAACTGGCTTGTGAAGTTTGCGCATATGGGTCGAGCACTCGTTGTTGAGTTTGTGCGTATGGGTCGAGCATTTGTGTTTGAGGTTCTGGTGGAGAACTTTGTACAGGGATTGAATGGACTGATTTCACCATGAAAGTGAGAACATCCTTATTCAAAATGTTCAGTTCTTCCATAGAAAGATTCTGACCTTCGCTTTGCATATAAAACTTCTCTATAATAGACCGAAACCACTGTTCTTTAGATACATTTGTATTCTTTTGAAAGAATTCGTTTACATATATATTGTTGTTTACAATATTCCAAATAATCTTTTGGTTCTCGGGATGGACTAAGGCACTCATGAGTATAAGAATATATATAACTTATGTTCATGTTATTTTTTTATTTTTGTTTACGCGTTTTGTTTTTATTATGTTGAGAACCCCTTTTTGATTTATTATTCTTTTTTGATTTTATATATCTTTTATTTGATTTGCCTCCCTTTACATCCTTTTCTTCTGGTCTTGCAGATTGAAATGTAATCGTTCTAGTCAAAGAGGGAAAAAAACTATCGGAAGTTCTCAACGGGTCTGGATTAGATGATGTTGCCCAGTCAATATAACTTGAAAGTTGATTCAGATAGTAGTCGACCTGCTGTCTCGCACTTGACGAAGGGAGTGGTTTCTTTACGGACGTAACTACCTTGGCCACATTACTTCTATTTCCACTAAACTCAGATGGAAATACTTTGGATTGAATAATTGTTCCCTTTGATGCATTATTATTTTTAGCGGTCCGTGTATCGATTTCTTGTTTGATTTGATTTTGACTACTCATTTATACAATCCAGATATTTTATTTATTAAAGTATTTTTCGCGTAATTTCTTCATTTTGTTATCCGATACACGAACGCGTTGTAAATGATTGAATATATTTTTACGCTTTTTTGATTTTTTCCCTAACTTTTCAGTTAACATCGTAATAATGAAAAACATGCTATACATTCCACATTCTGTATTTTGCATTTGATGCTCGAATTCGTTTATATGTAGTTCGTATTGTTTTTCTTTACGTAAATCGTTCATTAAGTCATCGATTTCTTTGGGAGGTTTGATTCCATTGCTATCAAAATAATAAGCATCTTTGGAGTTTAAATCGATATACAAAGATACCCAATGAGAACCCGACGAGTTATGTTTATCTAAATTAAATACAATACCTACATTGTTGATTCCTTCTGTTAGATATTTGTCCACATTCATTTTACATAACTCTTGACACACGCATTTTCCATAGTAATACAAAGGCGTATTATCAAAATCGATTGGCGTAGGACCAATAAACTTGAAATCTGTGCGTAACTCCTCGTATTGTTCTAACACGTTTAGAATGTCGTGATTAGTTAACCATGTGGTAGGATTGCTTTTCCATTCGTCTGGTTGAAATGGAGCGAACAATCGTTTTTTTAGGTCTTCGCGCAAATGTTCATCTTCGACCAGGTCAAACCAACAATCTTCGCGACCACATGTATCCAGTTTTTTATGTAGTTCGTTCCAAATTGTTTTAGGGTTGTTCGACTTGATTGTTTTGTCTGGATAATGTTCATTGAAAGCATCTTTAATAATATAGATGGTGCTTTTTTTCATACATGATTGAGGAACAATTAAATCTGATTTATTCGATGGATTACAGTGTATTTTTTTCAATGTTTTCTTATGTCGTTTAGGTTGTTTCTTTTTTGTAATTGTAAACATTTAGTATATACTTACTAAATATTTTAGTATTTGGTCCGTTTCATAATCGACTTGCCCCATACTGACTTGTCTACGTTCATCGGTTCAGGTTCTTCGCGCATTTTATCAAACATGGTATCAACTTCATCGTGTTTGTTGTAATCATTCTTTACTTCCACTTCTTTCATTTTATAATGATTTATGACTGTTCTTACATATCCGTCAAATGAATCGTTCACTTCAGTACTCACATTTTTATAACGATTTGTAAGCAATTCTTGCGTAAGTTCCAGAATATCATCCGCATAATCGCTCATTTCGTCATAATGATTTTGAATTTTGCAAAATTCATCAGGGTTTGTTTTAGAAACCAGTTTATGATATTGCGATTTATTCATCAACAATTCTAAAGTAAGCTGATCAACAAACGAATTGCTTTGTCCATTTATTCCTACTTCTGGGGTTATTTCTTCTCCGGATGCGTCCATTATATATACTATTCAGACAAGGTTTTCTTTACATTTATTTATCCGAAAACAACAATGTTTATACCTGTAATATCATTTAGTAATAACCCATCACAAAAAATATAATATAATAGTATAATAAGAATTAAAATGACTAGTCTTGGAGGAGGATTTCAAGGAATTTCTGCAAAACAAACATTAACTAATTACAAAGATGGACAACAAACGTCTACACGCGATATTTTACGTAGATCTTGGAATACCTCTTTCGCTACTGGAACCGTGAATGGTTACAAGCGCAGAGTGACTCCCTTTAGAGCCGTGAATAACTCTGGTGATTTTTTACTTCGTAAGAACTACGATAGCAAGGGTGCCAACCCTGATAGCACCGGCATTCCATCTGCTAATACTAACCCCAAATTTGTTGCCGATTCGTCGGATTACATCAAGTACAGAAGACAAGTTAGCGTCAACCGTAACTACAATGATTTAGCGAACGGTGGCGATGAACACAATGGTTCTGTTAGTTTCCTAATGAATGTTCGCTCTTAAATTCGCTCTTAAATTCGCATTTTATAAGGACGAGTAAATATATGTAAATATGATATAGATAATGATATTTACAACAAATAATTTGAATAATGGTTCTCTCGCATCCACTCGGGCAATGCCTCTGAAAGATAGTACATCTGATAATGGAAGTAGATTTAGTGCTGCTCGCGAAGTATATACTGAAACAACTCCCGATACCAGCCAAAAAAAATGGTATGGAAATCGCGACTCATCTAGTGTGATTGAACGAAGGAAGAACAATGCTATCGGCAAAGGAAGCATCAATGCTAACAACCAGGCACTGTCTTTCACCGCGCACAACGAAATTAACAGTGTGAATAACGCATTAAGAAGAACTCGCGCGGGCGGTTCTACGGTTCCTGCGAAAAAAACTGGTTCCACCAAAATATTTTAAGTGTATCGAAAATGTTTTCGTTGAGTATAGTATATAGTCGATGTATAACTATTTAGTTGAATTTATTGCTACTACCTTCTTTGTATATGTTATTTTATCCACTGGTAACCCTCTGGCAATTGGCGCTGCTTTAGCACTGGCTATTTTAATGACTGCTGACATTTCCGGCGGTCATCTGAACCCTGCTGTGTCTGTTGTAATGGCATCTGCCGGTAAATTGCCGATTAGTGAATTATTGCCTTACGCGATTGCTCAGGTTCTCGGTGGTTTGGTTGCTCTTGAAATATACAAGAGGAATTAGGAGTAAGTCGACAATATTAGATTGAATAAATTATAAAATTATGAAATTTATTCAATATTTGGTATGCTGATTAAAACCCATTTGTGCCGTTTCTCAAAGCATCGATTAATTCATCTACGCTTTCGCTGTGCATTCCCCAACAAGTTACTAAATCGAATGCCTGGTCGTCTGCATTTCGGAGAACCTTGTTATTGCAACTATTATAATCCGGATTATACTTATATGTTTTCAGAGCATTACGTATAGATGCGGTTTTGCCTTTAAATTTAGACTTAAAATCCGCGAATGTCATAATTGCGGTTACTTGATTGCCACTAATAACCTTGTTTTTGTCCGATACATTCTCTTGAGTATCAAGTTTACGCATTTCTGAATTATATATGGCTTCCGCCATCGGTTTTGTCTTCCATTTACCCAAATCCATAATCTCGCCACTAGGAAGTTGCAGTCTCACCTTCCATCCCGTGCCTGAGCGGATAATATTAGGATTGGAATCAGAATCGGAATCAGAATCAGAATCAGAATCGTCATTGCCTCCACGCATGTTAACATTTTTGCGACTACCTTTCTTATATTTCCGTGTCTTATTCACACCTTTTTTGCCACGTTTGACGGTCTTGTTCACCGTTTTTTTACCACCTCGCGAGGGTTTTGCCATATTATATATACTACCTATAAATAATATGAGTTCATATTTATGTTTTCAGTTTACTTGGTTTTTAAAAGGAGTTTGTATAAAATATATAAACCGACGACTGACATTGAACCCATGTAAAACTGAGTTCCCATATTCAGCTCCGAGAACTCAATCCTATTTGATTCGTCTTTTTCTTCATTCGCTTCGTCGCTGTCATTTTGGCCCTTCTTTCCAACAAGCTGATCCTTCATTTTATTCACTAAAACCAATAATTCGTTGTCGGTTTGTTTCATATCTACTTGCTCTTTTTCTAAAATAGGTAGTGCAAACAGAGAACCTTGTAAACCATGGGTTGGTTCTTCCATTTCGCGTTCTTCCATCTTATCCAAAATCTTAGGATATGCGTTTCGAGAAAACGCGAGTTGTTGGTCTTTATTGGGAGAACTGTCTAAAAATAAATAATTCATAGTTATATATTGACGTCATATAATATATTATTCTTTTCACCTTTAACATAATTCCAAATGAATATAAATAATTAAATTTATATATCCTTAGTTGAATCATTTATCGGGTATGTGTGGCATTTTTACAATATTGAATAACGATGACAACATTATTTCTTACGAAACAATGAACGATGCGTTTCAAACAGGAAAACATAGAGGACCCGAATTTTCTGTATTGAAATCAACTACATTAAAGACAGTAATGGGATTTCATAGATTGGCCATTAATGGACTTGACGATTTGTCACATCAACCAATCACGATTGGTGATATTACTCTCATTTGCAATGGAGAAATTTATAATTATAAACAACTCTTCTCTCTATTGCCTAGTCACGTGACCCCCAACACAAATTCTGACTGTGAGATTATTATTCATTTGTTCAAAGAGTTTGGTATCGAAAGCACAATTCAAATGTTAGATGGCGTATTTTCATTTGTGCTTCTTGACCAGCGACTAGGAAATGAAAAAAGTAAAATATATATTGCTCGTGACCCATATGGTGTACGACCGTTATATTCGATGACCGAAATTACCGGGTCAACCAATAGCATAATTGCTTTTGCTAGCGAACTGAAATCTTTGAAACCAATACAAGATATATTAAATACGCATTATACCGATGCGAGAGATGACGCATTATTCAATAACCCAAAAGCGAATATGAAAAAAATATACAAACAATATCAAATTCAACAGTTCACTCCAGGTACATATGCTGTATACACATTGCCTTTTAGTATGTCGCCTCACTGGAGGACGAGTAAGCAAGTTAGATACAATGCGTTCCCATTCAACACCAACATTTTTGCGAATAAATACGATACGAACAATATCCTTGAAAATATTCAAACGTATTTCAAAGAAGCAGTATACAAAAGATGTATTACTACCGATAGACCGATTGCGTGTTTGTTGTCTGGTGGACTGGATAGTAGTTTGGTTGCAGCATTGGTAAATGAATATCATAAAATGAATCATCTGCCTAAATTAGAAACATACAGTATCGGAATGGAGGGGTCCGAAGACTTGAAATATGCACAGCAAGTAGCGGATTATTTGGGCACGAAACATACATCAGTTGAAGTAAGTGAAGCCGATTTCGTGGATGCTATTCCCAGTGTAATTTATGATATTGAAAGTTACGATACAACTACTGTACGTGCCAGTGTTGGAAATTGGTTGATAGCAAAATATATATCGGAACATAGCGACGCAAAAGTTATTTTTAATGGTGATGGTTCAGACGAATTGATGGGTGGATATCTATACATGAAGCAAGCTGGTAACTGTGTGGAGTTCGACAAAGAGTGTAAA
>Ga0209141_1000781_pt1 | contig 19990 bp, 17 predicted proteins | sample SaaInlLV_10m_DNA_2_FD_184676 | JGI IMG/M metagenome (GOLD analysis project Ga0209141, IMG submission 184676) | Marine microbial communities from expanding oxygen minimum zones in the Saanich Inlet - Saanich Inlet SI074_LV_150m_DNA (SPAdes) (version 2) | ecosystem: Environmental > Aquatic >... | reverse complement strand
GAATCCAGTCTTAATAAGTCTACCAGTGACGAACACATTAAAACCTTAGGTGAGATTACCACACTCAGTGAAGAGTTAAAGTCCAGAGGCAAGAAAATTATTTTCACCAATGGCTGTTTTGATATTTTGCACGCAGGGCATGTACGCTACTTAGAGACTGCAAAGAGTTATGGAGACGTACTGATACTAGGGCTTAATTCTGATAGATCAGTCACTGCACTAAAGGGTGAAAACCGCCCTATTAATACACAGCTTGATAGAGCTTACATATTGGCAGCACTTGAAGCGGTTGATTATGTAGTAGTGTTTGATGAAGATACACCGTATGATTTGATTAAAGCGGTTAAACCACATGTGCTAGTCAAAGGTGGTGACTACAAAGGCAAAGAAGTGGTTGGACAAGATATTGCTGATGAGTTAAAACTGGTACAATTTGTCGATGGAAAGAGTACCACGCGCACCATTGAGAAAATCCAAAAGAGCAACTAAAAGGAAAATTATTCATGCAATCTACTATTGAATTTGAATTTCGTGAGCATTTAAAAACAGCTCAAGCAACGCTGGAATACATTTCTGACCCGCTTGAGATTGCGGCAAATCTATGTATTGAAAGCCTTAAAAATGGTGGAAAGATTTTAATCTTTGGCAATGGCGGTAGTGCGGCTGATGCTCAGCATATTGCTGCAGAATTGGTTGGAAGATACAAGGTTGAGCGCAGAGGTTTGCCTGCTATTGCATTAACCACTGACACCTCAGCACTAACTTCAATTGGCAATGATTATGGCTATAACCATGTGTTTGATCGCCAAGTGGAGGCGTTAGCAAAGAAAGGAGATGTAGCGATCGGTATTAGCACTGGTGGCAGTAGTGGTAATGTAATCAATGGCCTGCAAACTGCAAAAGAACTAGGTTGTAAGCTTATTGGCTTTAGTGGTCGAGATGGTGGCGAGATGAATAGTTTATGTGATGTTAACTTAGTCGTACCTGCTGAAGACACGCCACGCATTCAAGAAATGCATATTGTGATTGGGCATACGATTTGTCACTTAATTGATCAGGCTTTTAAAGATTAAATAAAAGTTTTAACGGCACTCAGAACATCCGTAGCCTTGATGAGATTCATGCAATTATGATGTTGTAAAGGACAGGTGCGCTTCATACAGGGCTGACAGTCTAAATTCTGTTTCACAATAATGCTTTTATCATTCATCCATTGTGATGTTTCATCATCTTTAGTGGGGCCAAATATTGCCACTGTTGGCACTTGAAAAGCTGCAGCCACATGCATAGGGCCACTGTCACCAGTAATAAACAAATCAAGTTTTGAAATATGATCGATCAACTCTGGAATGGTGGTGTTAGCTACTAGGTTTTGATAATTATTAATATCTTTTTCAATGAGTGATTTTTCAATATCCATGGCAATATCTTTTTCACTAGGTCCACCAAAAATAACAATGTCATATTGGCTTGATAATTCGCTAGCCACTTTGGCAAATTCTTTTGGGTACCAACGCTTGGCGCTACCGTATGATGCACCTGGGTTGATACCCAAGATTGGCTTCTGAGCCACATCTGAAGATTGATTGTGCTTGTAGAGTTTTAACTTTCTAGGGTTTGAGTTAATATTCAAACTATCGTTAATAAAATTATTATATTTTTTGACCTGATGACAATTGGTATATTTATTTTTATCAAATTGATACTTACTATCGGCTGATATTAAAAATTTCAAAAATTTTGAACGTATCGAACTTCTAAATGAAAAAAAAACGTCAAAATCACCCAATTCTCTTACTGTTTTATATAAAGTACTGTATTTTTTATCCAAAACGACTGTTTTTACTACTTTTGGGTGATTTTTCATTGCCTCAATCGAAACAAAAGAACTGATAAAAGTAATTTCTACATTATTGTAGAAATTTACGATATTTTCAATAGCTGGCGTAGTCATAACGCAATCGCCCAACCAAGTTGGCAATTCAATCAACAACTTCATTAATAACTCTTAGAGTTTCAGACAAATTCTTTTCAATTGAAAACTGTTTGGATTTAGATCTATTGCTTTTTTTAACCACTTTCAATGCTTCTTTATCTGATAACAATTTATCAATCTTTTGAACTACGGATAAATCTTGAGAGGTATCCATAACAAACTCATCATCTAGAATTTCACTAGCGCCGTTTTGCTGTGTGGTAAAGACTACATTTTCAAAATTCATCGCCTCAAGAACAACATTGGAAAATGGCTCATACCGTGTAGGAAATAAAAAAATATCGCTAATTGTATAAAAATCATCTACATCCTCTCTGGGGCCAGTAAAAATTACTTGATGCTCTATATCTAATCCTTTAGCTAAATCTTGATAATATTTAATTTTTTTTTCTTTTCCTATAATAAATGCTTTAAAATTTAAATCTTTTAATTTGGCAATAAGTCTAAGAAATTCTTTTACTCCTTTTCTCTTAAACCCACTACCAACATAAAGCAGAATTGGTTGGCCTTTGTTAATTGGGAACTCTCTAGAAAGTTTATCGAAGGATTGTTGATAATCAATTTTTTTAGATTCAATACCATTGTAAACAACCTTTATCTTGTTGGCATCAATATCATAAGTGCTAATAATTTGCTGTTTAATCATGTCAGAATTAGCAATAATACGCTTTGCATTATTAAAGCAGCGCCTCTCTAAAAACAAATAAATAGGGTGCAATAAATTAGTTTTAGATTTTTTTTCAGTAGTTAGGTAAACCCTATGTACACCATCTCCAGCCCTATATATATCAGAACAAGTAATCCTATCTAGAGAAAAATAAAATTTACCAGACTTTATTGCACACACTTGCAAGTTGAACAATATAACGCGTAACCACGATGGTAAAAATTTTGGAAAGATAGAATTAATAACCTTATGATCAATATTTTGCCTTATTAAAGCTTTTGACAAGCGAGACAAATACACTTCAGCACCACCAAAGCTAGTCTTATTGGATCGAATAAAAAATATTTTATTGTTCAAGACCTTTATTCCTATCTAAAGTCATAAATGTTAGACTAATCCCCAATATTATCATAAACTGTAGAAACATATGGTCGCGCATATTAGCATCAAAGAAACTACGCCCAACAAAGCCCATGGTAACAAACAATGTTAAGATTGCAAAATAATTATAACTCCTTTTAAATTCTATAATAGCGGTCTTAGACGTTAAAAAGACAAAGAATAACCATAAAAGTGTCGCTATAACTCCAGCCCCCACTGTCAAATCTAAAATTGAACTATGTGTCGTATTTCCTCTTTTGGCTAATTTTGGGTGTCGTTTTTCCATAGCATGGCCAAAAGAATTTCTACCAAAGCCAATACCCATAGGTTCATCAACGATATATTCCAATGACTTCATTGCCCAAGCAATCCTCTTATAATTCGAGCCTTTAACCTCATGGCCGCTTTCTGTTTTTGGAGCGTCCAAATTCTCGTTCAGCCAATGTTGGCTACTTGAAGTATCCATTGCCAGCGGAATTGTCTCAATTAATTTAGACCACCTCGGATCGGTATTAATATTATAAGTCAACGGAATTGATAGGATAATAATTAATGCTGTTGCTATCAGACGTCTAACCCTTATAGAATATTCATGATTTTGATATAAAAATACCATGCTTGACCCAATACCTAGAAAAACTAGAGCAATATCCCCTAATCTCAACGACTCAACAAATGTAGAAAAAATACTTGCTATTAGTAATAAATATAAAATACCGTTTGATACTTTTAACACTTGCTTCTTCACTCGCATTCGAAAAACAAATTCAGCAATAATCATTGCTAATAATATGTTGGTTAAGTAGTTTGGTTGTACTGGTGAATCCATAAGCCCGCCATATCGACGCATCATTACCCCATCATGAAATAATTTATCTATTGCTACCAAATCAATATAGAGTATATGAATAAAAATACTATAAAAGAGAATGGTAACGAGAGTCTCTTTTGTTATATGCTTAGACTGATTGACGTAAGATGCTAGCAAAATACCCATTAGAAAATATAAAGATGGATAAAAAATATGACTCTTAAACTCACTTAATGACCAAGCTGTTTCATGAGATAGATAAACTGAATGAAAGAAAATATACAACACAAAGACAACCAGCGCAGCTGCTATCCACTTAAACTCTTTACTACTTGTAACTGTTTTTAAGCCCTTTTCACCTTTGATTGTTACAATTACAAGTGAAATTAGTAGAGTCACAACCAAAACATTTCTTAATGCCATTGTGCCATTCACACTTAAAATGAAAATAAGGAATGAAAATATTCCTAAAATAAAACTACTCATAAAATAAAACTACTCATAAAATTGTATCATTAATCCTTAAACAAGAGTCAGATTTAACCACAATTTCAGGACTTGTAGTATTAAAAAAAGCTGAAACATCTTTGTTTAATGCCAATGCGATATGCAATGGCCCAGAGTCTGAAGAAATTACAAACTTGCTTTGTTTGACTAGATTGATAAATTGCTGCGATGATTGTGTTGATTTTCTAAAAAGAAAATGATTGCACTTATCTCTGAAATGAGACTTATCCATGGATGCAATTGTAATTTCTGAATTCTGATATTTTTTATTAAGATCAAATACTAACTTATCAAGTTGCACACTGGATATCGCTCTATCTGGGTCAGTTGATTGTGGGCATATTAATATTTTTTGATAATTATTTTTCAAATTTAATTTTTTAAAATTCCAGTCTTGCTCTGGCAACTGCAAGTACTTCCTCACTACTTGATAGTGATTAATAATATTAGGTCGATCAAAATCTTTGTAACACAGAAATTTTTTGCAATAGGTTAAAAAATAACAACTATCTAACCCATTAGACCAAGGATTAAAGCCAATATCAAACTGACGTTTTTTTAATAAACTATTTATCTTAAACATATCAAATAAATTACGTTTATTAAGCGCAATGCATTCAATATTTGGTAAAAACTCGTTCACATACGGTTTCATTTGACGCGGACATAAAATCAAATATTCTTTGTCAGGATATTGTTCTATAAATTCCTTAATAATCACTAAATCGATAATAGTATCGCCATAGCGAGTAAATAAGGAAAATAGAACTTTATTTGCTTCTTGAATATCTTTCAGATTAAGTGGCTGACTGTCAACATACTTAGTTTTAAAACGCAAAAAAGAATTAATCATTCCCAGACCCCTTCTTTTTTCATTTTATTAATATTATCCTGGCATATTGCTTCCCAATCTACCAATGGAGTCATTACACCTTCATGCATATGTGCTGATAGACCCTTGATTGGCGAAATACAAAGAGCTTTATTTTTAAAAAATATGCGACCATATACTTTTTTGCTTAGCTTGGAATCGCTTGGACCAACAGCTGACTCCTTAATATATTTTTCAAATCTCTTAATAGTACTAGACTCTAGTAAAAATGTATGAGTTGTATTAGATATCTGTCGCCAGTGACAATGTTTAGACAAAAATATAAAAGATAGGCGCTTCCATGGTGGGTCGTAACGATCAGGATAATCAGGTGTGTGAATAATTATAGGCGTATCTTTTAAATCACCAATGATTCGGTTCATATAATTTTTCTTCTTTCCAGAGGTTTGTAAATATTGCGTCTTATTTTCAATAAATTCGGAAATATATTTAAACGAATAAGACGTGTGTAGATAATCATCTTCACACATATATACCCATTCATCATCAGGTATTTTTAAAGCCAGATCAATCTGTTTTTGCAATGATTTAGATGCACTACCCAAATTTTCATTATCAATAACAACATTGTCAAATGTTTTGAAGAAATCAAGTAATTCTGTTGATAAATCATCTCCGATGATTGTAAATAAATACTCTTCTGATTGAATAGCTTGATACATACTATAAAAGGATACTTTTATTATTTCTGTTTTGCTCATACCATAAGGCCTGGCAACTTTGTGCACCGACTCAATTTTGTCGCAAGCTCTGAATAATACGTGATATTTAATACGCATTTTAAGATTTAAGAAATTGCTTTTTTGGTTTGTAAAACAAACCCCAAGTATCGACCAGGTGCTTATAATCTAACTTTGTTCCATCAAGAAACATTCCTCTTGGAAAGATAAGGTCGCTATTAGACCTTAAGCCCCTTTTTAATTTTCTATAAGGCGGCCAATTTCTACTGACTGCAAACAACTTATACTTCAAAGATCCCCATGCGCCAATGTGGATGGTATCTAATTTAGCGTTATCAGATAAAAACCTTAAATATCTAGGATGGTAACCAGATGAATAAAAATTAGGCTCATCATGTATACGATTAATTACCGGAATGGATACCCATATATAAGCACCAGGCTTTGCCATTAGCACAACGTTGTTAAACGCTCTAATAGGATCAGGAACATGCTCTAAAACCTGATTACACATTACAAAATCAAAACTATTGAGAATTTCTTTATGTTTAAAATCATCCTGACCCCAATCCTCAGTAAGATCATAACCACCCTCTAGCGAAGTGGCAAAGACCTCATTGACGCTAACAAAATTGGTTTCTAGCTCGTCCTCCGACCCTGAAACAACACAAAGTTTATCAATATGTTTGAAGTTTTCTAACACGCTTAACTGGTCAAAATCAAACATAGAAACCACTCTGTTATAACCATGGGATCTTATTAATGACTTTCTAAACTCACTGTTTTGGCTTTTTATCCATTTTTTAACCTGACGATGATCAGAGTTAAACTTGTGCTTATTCCCTTCAAGTACATCCTCCAAGGTTTTTGCTTTATACATAATAATATATTTTGTCCATGTTACTTATTATCACCCAATGCTTTACATACAGTGTCAAATACTGTTTGAACCGAAACTTCACTCATAGCACTTTCTTCACTACAATCCCTTATATTAGGATGATCAATAGCAAAATAACGGGGGTGGTCTAATGCACCATAATTTTTGCTCTTAAGTTGACAATGAAATAAAACAACCATTGCTATATCAAAGGTACTCATAATATGGGTTGGACCAGTATCTACTCCAATATACAAGTGAGTCTTAGACATAATGGCTGCAGTTTCTCTTAATGGCATCCCAACAAATGAAGTTGCATATCCTTTGAGATTATCAAACAACCAGCTAGACTTCTCTTTTTCTTTTTCTGCGCAACCACCGTAAATTAGAAAATGAGCATTTTGGTATTTATTAATAATTTTATTGCATAATTCTAAAAAATATTCAATAGGCCAGTCACGATATGCTTTTGTAGGGAAGCTAGCTACTTGTAGACCTATTAACAATTTATTATCTAAACCACTCTTTATCAGAGTGTTTTCTGCAAATAACTGCTCTTCTTTAGTTATGAATAGTGATAAACGCTTAGTAATGGTATTAACATTTATAGAATGAGGCAATGTCATCCACAAATCTACAAAATGCTTACCTTGAGAGGTGGGAAATTTTACAGCTCTATACAACTTATTGTTAATTCTTTTATCACTCTGCTCGAAGGCAATAACCCTGTTTGATACTCTTATCGCGTATAAAACCAAACTTTCATCATAACCATATACAAACGCCAGATCGTACACTTTTCCAAATCTGCCTTTCCAAATAGCAGTATTTTTAGAGATAGAACTCACATTATGAACAAATGGCAAGTGCTGGAGCACTGTATACCTTTTCGGATGGGCCAATACTGTTATTTCAGCGTCTTTATAATGCCCAGATATAGATTCTATGGCTGGCGTAGTTAATAGAGTATCGCCAATTCTAGAAACAATAATAATTAGTATTTTTTGAACAGAATTTGAATCCATGATATTTTTTATTATCCGTGCTACAAAATTTAAATCATATAATTACAAATACTTAATAATCTTAAGCTCTTGCATAATCATCTTCGATACGAATTATGTCATCTTCACCTAGGTAGGTTCCAGTCTGTATTTCAATAATTTCTAACGGAATGTCTCCGATATTCTCTAAACGGTGTAATTCACCCAATGGAATATAGGTAGACTGATTTTCAATTAATTGAAAAGTTTTTTTACCACAGGTGACTTGCGCTTTACCTTTAACAACTACCCAATGTTCAGCACGATGACCATGTTTTTGTAGTGATAATTTTGCACCAGGATTAACCAATATACGTTTTACTTGAAATCCATTGCCATTATCAATAGAGTCATAATAACCCCAAGGTCTCAATACCAATCTATGTTGGTCAGACTCTAGACGATTGCTATCTGTTATTTGCTCAACAATTTTTTTAACATACTGTGCGTGACCCTTACTTGTAACTAAAATTGCATCTTTTGTATCTACTATAATTAAATCAGACACGCCTATAGCAGAAACCAAACGATTAGACGCGCTATGTACGTATGAATCATTGACCTTATTTAAAATGACATCACCTACAATAACGTTATTATTCATATCTTTGGGCTGTGAATCCCATAATGCCGACCAAGAGCCGACATCATTCCACGCTGCATCTAGTGCAACCATAACAGCATTGTTAGTTCTTTCCATAACAGCATAATCTATCGATTGACTTGGACAGCTCAAGAATTCTTTTTCATTTAGCCTTGTAAAGTCTAAATCATTATATTCAGTTTGACATGATTTTTTGCACGCGCTAAGAATTTCTGGCTCATACTTTTCTAATTCGTCTAAATACACTGATGCTTTAAACATAAACATACCGCTGTTCCAAAAATATTTACCTGAATCCACATATTTTTGTGCAGTTTTATAATCTGGCTTCTCTACAAATTGATCAATATTGTAATAATCTTCATCTTGAGAAACAGCAGCTTTAATATAGCCATACCCAGTTTCAACCTTATTAGGTACAATGCCAAACGTGACTAACTTGCCTTTTTCTGCTTGTTTTTTTGCAGACTTAATGGCTTGGTGAAATTTACCCACATCTTGTATTAAGTGATCTGCTGACAATACTAACAAGATTACATTTCCATCGTCTTTAATTGATTTAAGTGCTGCTACAGCAATTGCAGGGGCGGTATTTTTTCCAACAGGCTCTAGAATAATATTAGCGGCTGATCTATTAATTTGACGGAGTTGCTCAGCAGCTAAGAATCTATGGTCTTCGTTGCAAATCACCAATGGATCTCCAATAGATTTTGGCAGTCTAAGAACTGCCTCTTGAAACAATGTAGTTTCACCTATTAATTCAATGAATTGTTTAGGGTGTAGCTTTCTTGATAAAGGCCAAAGTCGAGTACCGCTCCCTCCAGACAATATAACTGGAACAATCATTTACAAACACTCCAATATATTGCTTCTCTTGATATCAGCATATTTGACTACTTTATTAGTCCAGAAAGGTATGGATTCATATTTGGGTCGTTGTACATCTTAAATTGTCGGTATATTCGATAAAATGATCTTCCTCTTGATGCCCCCTTAAGAAGCTGATTAAGGCAGAATAATAAATCATCTCTTTGAATAATAAGACGCTCTTTCTTGCTTTTTGCCTCTTCCTTCTGATCTATATCAATATCAACTCTTTCAGCTTGAATACCCATGTGCAAGATTTTAAGGCTGACTATTGAGAGTCTGTCAATAATAGAACCAGCGGTCTCACTATTAAACCACGCGCCTTCTACTACTTTAACATTTGTTAATTGATCAAGAATTTTTTCATCAATACTCTCAATTGCATCGTTTCTCTTTTGATTAAATTGGTCAATATTACGCTTATTTAGTGCAATATCATTATCACCTACATTAATACGGCGTGCTTTATCCTCTTCGCCCCAAAGTTGGCAATTATATTTATGATTCCTCTCAATCCAAATCCAGATACTATCTTCTTCATGTAGGACAGGACTTTCTTTAGGCCAAACAGAGCTTGAATGACATAAGTCATGATATTCAGATATTTTATTATTATCAATGTTGCTAAATAAATTTACCATAATATTTTAATCTCATAATTGAATATAATAAAAACTGCATAATTTCTGCTTAATTTTACACATTAGTAATAAATTCAGGCACATCCTAATACAAATTTTTAAGAAAAAAAATTAAGACAAAACGGGATTTACTACGGAAATAAAATACTATTTCCTGTCACAGCATTGACCGAATTCATATATTTTGAATTTCTACTTGATCTTATTGGCATTCCATGAATAACTTTCATTGCAGAACTATAATCCTCTCTATCGAATTTAACCTCTACCACGATATTATCAGGAATAAATGATTTGGTTGACATATTTGCTATTGACTTATACCTCTGATCGTACACTGATTGCTTTCTATCTATAGTTATACGAATTTTGTTATCATTAGAGACAAAATACTCACGGTAATACCTATTTACAATGGTCGGCATTGGATGTGACAAGAATAAATGCTTATATTTACCAGAAAGTTGTCTGGATATTTCCATTGTAATTTTTTTCCATTTTTGATTTTTCAAAGTATGCAATGAAGTAATACTATGCTTAATTTTCCATCCAAATGAATTTCTTTTCATTTTTATCTCAAGTGATCCGCGTTTTATACTGTTCAGTTCCCCATACCAACGAAATCGTATTTTAGAACGAAAACTTTCACCACTTAGATTGCCTGTATATGAATGGTAATTATAAGTATCATAATAAACATTATTAATCCATCTATCCGGATAAGGCTTGCTAAATCCTGATGAATGAAGTCGGATCCACCTTATAAGATGAAAGTATTGTGTTTCTCTCGCAACAAACTTTATCTCTCGTCTAAGGTTATGGTTCTGCATAGAAGTTATTTTAGTCCAGACTTCATTATGGAATCGTACAATGCGTCAACATTTAGATTAATCGTTTTATCTACCTTGCCATCAATTATTATTTTGCTTCCAATTTGAGCTAGTGAGTTAAAATTATTATTCTTGAATGTAATATTATTCATATCCATAAAAGATGGGCCATATTCACTTTTCTTAACATAGGACATTACACCTGCAATAGATGATTTTTCTATCGTAGAATTGTTTATATGCACTTTAGATCCATCTTTGCTTGCTATACCAGTACCTGAGTCTATTATTGTTAAGTAGTCGCCATGTAATACACTTCCTTCTCCAACTGAAATTGCCTTATCATCAACATTAGCAAACGTGGTGCTTTGAATTGATAAGTTCGATCCACTGATATCGACAGCATCTCCCCCTCCAATAGCGCCTATATCTACAAAAGATGAGTGTGATATTTCACCATCTGAAAAATCAGCATCAAACGCATCTGAAATTGCAGACTGAATCTTTGTATTCTTAATTGAAAAATTAGAATGTATTATATTTATAAAGTCCTCACTTGAATTATTAGTGAATGTACATGAATCAATATCAACATATTTATTTTTGTATATAGTAATACCACCGGTCAACGACCAGTTCTCGGTTTGAAGAGAAGATGTATTCTTGATTATCGTATTTTTAAGTTGTGTAGTTTGGGAACCATTCCCGATTGAGATCACACCATGCCACTTTTTTTCTGAATTAGAACTTTGCATAATCACTGGACTACTTTTTGTTCCTACAGATATAAGGTTTCCAAAAGACAATATATATGCCTTAGGAGAGAACGTTAAAATTACAGCCGGTGGTATTTTCAAAGTGTAGCCGGCTGGAACAATTATATTATCAGCAACATAATGGTTGCCAGTCTGAATGCTTAAAACTTTTTCTGTCTTGTTGAGAGTAAGATAAGGGTGCAATTTAAGGAGACTAGCAAGCGACTTATTTGGTATTGGATGCTTGCTCATTTTCGAGAAATAAGGTTTCGCATTAACTTTATACATAACTATTGGATCAATCTTAGATTCCAATAAAAGCGCATAAGTATGCAAATCAGAACTAACATATTCAGACATATCTATATTAACAGTGTTATAAATTTTATCCTTAATTTTGGCAGGAATATGAATTGGCACAGGCAAGGTTAAAGTTTTTATAAAATTTTTATCAGCATTACTCATTATTATTTTTGACACAGTAAACTCATAAGGAACGATATTATCAACTTCAATATATGTTTTATTTCCACGACTTACAAGAAAAACATGTGCAGGAGTTATATAATCACTGGGTATATAGGTATTAACACGCTCTAATTTAATATCTTCAGACTCATTTTCGAGTATTGGCATTAATGCTTTACTTGAATCATTTCTGTAAACTAGCTGTGGACACATAATCCTCATGCCTTGTAACTTTTCTTTGCTAATGGAAAAGCCATGCTTGTTATCCATTAAGCCCAATATCGATAAATTATGCTTATTAAAAGTATCATGCGCAAGATTAGCGTCAATATTTAGTGCTAACTTATTCAAATCTATGTCAAATGATAACTCCTGTTGGGGTTCATTAACATTGATTGCCCACCCGTTAATATAATTATTATTGCAATTATCAAAAGATACAATAAGGCTATTGTCGGCCCATTTATCATTCAAACTGTCTGATCTTTTTGTTATTAAATCAAGAATAGACCTACTATCTGGCATAAACAATTGCTCATCTCTCAAAATTGATAAATAATAATCTCCTTGTTCATTGAATTTATCAATAAACACAGGGTTATGGAGATCTCTATTTATCTTTTTAATTGAATTGATATAAGCAAGCCGTACATAGCCATCTTCTAAAAATCGTTTAGCAAAGTTTTGATTCTCTGTTGGGACATCAGCTATATCTTTTTGATCATCTGTACCACCATCATAACCAATGGGCTCAAGTTTTGCTGTGTAAGGATTGTATGAAAATCTTATGTTATGCCAAGCCACTGCATGCCATGCACCCCAGGTATCAACTATGGCTAGATATCTACCAAGTAACTCCACGTCAAAGACATCACTTGCTTTGAGTGAGCCTGATATGAAAGACCTCAATAAGCCAACTGCAACTCTATAATTGGACTTTAATGATGATGACTTTTCTATTCTTTTTTCATTAAAGGCGCTAATACTTGCAGCTGTATAATTGTGATATGAATCAGAATTATTGTTAGCTTTGTTCTCCCAAAATAAAGTTTCATCTAACTTTATGATTACACTTTCTTTTCTTTCGTTAGCTTCCAAGATCTCTTTTGAGAAATGCTCTTCTAAAGCCATAACTCCAATTTTATTACCGTTAATTATTTCATTAACAAACAGGTACCTAGGAGCAAGTATCCCATTTTTTCTCAACATTTCAAGAAAGAGTGGCTCACCAAGATTACCTCTTGTCTTTGGGTTTTGAAGTGAAAATGATCTCATCCCAAACAAATGATCATCTTTCTTGGTTTTAACCCTTAAAGACCACTTATCCCCCTCAAGATGATCTGTAAAATCGCCTTTTAATCGAACTTTTGCTTTAATCAGTTGATCGTTATATCTAATAGATGCCTTAACAAACTTTTTTTCCTTTTTAAGAATTAACCCTTCTTTTAATGCATTATTTCTACTTTGTTCTAACTTTTTCCAATTTTTAAATTTTATATCTATTACGATAGTTGGTATTTTGCTATCTGTGGTTGTGTTCGTCTCTAAAAAGTAATTAATTATTGATTTTGTATATGATAATGGCGATTCATAAAATATTTGCCTGCTAAACCCTCTGTCGTCTAAATACTGATATAGTGCATATTTTCCAGCTCTTACGACATTAATAACAACAGTAATAATTAACAGATATATAACCCATCGCATTATTACATTTGAAAGTGATTTTGTGCTCCTTAAGGGCACTGTCTTCTGTAGCTGCACACTACATAGCTGGTAATTGACTTTGATCTATATATGTCACACCTATATCTGGAAACTTATCTTTGAGTTCACTTGTTAATTCGTGCAATGAATTATCATTTGCTACATCAATCAAATAAGTCGCCTCAAACATATCTTTTCGTGTGTCATATCGCCTTAGATCAATCTTTGAAGCATGTCTCGACAATATATCATTTAACAGACCAATTGTCACCTCGTCACTTGAGGATTCAGTGTGCCAATCAACTGAAAGATAAAGATTTTTTCCTTGTAATTTTTCTTTCAGCCATTTTCTTCTTAATAATGCTATTAATCCAAGAATAGTAAACCCTGCAACGACTGTTCCAAGGGTTTGTCCCGCACCTAGCCCTAATCCAATTGCAATCGATATGAACAAATATGCCAACTCTTCAGGTTCTTTAATGGGGGTCCTAAATCGAACAATAGAAAGTGCCCCAACCAAACCAAGAGAAAGGGCAATGGATGATTTTACAACTGTAATAATTAGTATTGTTGTTAATAATATAAATGGAAAAACTTGACTAAGCTCCTCTCTGTTTGAAAGAGTAGATCCAAAATTTTTATAATGCCATCTAATGGCAAGTGCCATTGCAAGGCCTACTATTAAGTTAATTACAAGTGAGGTTATTGAAAAAGGGTCTTGACTAACTACACTAAATATATCATTTAAACTGTTTACACCTTCCATCATTCACTCCATATATTTTTGTGAGTAAAATCTACTCAAGAACACATTTTAAATTAAATTATCTAACCAGATCCCTAATGTTAGCAATGTATATAAATGATTTGGCATTGGATAATCATTGGAATGATTATAGTCATAAATTCCTTTTAAATAATCCTTATCAAGAAAGTTGAGTGTTGATTCCTCTGAAAGCAAATAGTGCCTTATTTCCTCATTAGAGTCTTTTATCCACCCTTTTAATGGCGGAGTAAATCCAGCTTTCTTTCTATGAACAATATCCTTTGCCACTCCACTATCTTGAAGAATATCTTTTAAAATTCTTTTGCTGTAATTACCATCTTTAAAAGATGGATTTAATTTATTAATCCACTCGATAAACTCAACATCTATAAATGGTGCTCGCGCCTCTAAGCCGTTAGCCATACCAGAAATATCAGATTTTGTAAGAATATATTCAGGTAAATGAGTGATTTGATCAACTGCCATTAATTGGTCTATACTTGACAAATTAGAATGCTTTGCAAAATAATCATATATATCTTCATTCCAAATATTTTGACTAATTTGAGTTTTATCTTGACCAAATAAATCAAACTTTTGTTTTTTAGAAAAACCTGATAGTCTTAAATAGTAAGTGTCTATCATATCGCCTGATAACGATTCTAAGAGCCTATTAGCTTTCCCCCAACCAGCACTTTTACTAAACGCCAAAGGAGTGTGCTTAAGTAGTGATTTATTAAAGTTTCTATACGAACTAGGCAGATAATTCAGAAAAACATTTCTTTTTTGAATGGCATAACGTTTATAACCTGATAGCATTTCATCTGCCCCATCACCACCAAGAACAACTTTAACGTGATTTGACACCTCTTTTGCCAAGTAGTAAGTAGGGATCATCGACGGATCCGCGAATGGCTCATCGTAATTTGTAACAATTTTTTCAAGATCTAATTTTAAGTTTGGTTCAACCAAAAACTCTGTATGGTTTGTCTCAAATTTTTCAGCAATTCTTCTTGCATAACGACGTTCATCAAACTTAGAATCTGAAAACCCCACCGAAAATGTATTAATTTCTTCGCTAGACTGCTCTCTCAGTAGAGCCACAATAGCTGATGAATCGATGCCTCCACTTAAAAACACCCCAACCGGAACATCTGAGATCATTCTAATATTTATGGCATCTTTCAGTAACTCTTTTGTCTTATATTTCGCATCACTATATGATATATTAAGTTTTGGTTCAAACTCTGGCTCCCAGTATTTTTCAATATGAAGTTTCTTCTTTTTAAGATCAAAGGTTATAAAGCTACCTGCTGGTAATTTCTTAATATCCTTAAATATAGTATTGGGTGCAGGTATATATTTAAGACTCAAAAACTGGCTAATAGACTGGTAATCTATAGATTTATCAATGGACTGTATTTTTAACAACGCCTTTATTTCAGAGGAAAAAGCAAAAATATTTCCATCAAAAGAATACTTAAGTGGCTTTGAGCCAAGCCTATCGCGTGCTAAAAAAAGCTCTTGCTTGTTGAAGTCGTATATACAAAAAGCAAAAAAACCTCTAAACAGTTTTAAGCAATTCTTCCCATATTCCTTATATGCATACAGAATAACTTCTGTATCGGTGTTAGATATAAAACTGTAGCCTTTGTTTCTTAATTTTTGTCTAATTTCGATGAAATTAAAAATTTCCCCATTATATGTAATCCATATTTTTTGATCTTTAGTTTGCATAGGCTGATGACCTAAAGATGACAAATCTAAAATACTCAGTCTCCTATGGCCAAACAATAAATTTGATTGATCTTCTTTCACTTGATTGGTGTCTGTATCTATTGCAACTATACCTGCATCATCAGGCCCTCTATGAGCGATAGTATCAAGCATTGTCTTAACTTGTAACTTGCTGAAAAGCTGCTTATCTGAAAAAATTCCAACTATTCCACACATTTAAAAAATCCTTCTTTGCTTAAGAATATTACACATATTTACCAAACCTAGTGTTGTATTAAAAAAAATAACAATTATTTATTCAACTAGAGATTTATATACATCTAATATTTTAATTGTCGCTACTTTTTTTGAGAAATTATTAACTACAAAATCTCTAGATTTATTTAAGAAATTATTATTATTCAAATTTTCTATCATCTTTTTTGTATTGCTATACACTTCATTAAAACCTGGATTAGAAATCAAAAAATTATTATTACTATACAAATCAGCTGTACTTCCATCATCGGTAGAAACAGTCTTAACATTCATTAATAGTGCTTGCATTACTGATTGTGGCACTCCCTCACGCCTGTCAGCTGTAAAAAGAAAAATATTTAAAGCCACCATCAACTCTGGAATATTTTCTATATGCCCCAGCATTTCAACATCGTCATTAAGCGAAAGGTCTGTTACTATTTTTTCTATTTTCTCTCTCTCAGGCCCTCCTCCTGCAATTATAAATTTAAATTTCTTATCTGGAAAATCTGATTTTAATTGGTTAGCGATTTTTAGAAAGATGTCATGCCGTTTAGAGTCCCTCAAAACCGCCACAATACCTATAGCAATTTCATTGTCTTGCAAGTTAAACTTTTGACGACATAATTGTTTATCATAATTACCCGGATCAAAAAAATCTGAATCCACACCGGTGGGAATAGATTTAATCTTTTCTGGCTTAATTCGATTATATTTAATCATATCTGTTCTTACACTCTCACCCGTGGTAAAGACATAATCTGCCAATTCATTGATAAAATTAGTGCGTGAAGAACGTATACGTTCCGAGAGATGGCGTGTTCGTATAAATATAGCACCTGCAGACTTTGCGGCTAGACCACCTACCCAGGTGTCTTTGCCACTATGAGTATTAATAATATTAATTGAATGCTCTTTTATGATTTTTTTAAGGATAAATAGTGTTTTGAAATCAACATTACCCCTAAAAGGCAGAGTAAATACCTTAATATTATTTTCAAGTGCTTTTTGTTTAATAACAGCATGGTCGCGACAAGCAAGAAAAACTTCAACACCTTGCTCACGCACAGCAATCATTTCATTAATAATACGAATCTCCTGACCACCCCAGCCATCAGACCATTCAGTATGTAATACTTTAATTGTCTTGCTCACTCATCATCTCCCTAATGTTTTTCTTGATTGCATCAATATCCAAGGACATTAAACAATCGCTTATTTTGGTTCCATTACATCCATCTTGACCACAAGGTTGGCAGCCCCTAATTTCGGCAAACACTCTATGTTTGCCCATAGTTTGGAAACCATTTCTTTTGGTGTAAGTAGATTGCATCATGTCATTATCCCAAGGACCCCAATGATCAGTACCGCTTGGGCCAAAAAAGGCAAAAACCGGAGTATCATTTGCAGCGCTTATATGCATAATTGCTGTATCTACACCTATAAACAGTTTAGCCTTTTTATTGAGTGCTGCAGTTTGTTTTAAAGATAACTCACCCGATAGATTAATTGGATTAGATTTACACAAACTTAAAATGCTATTAATTTTGTCAATCTCTGCCTGTACGAGTGCAGCAGTAATGATAACTTTTGTATTTAACTCTATCTCACAATAGTCGATGATTTGTGCCATTGTTTGATCAGCAATACATTTAAACAGCCAACGTGATACTGGGTGAATGTGGATAAATTGATCAATTTTAGATAGTTTATCATCCATAAAATATTCATCATTTTTGTCACAATAAATTTCCACTTTTTTGTTGTTAATAGGAATGCCTAAAATTCGCAGTGGATCTAAATTGGTTTCAAGCGTGTGTCTAAAATCCTGCATGGGTAAGTAATGTGTGAATGCACTTTTAAGTATTCGGTTTTTGTTGGGATAGCCGATACGAATTGGTGCTCCAGTTAGCCAGGCAATTTGCGCACCTCGATCACCCTCAGTTAAATTAATTACCATATCGTAACGTTCTTTTCTAAAAGCAAAAGAAAACTGTATTTCTTGCAGGAGTTTTCTTACTGGTGACAAGGATTTAATTAAATCTCTATCGTAAATAATCAGTTTATTGACATTCGGATTTAGGCTGACCATTGGCTCAGTGCCTTTATTAACAGCTACATTAATTTGGGACTCTGGATAATATTGTTTTAAGTTACTAAGCAAAGGAGCTATTAATAACACATCTCCAATATTGCGAAATTTTAAGATTAGAATCTTCACTAGACTATCATCTCGTTAATATTTTTCTTAATAACATCAATATCTAATCCCATTAAACAATCACTAACTTGATTATTATCACAACCATCATTGTTGCATGGTAGACATGTCCTTACATCAGAAAGAACGCGGTGTTTGCCATTCACTTGTAGGCCACCATTTCTATGATAGTCAGCTTGCTCTAGATCATTTTCCCAAGGGCCCCATGTATCTGCTGCAGTCGGTCCAAAAAATGCCAATGTAGGAACATTATTAGCTACACTGATATGCATGATTGCTGTATCTACACCAATAAAAATTTTGGATTTAGCGTTAAGTGCAGCTGTTTGTTTTAAATTAAGTGTTCCCATACTGCCAAAATCAATTGGTTTAGATTGACAAAGTTTTAAAATATTATCCAATTTATCTAACTCTCTTTGAATGGGTGCGGCAGTAATTACCACCTTGATACTCAATTCTTGCTCACAATAATCAATAATCTGAGCAGTGGTTTGAATATTCACATCCTTAAACCATCCTTTGGAGAATGGGTGAATATGGATAAATTGCTTAACGCCTAACATTTTCTTGGCAACAAACTCATCATCTTCTTGACTCCAGAAAATTTCAACTCTTTTGTCAATGATAGGAATGTTGAGAAGTCTAAGAGGATCTAGGTTTATTTCAACAGTATGTCTATTGTCTCTTTTGGGTAATAAGTGTGTGTATGCACTTCTTAAAAACTGACTGGAGATGGTTGAGCTGCCTACTTTAATCTTTGCACCACTAACCAAAGTTATAAATGCACCGCGATCACCTTCGTCTAAATCGATCACAAGATCGTACTGTGCCCGTCTGATCTTTTTAAGCAACCGGATATTTTTTGATAATCTTTGTAGTTTGGATAAACTCCTATATGACTCCCTTTTATACTCAATCACTTGATTAATGTTTGCGTTAAGGGTCAACATATGCTCAGTACCTTCATTCACCATTACGTCAATTATTGCATCAGAATAATGTTCTTTGAGGTTTCTAATCAGAGGTGTTGTGAGCAACGTATCACCAATTGTTTGCACTTTAAGGATTAATATTTTCATTTACTGTACTTCCAAAAAGTGTATTGTGCGTAGAGTTTTGCAATAGTAAAACCGTGCCAACCATCCAAGAATCCCAACTTTATAAAATAGAGTCTAAAGAAAGTCCAGGGTGGACTTATGAGTGCTTTAATTCTATTTTTCTTTTTATGACTTAGTGCTGCATATTTTTTTTGCTTAGTCATGAATTCATCAACAGTTTCGTAAGCCAAATGAACCATGTG
>Ga0209141_1000751_pt1 | contig 20504 bp, 15 predicted proteins | sample SaaInlLV_10m_DNA_2_FD_184676 | JGI IMG/M metagenome (GOLD analysis project Ga0209141, IMG submission 184676) | Marine microbial communities from expanding oxygen minimum zones in the Saanich Inlet - Saanich Inlet SI074_LV_150m_DNA (SPAdes) (version 2) | ecosystem: Environmental > Aquatic >... | reverse complement strand
GAGCGTAGCGCAAACTTCACTCAGTTTTTTGAGCTGTGTAAGCTGCGTTATTTTTTCTTCCGCACTCATTTGTGAATGAAAATGCCAAAGCACTTTCACAAACCAGTCCGCGGGGCGCTCCAATAATTGTTGATAAAGCGAACCATCCTCCAACCACTCTACCGGAAATGAACCAGCTTTTTCAATAGGTACTCCGATGGAATACTCTGCATTTGCAGAATTTGTCAGGATGCTTCGACCATATTCCGGGTCAATTAAAATCGCGAGTCCTTTGTGGGAGTTTGTTTTATGTATATTTTGAAAACTTTGATTAACTTTAGTCTTAAAATCCGCAATTTTATCTGTGGACAAACCCTTTTCGCGGCAACTGTCTTCAAATTGAGTACGATGGTCAAAAGCCAAAATCAGCAATTCCTCCCGCACAGGACGTTCCGGTTTTTGCGACTGCCCCAGTTCTGTTTTCAGGTGCAGTTGATTCATTTTAAGCCAAAATGCCGGGTTTGGTTCTCCCGCCAAATTTGGAACGTCATCGAAGTTCTGGATAAAATATTCAATTTCCGCAAAAGAAGGTGCTGCCGGCGAACATCCGTGCCGTGTTACCACTAGCGCACCGCAGGCATTTCCGTAAAGCGCGCAGGTTTCCAAGTTTTCTTTTCGTAGCCATCCTCGCAAAAATCCGCTCATAAAAGCGTCACCAGCACCTAAAACATTCAGCACCTCAATTTTAAAGGAACGTGCGGAAACCGGATTTTCTGCTTCCGGAGAATAAACTTCGCAACCCTTCGCACCACGTTTGAGCACAATGGTTGCAGAAGATTGCTGCCGAATGACTGACAAGCACCCCTCCAGCGTTTCCGCGTTGTCGGTGAGCGACTTCCCCGCGCAAATCTGCACCTCTTCCTCGGTACCAACAATCAAGTCCAAGTCTGCGAGAAAGGGCTGGATCTCCTTTGTTACTTTTTCGGACGCAACAAAACGCGTTTCTCCGTCTCCGGCTTCTGTCAAACCCCATAACACTGGACGATAGTCGATGTCCAGAATAACCACGCATCCGGATTCTTTGGCGACTTTCACTGCTTTTTTGGTGGCAGCACGCATTTCCGGAGTGGACAATCCGGTACCAGTAATCAGTAAGGCTTTAGTTTTCTTGAAAATTTCAGGCTCAGCGTCTTCTGGTTGAATCTGCATATCAGCACAATTTTCACGGTAGAAAATCAAAGGAAAACGTTCCGGAGGATTCACACCAAGCAAAACAAGTGCGGTTAAATTTTCCGGAGTGTTTCGTAAAAGCGAAGTATCAACGCCTTCTTTTTCCAAAGTATTCCGCAAATAAATGCCCATATCATCTGTTCCAACGCAGGAAAACATAGCGGATTTTAGCCCCAATCGAGCAGTTCCAACTGCAGTGTTTCCGGCACAGCCGCCAAGATATTTGCGAAAACTCTGGGCATCTTCAAGCGCACTGTGTACCTGTTCTGCATAAAAATCAACTGCAACACGCCCCATGCAGATCAAGTCGAGCGGTCTGGATTCATCTATTAAGTTAGTTATACTTGACATATTTATGGTGAATTAAATTGAATCTACTTTTTCCGGTTTCCCGCTTTTTAGTGATTGCTTTGCCGCGAGCGCAATCAGCACCGTAGCAAGACCGTCGTTTCCGGAAACCGGAGTCGGCGTTTTTTCTCTGACAGCATCTACGAAAGCTTTCATTTCAGCGACAAATGCTTTTTCGTAGCGTTCAAGAAAAAAGTAAAGAGGCTTGTCGCGGATTGTTCCGGATTCGTTAAAAATGACCATCGAAGTCGGGGTGTTATTGTCCGCCAGCACCGTGCCTTTTGAACCGAAAACTTCGACACGCTGGTCATAACCGTAAACCGCTTTACGACTATTTTCGATAATTCCAAGTGCTCCGTTTGCGAATTTCAATGAAATAACCGCGGTATCAATATCGCCGGCCTTGCCGATTTCCGGATCAACCAGAACCGCTCCGTAAGCATGAACTTCTGTGACTTCACTGCCGCTGAGAAAACGGGCCATGTCGAAGTCGTGAATCGTCATATCCAGAAACATTCCTCCAGAACCGGCTACATAATCGGCTGGTGGTGGAGCAGGATCACGCGAAGTAATCCGGATAATGTGCGGTTCGCCCAAAGCTCCGGAAGAGACCTGTTGCTGTACTGCAGAAAAATTTGGGTCAAAACGGCGATTGAAACCCACCTGGAGTTTGACTCCTGATTTGTCAACTTCTGCTAGGGCATTCCGGATTATCTCTGGATCGAGGGCAATCGGTTTTTCACAAAAAATATGCTTTCCTGCTTCAGCGCATTCGATCAGTTGCGGTGCATGTTCAACAGATGGAGAACCAATCAGGATTGCGTCAATTTCCGGATCGTCGAGCATTATCCGGTGATCTTTCCCTGTCACAGGAATATTTCTGGAAGCAGCCCAGTCCTCGTCGAGAAACGGATCTGTAATTGCTTTTAAACGCGTACCCTCGACGCGGCTGAGCAGATTGTCTGCATGCAGTTTGCCGATGCGTCCTGCTCCGATAATTCCAAATGTTACTGTGTTAGCTTCGCTTTTCATTTTATCCTTTTGTTGTTTTAGTAATTCATGCAAGTCTACGTTTTGTTGCATCATCGAGGCATTCGCAAAATTGACTGGCCGACCACTCCTCATTCAAGCCCCTTTCAATCAACGCCTGTACAGTTTCCGGAGTGGAACCTGCCAGCGGAGAATCGAAATCCAGATTTGTCGGAAATGAATAACCATCAACTACAGATGCACAAACTGATATAGTTTCTTCCGGGCTTAATAATTTTGCCTGCTTTCCGGCAAGCAATACCGGATAAATCAATTTCGTCATTTTGGTGCGGTCTACAGATTCCATTGGTTTTCCAAAAGCACTTGAGACTTGCAGCAAGTTGGCAATGCGGTCACTGGATTCGGTGTTATTTCCGCCTGCATGGAACAAGGCCGGACTGAAAAAAACAGCATCCCCTTTTTTCAGTGGCAGCTGCACAGCATTATGCTGAAAATATTCAATGAATTCCGAATCCCGCCATGCCATATAACCAAGCGGATATTGCTGCGAAAATGGCAACAGCAAGGTCGGTCCAGCAGAAGTGTTCATGTCAGTATGAGCAACTGCTCCTTGTAATGTCAAAAACTGTGAAAGCATTTGGGACGAAATCGGAAATTCCGCAACAAGTGAATCATCCTGAAAACCAAGATGATAATCACGGTGTGGCAATTGTGCCTGTCCACCAGGTTTAATAATGTTGACCTGTGAAGTCATTTGAAAAAACGGGCCGAGCCATGCTTCCGAGATAAAACGCAGGACGGGATTGTTGTAGTAAGCAACGAAGGCCTCAGGATCCCTTTCACAAAATTTTTGTAAGGCATTCCAAATTCGCTCGTTTTCTCCCACTTTCGCAAAGTGATCACCTCTGTGTTGGTCAGAGGTTTTTTCTTCTTCAATGATTTCTTTGAATATCTCCGTAGCCCTATCAATTACTTTCAGATCCTGAAATGCTTGACGAACAACGACTATTCCAGGTCCATCTTTGATACAATGATGTAACTCCGATTTTAAGTCAAAAGCTTGCTGTGTGCTAATCAAAGCTTGGATGTGCTCTCCCTCATAAATCACTACCCTTTGTTGGATATCCACGGAAAACTTATAGTCCTGAGAACTCACAGTCTGAGAGCACAGAGCAGCAAATTCAGAGATATTTATTTCATCAGCATTGAAAAAATGGCGTTGCATAGTTATTTGAAAAAATAGGAATTTAGTGGTTTGTCATTTACATTTTCTAAATGCAAAGATCCTCCTGTTTCTTTCGAAAAAGTATCAGCAGCGGCTACGTAGTCATTGATGCGGTGGTAATAATTACATGATGGCATGTTGCAATCCTGTGGGAACGAACTTTACCAATTCAGCCTCATCAAAGAAATCCAATCAAAATCATTCTTGCTTCCCATTTAAAGAGCGAATAACTTCAATGGTCGCGCTTTTTACGGCATCAACAGTTGGTGCAAGCAGTCTAATACGGTCAAAACTATCCCAATTATCTGTTAATGACTTTCGTAATGCATTGCCAAACGCCATCCGCAGTTCAGTCCCGATATTAAATTTGGACACTCTACTTTCTCGAGCCAGACGCTTGCGAACATTCACTGGAATTCCACTGCCTCCGTGTAAGACAAGTGGCAATGTCGTGACCTCTTCAATTGCCTTTAATGCATCAAAATTAATACCGGAAGTTTTTTCAGTTTTCAAATGAACATTGCCGACAGAAATTGCCAAAGCGGTCACGCCGCTCTCGTTACTAAAACGAGCGGCTTCCTCGGGTAGCGTGTTTGCTGATGGAGCCCCCTCGGCATAACCAACAAACCCAACTTCTCCTTCTACAGAAACACCGGCGGCATGTGCCTTTTCGACAATTTGAGCTGTGATGTCGATATTTTCTGATAACGTTAATTTGGAGCCGTCAAACATAACTGAGGTAAATCCATTGTCGATTCCTTCTAGACAGTCTTGAACAGAATACCCATGATCAATATGGCATACGATGGGTACACTGGACTGGTCTGCAAGATGGCGGAACATTTTACCCAATATTGGCACAGGCGTATGGGCACGGCAGCCGGGTCCAGCTTGAAGAATAATTGGTATGCCTGTTTCCTCAGCAGCTTCTACGTAGGCCCACGCATCCTCCCAACCCAAAACCACAAGTCCTGCCACGGCACGATGTTCTTCCATGGCTGGCATAAGGACTTCTTTCAGAGAGGCAGCAGTCATTTAAATTTAGCAATCATATCTTTGATACCAGGGATGGTTTCCACTTGATAGGCGTGCTCAGGCTGGAATGACTGAATCAGCGAACGCTGACTTAAGCCCCCCAAAATTGTAAAATAGTACATTTCGTATCCAGGTGCAGCTACGCAGGGGTGGTATCCAGCATTAAATGCGAATGTTGATCCATCAATAAGATGAAATGCTTCTCCGACGGCATCACCATCTGGTTGGAGAAGCTGCATTCCAAATCCGTGATCCGGGTTAAAACGAAAGTTGTAGACTTCGTTGTGGAGAGTTTCTTTAGGTAATCGGTCCACATCATGTTTGTGAGATGGGAACCCTGACCAACCGCCTGCCCCTACGGTGAAGAGCTCTGAAACCAGCAATCTGCCTACTTTACCGTTATACTTGGTCCCCAGGATGTGTTTGATTTTGCGATGGGTTTTTGTATCGTCAGATCCATACTGTATCATATCGATGTCATCGGCACGGACTGCGAAAGGGTCCTTAACTTCATCATACTTTGCACCTGCAACAAAGACTTCAGCCGATTTAGAAGTGCAAACAAATTCAGTCTTTGCACCAGAAGGAACGTAGACGCACTCAGGCTCGCCATCCCAAACGTTTTCCGTACGTTGACCAATAGCAGCATAGTTTGTGCCTTCTACATTGACATCAACAGTACCCGTAGCAGGGACAACGCAGGTTTCATATCCAGGAGTTTGATAGAAAAAAGCTTGCCCTCTTTCTAACTTAACAATGTTGAAATAGGTCAACGGAACGATTGAATCATCGACATCTACAAGTGGTTTGTTATCATTTTCAAAAGGTGGGATATGCATTGAAATCTCCTGTTTAAATTTGAGAAAGTGTGTTGATTTTTAAAAATTCAGATAGCTCAGTCTGAAAGGGCATTGCGGTTGAGCAAGCAACACGGGTGACTACCAAGGCTGCACTAGCAGATCCTTGAATAATCGCGTACTCCAAGGTCATAGAGTTTGCTAGCCCCGCAATGAGACCACCCATAAACGAATCACCCGCCCCTGTTGGCTTGATTGCTTGGACCGGAAATATTCCCGTATCAAAAGATTTGTTTTTGGTAAATGTCTTAGACCCAAATTCCCCTTTTTTGTATATTACTATTTCAGGAGTTTTGGTGACGAGTTGTGAAGCATAATTTAACCCCTCCACGTTATTTCCTGCTACGACACCAAATTCCACATCGTTGCCAATGACGATATCGCACAGAGAAATTGCCGATGAGTAAACCTCTTTTGCTTCTTCAGGAGATGCCCAGGAATAAGGGCGATAATCCATGTCAATGATGACCGGTGTGTTGGCTACACGAGCACGATCAATAGCTGTAAAAATAGCTGAACGCGAGGGCTCACTAGCGAGGGCTGTACCAGAAAGGATAACACCTCCAGTTCCTTCGTAATCTAGCAAGTTAACATCGTTTGAATTCATTTCAAAATCGGCAGCACCGTTCCTATAAATTACGGACTGGCAATCTGTTAAACGGGTTTCAACGACGGCAAGTGTGTTACGGGCTTCTCCGCCAACAATCCGACAATGGGAAGTTCCGACGCCAAACTCGTGTAGTTTGTTTGCCGTAAAACGTCCTACGGCATCTTCAGAGAAACAAGTAACGAGTTCTACCTCGCATCCCAGTTTTGCTAAGGCAACGGCAATATTGCCCGCCGACCCGCCGACATGAGCCGAGAAATTGTTAGCTTGTTCAAATTCAGTCCCCGGCGGTTCTGCATAGAAATCCATTCCAGCACGACCAATTGAAAAGAAGCGTTTGCACTTCAGTCGTTCGAGAAGTTTGTTTATACTCATTGTAAGACCTTGCACTGTTTTTCTCTGCTAGCTTCCCAGCTAGTGTTATTTGGGCGAACATCTTCGTTATCACAAACCTCCGGTGAGTCAAATTCATACAATGTATGGCCTAGTTGTGCCCAGCTTTCAAAAGTGTCAACGTGCATAAAGGTCACATTAGGTTTTACTAGCTGATTTAGCACTTTTTAAAACTTCTACCAACTCGGTAGGATTGGTAAGGAATTTGGCCTTGGCTAAGATGGACAGTACTGATTACCGGAGTCCTTTTCTCAGCAGACGATTTCGGCGAAGTGCCGTTACAATATAGTCCAAAGTGATTGTACATAAAATTCTATTTGAGAAAATTTTTCAGTTAATTTCCTTAATTTCCACTTTCCTGCCTTCTTGTGAACTGAGTAAAGCTGCGTCCAGAATCCTTTGGATTTCAGCTCCGTCCTCAAAATTAGGCCTGCAGGTTTTACCTGACGCCACTGCCTCGATGAATTCACCCGTCATTTGGCCTCGTTTGCGAAAGGTTTCCTTATACATTTTCTGAATATCTCCCGATTGCTGGCCATCCGGCATCAATTCAGGAATCTCAATTTCTTTAAATTGCTTCTCTTCTGCTTTTGCTCCAAGTAGTTTGTAGGTCTTTTCCCAATCGGTCCAGCCACGCAAAGTTCCTTTGGAACCGTGGAGGTCTAAGTAGTGCGTTTGTCCCCAAGGAGTTGGTTCATGGGCGACGGTGGTGGCTTGTATTACGCCCTTTGCACCATTTGAGAATGTTAGCACTATTATGCTAAAATCATCTGCCCGAACATAAGGCTGACCTGAGGGGTCAATGTCTGGGCGTTCAATAAAAGTACACAGTTCGGCTGAAACATGTGTTACCGCTCCAAAAAACCAAACCGATAAATAAATAAAATGGGAACCAATATCACCCAATGAACCTGAGCCAGCACGTTTTTGATTGAACCTCCAACTGTATTCTGGAGACCGACCATAATTAGCGTTATAACGGAAATTTAAATGATAATTTTCCCCCAAGTAGCCTTCGTTCAGTAGGCCTTTGATTTTCTGGGTCATGGGTAGAAATGAGTACGTGAAAGGAACCATCGTTATAGCTTGGTGCTTTTTTGCAGCTTCCACCATAGACCGTGCTTCAGCATAATCAAGAGCGAGTGGCTTTTCACAGAGCACATGTAGTCCTTTCTCCAGCGCTGCAAGCGTAATTGGGCCGTGAGTGTCATTAGGAGTGGTAATAATCAGAGCATCCAGAGGTTCTTCATTCAGCATGGTCTTCCAATCGGTATACACTTTGGGAATATTCCAGAGCTTTGCCAACTTCTGGGCGCGTTCCTCGTTACGCCCGCAACAGGAAGTTATAATTGCCTCTCTTGTGCCGGCTAAAGAAGGTAAATACATTGTATCAGCCCACCAACTTGTTCCAACGATTCCAACACGAACTTTTTCCATCATAGTCTCTTAAAATAGATTAGGCTCCGGTATTTAACCTGGAGTCCATAGTAAAAAATGAGAATCACAGCCTTTATGTGCATTGAGACATATTGTGTAAAGAGCTTCGCATAACTCCGACCGACTTTATCCTCTGGAGGTTCCACTTTTTATGTCGAACAACTAATTCGGTTTCAGGTACACCACTCGATAGGCTTCATTAACTGCTCTCCAAGTGATATTGTGGGCAGTCCTAAAGGAAAGCCTCCTGCTGAAAAAACTCCAAGTTTTACATCCTTTACTCGTTCAGGTAAATGAGTATGACATGAGTTAATCTTGTTCCAAGTGTTGATGATACCGATGACGGGTGACACAACAAATTTTTCTCTTAGAAAACTCATCTGTTTGGTACGAGAACGGTGACCAAATGAACGCAAATAGTCAGTTCCATATCAACGACGACTACGAAGGAATCAAATTTTTTGAGAGAAGAGGACAAATCAATTAATTAGATCAAGATGTTTTTATTGAATAATCCAATTTTGAGTTAACCCAACAGCTATTGTTATCAGCAGACTCCACACAGGCTTCAATAAACTTCACTCCGTGAGCTCCATCTTCTAAAGTGGGAAAATCCAAACTTAATTGATCCGGCGTTTTCCCTGAAAGCTTAGCTAGGAGTACTTCAGCAAAATCTGAATAGATATTGCTGAACGCTTCAAAGTAACCTTCCGGATGTCCGGCTCCCACACGCAACAAACGTTTAGCTGGAGGGTGGAGTTCAGGAGAATCTAGTTCTAATATTCGCTGGGTCTGTCCCAATGGAGAAAGAAACAATTGATTTGGACGCTCCTGATGCCATTCAATTCCGGCTTTAGACCCGAAAACCCGGATTGCCAAACCATGGCGATGTCCTATGGCAACACCGCTGGCCCATAAATATCCGGCTGCACCTTTTTCAAAACGGAGCAAAACATGTGCGTTGTCTTCCAGTATTCTTCCTTTAACAAAGCATTGCCGGTCAGCTGCAACTTCTTGAACCTGCTGTTTGGTGATGAATGTCGCTAGATGCAAAGCATGAGCACCAACATCTCCCAAAACGAAAGTATCTCCAGACGTTTTTGGATCGTTTCGCCAGGCGGCCCCTTCGCTATGTTGTTCAACAGCTGTGGCACAATTTCCATGCGCAAATTCTGTCTGTACGACCCTGATCTCCCCTAGTTCTCCAGCTTCCACCATGGCCCTTGCTTGTCTGACCATTGGATAACCGCTATAGCCGTACATGGATGCACAAAGGACGTCTTTCTCTTTAGCCAGCCTCATCAATTCAAGTGCATCGTCTGTGTTTGTCGTAATCGGTTTTTCCAGAATAACGTTAACCCCAGATTCAATAAATGTTTTTGCTATTTTGTAGTGCGTACTATTGGGAGTCATTACTCCAACGACTTGAATCATGTCTTCGCGAGATGTTTCTGCTTTCGCCATCTGAAGATAGTCTGCATACGTTCGATCTGGATCCAAGCCCAATGATTTGCCATATTGTTGTCCACGCTCTTTATCAATGTCAAAGGCTCCAGCGACAAGTTGAAAATAGCTGTCTCGTCTCATTGCGGCCCTATGACTGTCTCCAATTTGGCTTGTTACTCCTCCTCCGACCATTCCATAACGTAGTGGGGGGTTGTTGTGAAATCGGTTGCTCATTTATATTCCTGTATGTTCACGAATAAAAGTTCTAGCTTTTTTAGCATATTCCAAAGGATTCGCCTTGTCTGGGTCTTGTTCTGCTTCTACCACAAACCAACCTTGATAATTATTGTCTGCGAGAGCTTGAAAAATTGAATCATAGTCGATGCAACCGTCACCCGGAACTGTAAAAACACCAGCCTTAACCGATTCCAGAAAGCTTAGTTTGTTTTTTTTAACCTCATCAAGTACAGGTTGACGAATATCTTTTAGATGCACATTTCGTATGCGTGAACCATACTTTTGAACCATTGTCAATGGATTTCCTCCCGAGTAGTAGGAGTGTCCGGTGTCCACAAGAAGGTGAACCAAATCAGGATCCGTCATTTCCATGATTCTATCAGTTTCTTCAGAACCCTGAATCATTGTCCCCATGTGATAGTGATAGGCGATCACCATATCATTTTTTCGGGCCATTTCACCAACACGGTTTAATCCTTCAGCGACCTGCAGCCATTGTTCATCGGAATATTTCGGACGATCAAATACATACCCTGATGTCATTTGAATACAATGTCCACATTCACAAATATTTACAACTTTTGCTCCCAATGCTTTAAGAAAATTCATATGCTCTACAAAATTTTTGACTGTTTCTTCGGTTCGTCCTTCTTCACTGAAAAAGGTACTAAACCATGCTGATGAAATTTGTAGACCTCGATTTTCTAAAGCTGATTTTAGCACAGCAGGGTCTTTTGGATATTTATTCCCAATTTCACTACCGGTATATCCCGCAGCTGCCATTTCATCAATACATTGCTCGAAGGTAATGTGTCCTCCTAGTTCAGGTAGGTCATCGTTGGTCCATGCTATGGGTGCTATAGACAATTGTATGGAGTTTTTTGAAAACATAAAAAACCTTTAATAAAGTTGCAAATAATATTGTAAATTAACTTTAGTATGCCCTAGCTTTCCGAATTCCTTCAGACATTTTAAGATTTGAATCAGTCGTTGTTTCACAATTGGAAACCTCCGGAATACCTACTCGCCACCAACTATGATAGCCACCTGTCATTGTACCGGGAAGTACTTTTACTTCTATCAGCGTTGATACATCTTCGTTTCTAGTTGTTTGCAGTAATTCTTTAAACTCACTAACGTTGTTCGCAAAAAAGGATTTAACCCCTAAAGCTTCTGCGTATTTTTTGAAATCAACTGGTGTAATTTCACCTGTAAGTCGATCAGATTTTTTATCTCTGTAGCGGAACTCATTCCCAAAGCCCTCGCTGCCGTGCTCCATTTGCAAATTCCTTATGCACTGATAGCCTGAATTATCTAAGAGGACCACATTGATTTTGACATGTTCTTTGAGCGCAGTAAGAATTTCGGTATGGAGCATCAAATAACTTCCATCCCCGACTATGACGTAGAGTTCACCTTGATCCATCGCCAGCTTTGCACCAAGTCCTCCGGCAACTTCATAGCCCATGCAGGAATAGCCGTATTCCATGTGGTAGCTCTTGGGCAACTCTGAGCGCCACAACCGATGCAAATCTCCCGGCAAACTGCCTGCAGCACAAAGGATTACATCTTCCGGAGCCATGAATTCGTTGAGTGCTCCTACAATCAAAGTTTGTACATTGCCCTCTTCAGAAGTTAATTGATAAAGCCGGTCTACCTCGACATTCCATTCCGATTGCAATTGAGAGATCAGTTCGCGGTATTCCAGGCTGGTTTGATAACCCACTGTTTGGAGTGCGTCTTTCAGTGATTCCAATCCGGATTTCGCATCGGCTTGTAAGGCAACACTGTCCATTTTGAGACCATCGTATTGACTAATGTTGAGGTGCAACAATTTTACATCTGGACTAAATATCTGTTTTGAGGCCGTCGTGAAATCTTGCAGCCGCGATCCGACCACAAAAACCACATCAGCATCCTTCGCTATTAAATTAGCTGCTGAAGTTCCAGTGACACCAATCGCACCGACGCTCATCGAGTCTTTCCAACTCATTGCACTTTTACCAGCTTGTGTTTCACCCACGGGAATACCAAAGGTTTCAGCAAAATCACGGAGAGTGTCTGCTGCTTGTGAATAATGAACACCTCCTCCTGCTATGATGAGCGGATTTTTCGCTTTGCTCAAAAGTGTAGCCGCTTCATGAAGTGGCCTTTGATTTAAAGGTCGTCGATCTATATGCCAGATCCGCTTTGCCAAAAAATAATCAGGGTAATCATAAGCTTCTGCTTGAGTATCTTGCGGCAAACAAAGTGTTACTGCGCCAGTTTCCACAGGGTCAGTCAACACACGCATGGCATTCAGTACAGCAACCATTAACTGTTCCGGACGTTCGATGCGATCCCAATAACGACTGACGGGTTTGAAAGCGCTGTTTGCATTGATCGTGTGATCCCACGGAGTTTCTATTTGTTGCAGCACAGGGTCTGGCTGACGTGAGGAAAATGAGTCTCCTGGCAAAAGTAATACTGGAATACGGTTTACGGTGGCGGTAGCTGCTCCGGTAATCATGTTTGTGGCTCCAGGACCAATCGAGCTGGTGCAAGCATAAATCCCCAACCGGTTCTTCTGTTTGGCAAACGCTGTTGCGGCGTGCACTAGCCCTTGTTCGTTGTTGCCTTGGATAAAACGTAAACTGGAATCTCCATATTCCAATGCTTCACCAAGTCCAGTTACATTACCGTGCCCAAAAATACCCATCACTCCATGGACGAATTTGTGTTCAGTACCGTCAAGTTCTACATATTGAGCATCCAGAAAACGTAACAAAGCTTGGGCCATTGTGAGACGAATATTTCTCATTATCTTTCTCTGGTTTTAGTTATTATTAATTGTTGCTGAATGGTCAATTAATATTCTGAGACATTATTGAAAAGAAAAACACACTATATCTCGGGCACGGCGTTGAAAAATTAACATCCGTTGGGTTCATTTACAAAGCTATAGCCTCTTGAAATCATCCTAACATTACCGTCGTGCACAGCAATAATTTCTGCACAGTGATCTTTATCACTTTCAATCCGTTATAATAAATTCCTGCAGTGGATTCAAGCGGTAAAAATTTGATTACCCACAAACAGTAGGTTTGGAGAGTTGTTAAGAATTTTTTTAGTGTGTGTATTTGATTACAGCAAGGATACAATTGTCCTCATCAGCGAAAATTTATTTCGACTGTTAAAAAATTATAGTCCCCAAATGAGATTCATGCGAACACACAGAGAAAATAAGATGACAGTTATGGCAGCACAATTTAACTGAGTTGTTAATAAAAAATATTTTTTATTATTTTGTTATGATTGGTACTCTAGCTTGAAATTATTTTTCACCCTGGATTGTCGCCTCGAGATCCTGAATTTCCTCCCCGCCAGCCATCATTGTCATTAATGAATTCTGGTCGATTTCGCTCTTACGGTAAGTTCCCATGCTATGGCCTCGGTTTAGTATTGTAAATTGATCTCCAACTGGAAAAGCATGGCGTACATTGTGTGTTATGAAGACTACTGCAATACCCTGTTTACGCACCTTGTCAATGGTCATTAGCACGTTAGCGGTTTGACGGACCCCAAGTGAAGAGGTCGGTTCATCTAATATCAGTACCTTGGCTCCGAAATAAACTGCCCGGGCAATTGCAACGGTCTGGCGTTCGCCCCCTGACAAAGTTCCAACTGCCTGATCGGGGCCTCGCAGGTTAATGCCCATCTTGTGCATCTCTTCCATGGTCACTCGGTTAGCATAATCAAGATCAAAAAGCTTCAGTGGACCAACCTTTTTAATTGGTTCGTTTCCCATGAAAAAATTACGACTGACTGACATCAGTGGGATCATTGCAAGATGCTGATGAACTGTTGCTATTCCAGCTTTAATCGCGTTTCTGGGATCGTCGAAATGCATCGGTTTGCCTTCAAACAGGATATCGCCATGTGTCGGTTTATATACCCCGGACATAGTCTTGATGAATGTCGACTTTCCAGCACCGTTATCTCCTAGAAGGCAGTGGCATTCACCACTAAATAAATCAATAGAAACTCCTGAAAGGGCAATGACAGAACCGAAATGCATCTCTATATTGTGCATCTGGATGATGGGTCTTTCCTCTTGATTCATCTTATCTCTCCCCAGTGATGATACGGCGTATGTAGGTGTTAAGGATGACTGCAAAGAGAAGTATCACCCCTAGGAACACACGGAAAAGTGAGCTTTCAACATTTGCGAAGAATAATCCCTGTTGAACAACACCAAAGATAAGCGCTCCTAACGCTGCACCGATGACCGAACCGTAGCCACCGGTCAGAAGCGCGCCGCCGATCACAACGGCGATGATAGCTTCGAATTCTTTCAATAAGCCACGATCTGCACCGGCTGAGCCAAATTCCATCACCTGACATGTGGCGAACACTGCTGCGCAGAAGGCGGTCATCATAAACATTAGGACCTTAACCTTGTTGACAGGCACGCCAGAATTTCGTGCTGCTTCCGCATCACCACCCGCGGCAAATATCCAATTTCCGAACTGTGTACGGGTCAGGAGAAAATGACCAAACAACATTAGAACAATTGCCCAGACGATCAACATCGGGACTCCACTGACTATAGGTTGTCCTGCTCGCGTGCCGCGCTCGAATGTAGCAATAAGACCTTCTTCTCCAAGCCAAGAAAAAAGCCCGGTCAGAATCTTGCCGTCGAATAGAACAGCTAGCCAGTCACCCTCAGCCACATCCTTTACTCCTCCTATTATTGTCTTACGCACGATTACCTGCGGTAGAAAGATGGTTAGACCGCGCAGGATGAAAAGAAAAGCTAGCGTCACGATGAAGCTCGGCAGTCCAGTACGTATAACAATGAAACCGTTTAGCGCCCCTATCCCTAAGCACATTGCAAAGGTTACAAGGATCGCCACCCAGACAGGCCACTCAAGTGTGACTGAAAAAATTGCGATCATCATTCCAGCAAAGCCTATCATTGACCCAACTGAGAGATCGAACTCACCAGCGATCATTAAAAGTCCTGCACCAACCGCTATAATCACAAACTGTGCAGAAACAATCGACCAGTTCATAATACCCCGGCTGTTAAACATGCCACTGTCGTAGGCGAAAAGCAGGAAGAACGTAAAGACGGCTACCGTACCGACTATACCTCCAAGTTCTGGACGTATCAATGCCTTGCGCAGTTTGGAAAATTCCTTGATACGTTCATCTGTAGTATGATTTAACTGAGCTGAGTCGCTCATGTGAGACTTTTTTATAAGAATTTCACAGGGAATGCAGAGATAAAAAGGGCGCCGCAATCAGGCGCCCTTAATAATGGTTATTAGCGGTATTCTCCCGCAAATTTCTCGATCTTGACCAATCCGTCGGCGGTTACGAAACCTGGGCCGGAGTTGATGTTGTTTCCTGGCAGTACACCGTAGCGGTGGTAATTGGCCATAACCACAACAGGCAAGTAGGCCTGCAGAAAAGGTTGCTGGTCGATGCCCCACTTGATTACACCAGACTTTATACCTTTAACGATATCTCCTCCAAGGTCAAATGTTCCAAAATAGATGTCACCAGCCATTCCGTTCTCTTCCAGAGCCAGTAGTGTCGGGTCCGCAGATGTTGGACCAAGTGTCAGTACAGCATCAGTGTTTGGATTTGCTGACAGATAGGCCATAACGCGGTTTTTTATTTCACCAGGATCCTGCCCGGAATCAATCATTTGATTGCCCAATTCAATGCCTAGACCATCGGCGAAACCTTGGCAACGTTCTGTCGAGGACGGCTGCGTTGCATAATGGTTCACACACAGAAATGAACCCACACCATCTGATTTTGCGCGGAGACCGGCTGCATAGCCTGCGTCGTATTCTGGTTGTCCTACATACATAAGCGCACCGACCTTACGAGCCATTTCTGGGGTTCCGGAGTTCATAATTATTACGTCTACACCGGAATCTACAGCAGCTTTGATTGGTCCTGCAAGAATATTAGGATCTGCTAGCGTGGTGATAATGCCGTTTGGGCCGGAAGCAGCGGCCTGTTCAATGATCCTAGCCATATCAGCAAGGTCACCGGTCGGTGGATTTCGGTATTCCACTTCGACCCCCATCTGCTTACCCGCAAGCGCGAGTGCATTCTTGATCGTATTCCACCATGAATCAGAATCTGGAGCATGGCTGACCAAAATGTACTTCTCATTTCCAGCAGCTTGCGCTACTCCGGTTGCTAACGTTAAGCCCACCGTAAGGGCGATGGCACCTAATAGGTTTTTCATTGCTTTCTTCATACTATCTCCATTGATAATTTATTTTTAATTGATAAAGAATTTATTGTTAAAAATTTTCCATAAATTCAACATGGCTACTTTGAGCAGTCCATGTGGTCCCGCAAAAATATGGAAAAAACAATATGAAAAAAATATTTCATATTGTTTCAAAAATGGAATATACTACATAAAAAATATTTGTCAAGTTTTTTAATTGTTTTTAATTCATTTTAATTTCCGATTAATCCGGAAAATTAAATATTTGATTTATACACGCAAGAGTTAAGACTCAGCATGTCTAATTAATCGTAGATAAAAGGATGGCATTTCATGGATTACGAACATTTAAGAAATGAGCTTGTAAGATGTCACAGCAGCTTGAGCCGCCGTTTACAGCAGATCAACCGCTATGCCATGAGCCACCCCAACGAAATGGGGATGGAAACAATTGCTGTGATTGCGGAACACTCGGAAGTTCCTCCTTCAAGTTTAATTCGGTTTGCCAAAAGTTTTGGCTTCAGCGGCTTCAGTGAAATGCAGAAAGTATTTCAGCAGGGTCTGGTGAGCAGAATGAACGAATATCAAAAAAGAGTGCAGAATCTTAATCTGGAGATGAGCCAACTAAAGGAAGGCGATAATTCGAATCTTGGGAATTTCATACAAGGTGGAATCCAAGCGCTGCAAAGTCTTAGAAAAACCGTAACAGATGAAGATTTACAAAAAGCGGCCTCGATTATGTTAGAATCACGTGTGGTACATATTGCAGCCCAGCGTAGATCTTTCCCAATTGGCACTTATTTGACTTATGCTTTAAGCCATCTTGGAGTACCTAATATGCTTTTGGACAGTGTGGGAGGAATGTTTGCCGAACAGGGGAAAACTATCCGTAAGGGAGATGTTTTACTTGCTATTAGTTTTTCTCCCTATGCTAATGAAGTGCTAAAATTGGCTGGAAATGTTCACGAACGCGGAATTCCAGTGATCGGGATCAGTGAAAGCATTCTCAGCCCTTTAGGACTTTTTTCGGATGTGTGTCTTGAAGTAGAGGAAATAGAAGTTTTCGGATTTAGGGGAGTGGTTTTGAGTGCTTTGATGTGTCTCTCACTTTCTTTGGTCGTGGAATTAGGCAGGCAGATTGACCAACATAAAAAAGAAATTGTATGAGAGTTAATAATGTTCAGGAATTATGGAAGAACGGCCAAACCGTTGTCGGTGGATGGCTGACGATTCCAAGCGCATTTTCTGCGGAAATCATGGCACATCAGAATTGGGATGTACTGACCGTTGATATGCAACACGGTTTGGTCGATGCTTCGGCATTACTACCAATGCTCACTGCGATTTCTACAACCGATGTAATTCCATTCGTACGAGTTCCATGGCTTGAAGCGGGAATCATTATGAAGGTTTTGGATGCCGGTAGTTATGGCGTGATTTGTCCCATGATCAATACTCGTGAAGATGCAGAGCGCTTCGTTTCATATTGCAGATATGCTCCTCAAGGAACCCGTAGTTTCGGTCCGAGTCGTGCCGTACTCTATGCCGGAGAGGATTATGCCAAACATGCGAACTCCACAGTGCTGACATTTGCCATGATCGAAACACGACAAGCACTTGATAATTTAAAGGATATTGTTTCGGTGGAAGGCCTGGATGCGGTCTTTATTGGACCGAGTGATTTGGGGTTATCGCTGGGTTATGAGCCCGGAAATTTTGAAGAACCAGTTTTAAATGAAGCCATCGAAACCATTTTGAAAACCGCTCAATCACAAGGCATGCGGGCAGGGATTTATACTTTGACTCCGGAGTTCGCACGACGGATGATTAAACTGGGTTTTGACTTTGTAGTCATCAGTTCCGATGCGCGTTTGATGGCTACACAAGCACAACAAATATTGGCTGATTTGCGTTAGTGCTAAAGCAAATTAAGCTATCCGTTTGGTTCCTAACATTGGTTGAGACGCTTATCACACTTTCCCAAAAAAATTCTAAATGACTGACACAGCACTTTGTTTTTTGACAGCGGTTGAGCTGGCACAGAAAATTCGTTCAGGCGAGCTTTCCGCGGTTGAAACTATGGAAGCGCATCTGGCGCAAATCGAAAAGGTCAATCCGCAGGTCAATGCCATCGTCACTTTGCTGCCGGAAATGGCGATGGAAGCAGCGCGCAAAGCCGATGAAAAATTGGCGCGAGGCGAGGAAGTTGGTCCGCTGCATGGATTGCCTGTGGCGCACAAAGATCTGGTGCAGACAAAAGGAATCCGCACAACATTTGGTTCACTTGTTTACGAGAATTTCGTTCCGGATGAAGACGCATTGCTCGTGGAGCGTTTACGTGAAGCCGGCGCGATTTTGCTCGGAAAAACAAATACTCCGGAATTCGGCGCGGGATCGCAGACGTTTAATAAAGTTTTTGGTGTGACAAAAAACCCCTATGATTTAACTAAAACCTGCGGCGGAAGCAGCGGTGGTGCGGCGGTGTCGGTTGCCTGCCGGATGTTGCCTTTTGCGGATGGAAGTGATTTAGGAGGGTCGCTCCGGAATCCAACTAATTTCTGCAATGTTGTTGGTTTACGCCCTTCCGTAGGCAGGGTTCCGAGTTGGCCGAGTGAATCCGGCTGGAACAGTTTTGCGGTTGATGGCCCGATTGCGCGCACGGTTGAGGATACCGCACTGATGTTAAGTGTTTTAGCCGGGCCGGATTTGCGCTCCCCGATTTCATTACCGGAAAACGGCGCAGTTTTCCGAAATTCGCTGGAGAGGAATTTAAAAGGAATTCGAATCGCGTGGAGTTCTGACCTCGGCGGTTTGCCAGTTGATTCAAGAGTTACTAAAACGCTGGAAGCTCAACGTGCGGTTTTTGAGGATTTGGGTTGTATCGTGGAAGAAGGTTTTCCGGATTTTTCAGATGCAGATGAAATATTTAAAACTTTCCGCGCCTGGTTTTATGAAATGAATCTTTCTTCGCTATTGCCGGAACACAGGGATAAATTAAAAGAAACCGTGGTTTGGAATATTGAAGCCGGGATGAAATTGAGCGGTCCGGAATTAGGACGGGCGGAAGTCAAACGCACAGCGCTGTTTCACCGGGTGCGTGAATTTATGCAGAACTATGATTTTCTGGCGCTGCCGGTGAGTCAGGTTCCGCCTTTTCCGATTGAGCAGGAATTTGTTTCAGAAATTAACGGTGTGCAGATGGAAACCTACCTGGACTGGATGCGCTCTTGTTATTTCATTTCAGTCACTGGACAACCTGCGATTTCGGTGCCTTGCGGATTTACAGAAGATGGACTTCCGGTTGGTTTACAGTTAGTTGGAAAACCGCAGGACGATTTGGGAGTTTTGCAGTTGGCTTATGCTTTTGAAAAAGCGAGCGGATTTTATCAGCAAATTCCGAAAGTAGCATTATAAAATAAAATTTGACACTTGTCACAAAAATTACTATGCTCCTACGATCTTATGGAAGAGATTCGATGAGGAGTGGAACCGAATGTTTCGGCATTCCACGAATGTTAACCTTATAAAGGAGATGAAATATGCAAAGCATATTGAAGTGGCTGGCAGTTAGCGCGCTGGCTTTGACCATGAGCGTACCCGTTTGGGCAGAACAAACTTTTGTAACCATCGGAACAGGTGGAGTTACCGGAGTTTATTATCCAACCGGAGGTGCGATTTGCCGCCTGGTCAACAAGAAACGGAAAGAACACGGGATCCGTTGTTCGACGGAAAGTACCGGAGGTTCCGTTTACAATATCAACACAATCCGTGCTGGTGAATTGGATATGGGCGTGGCGCAGTCAGACTGGCAGTACCACTCATATAACGGAACGAGCAAGTTCAAGGATCAGGGTCCTTTCAAAGGTTTGCGGGCGATTTTTTCCGTGCATGCGGAGCCTGTGACCATTCTTGCGCGTCGTGATTCAGGCATAAATCACATCAACGATCTCAAAGGAAAGCGCCTGAATATCGGCAATCCCGGATCAGGAACACGTGCAACCTGGGAAGTTATTGAAGAAGCGTTGGGTTGGAGCAGAAGTGATTTGAAACTGGCTGCGGAACTGCGTTCTTCGGAAACAGGTCAAGCGCTTTGCGACAACAAGATTGACGCATATTTCTGGCTTGTCGGTCATCCTTCCGGATTGACCAAGGAAACTGTTTCTTCCTGTGATGCGGTTATTGTCGAAGCGTCCGGTGCTGGAATCGCACAGTTGGTTAAGGATAATCCATTCTATCGCTGGGCAAATATCCCAGGTGGAATGTATTCAGGAAATCCGACTGACATCAAAACTTTCGGAGTGGGCGCGACTTTTGTTACTTCCACACGAACACCTGCAAACGTGATTTATCACGTAGTCAAAGGTGTGTTCGATAATTTTGATCAGTTCAAAAAACTGCACCCGGCTTTTCGTAATCTGAATGAAAAAGAAATGATTTCAGATTCTCTTTCTGCACCATTACATGCAGGAGCAGTGCGTTATT
>Ga0209141_1000746_pt1 | contig 20617 bp, 23 predicted proteins | sample SaaInlLV_10m_DNA_2_FD_184676 | JGI IMG/M metagenome (GOLD analysis project Ga0209141, IMG submission 184676) | Marine microbial communities from expanding oxygen minimum zones in the Saanich Inlet - Saanich Inlet SI074_LV_150m_DNA (SPAdes) (version 2) | ecosystem: Environmental > Aquatic >... | reverse complement strand
CATGGCCAATATGTAAATAGCCATTCGGCTCAGGCGGAAAACGCGTTTGAATAGATGAATGTAGGCCAGAGTCCAAATCATCATTAATTTGATGACGAATAAAGTTAATGGGTTTATCAATTGGCGTATTGTCGCTCATAGTTTAGGCTGAATAAATAATGCGCAAATTATATCATTAAACGTTCATACTAATACATTGTGCAACACGTAGTAAAATCGTTAAATATGAAAATTGCAATTGTAAAACTCTCAGCCCTTGGTGATATTATTCACGCCATGGTTGCGCTGCAATTTATTAAGCAGAAATATCTAGATTGCCAGATTGATTGGATTGTAGAGGAAGGTTTTAAAGGTATTTTGGAAAATAATCCCGATATTGATAAAATTCACACGGTTAATCTTAAGAAAGCCAAGCAACAAAAATCATTAAAGTTACTTTTTAAAGAGTTTTCGAAACTTAGAAAACTACCTAAATATGATGTTGTCATTGACGCTCAAGGGTTAATTAAATCAGCGATTGTTGCTCGTATGATTCCATCAGTAAAGACATTCGGCTTTGATAAATATTCCTTGCGAGAGTCTTTTGCTGCTAGATTTTATACTAATACTTGTCATATAAATTACGATGAAAATATTATTAAGCGTAATGTGTTCGTGATTTCTAGCGCACTGGGAATGCCTATATCGCATAATGATATTATTAGCAAGAAGCCTTTTTTATTTTCTAATGGTCAAATATCGCCCGACCTACCTTCTAATAACAGAGCTAATATTGTATTAATTCCAGGTGCTTCGTTTAAATCAAAGATTTATCCAGCAGATCAATATGCACAAATTGCTAATGAGCTTAAATCACAGATAAATTTCATTGTGTTATGGGGTGGTGAGGCGGAAAAACAGATGGCTAAAAAAATCTGTGAGATTGCACCAGAGGTACACATTTCAAATCAATTAACCCTCGATGAATTAAAGGCATTTATTGCACAAATGGATCTTGTAATTGGTGGAGATACTGGGCCGACGCATATGGCGTGGGCACTTAATATTCCATCTGTTACACTATTCGGCTCGACGCCAGGCTATCGTAATACCTATATAACCGATATCAATCAAGTGATTGAATCAAAATCTAAAGTTGATCCCTATAAGATTGATAAAAATGACTTTTCAATTAAAACCATCAAAACAAGTGATATTATTGCAAAGACTAAAGAATTGTTGTCACTTGTTTAATTGAATCAAGCATAAACCTTGCTTTTGAGTTTTTTTCATCAATTTCATGACCACTTTTAACCAAAACTGTATTTGAAATTCCTGCTGAATTTGCAGCTTGAATATCAGCCTCTTTATCGCCTATCATCCATGAATTCTGCATATCAATGCCGTATTTATCATTGGCTTGGTTAAACATACCAGGCTTGGGCTTTCTACAATTACAGTTTGATTCTGGGCTGTGGGGGCAATAAAAAATATCAAGAATATCTATATCGTGTGCTTTAAATTGACTCAACATCCAATCGCTTACAGCATGAAAATCTTTATCATTATAGTAGCCACGTTCAATACCTGATTGATTAGTAATAATAATTATTTGATAACCAGATGACTGAAAATCTAAGCAAGCATCAAAGACACCATCGATAAACTCAAAGTCTTCTATTTTGTGTAGATACCCAACTTCTTTATTGATTACACCGTCACGATCCAAGAAAATAACTTTCTTATCCATACACCTCCTAACAATATTGATATAGGGTATTGTATGCTACATTTAATACAAGCTCAAAATATATAGGTTAACCTGCTTTATGTCCCTTTATAAGACCATTCAAAACACTCCTGAAAAGGTTAATTCTTACCTTATTATTGTATTAATTTTTTTTATTCCATTTTCTACGGCAATCGGCAGTATATTGTCAGCAATTATTCTGTCACTTTGGCTTATACATGGTAGATTTAAAGACCAATATAAGAGCTTGAAAAGCAACAAGGTGGTTATTGTTAGTTTGATGATAATTGTAATGCATGCGATTGGGTTGTTATGGACTTCAGATTTGGACTGGGGGTTGCATATGCTTAGAAAACAATGGAAATTTTTAATGATTCCTGTGTTTATGATTTATATTAAAAAAGAACACATAGAATACTATTTTTATGCGTTTGTATTGGCAATGAGTTTGTCTGAATTGATTTCTTATGGGATCTGGTTTGAATTGATTGAACCATTTAAATCAGCAACAGTTCATAACCCTACTCCATTTGTAACTCATATTGTTTACAATCCCTTTTTAGCTATTGCAATTTATTTGATTTCAAGCAAGATTTTGTTTTATAAGCATCGTTTTAATTATAAACATTGGCTATATCTTTTATTTCTAACCACAATGACAATTAATATGTTTATTACTGGCGATAGGTCTGGCCAAGTAATGTTATTTTTAGTGGTAATTATTTTGTCACTACAATATTTTGGTATGAAAAAAATAACTAAGAGTATAACTATTTCAACAATGACCGTAGTTGGGATTTTTTATCTTGCTTATAGTTTAAGTAATATTTTTCACGAAAGAGTTAATCTAACAGTTGATAGTGTATTGAATTATAATCACAATAAAAATTCTTCTGTTGGTAAAAGGATAACCTTTGCTTTAAATGGTTTGGATGTATTTTCAGAAAACATTATTGTGGGGGTTGGAACAGGGGATCTTCCGAGTGCTATGCAAGAAAAACATCAATTAAATACGCCTGAAGTTGCAGCCCCAGATAATCCTCATAATATGTATGTGATGTGGCTGGTTCAATTTGGATTGGTTGGTTTTCTAATGTTAATACTATTATTCTATGTACAAATTAAAGTTGCATTTTTGCACAATAATCAAGCCATGAAAAGATTTGGAGTTGCGCTCCCTTTATTGTTTATTTTGGCAAATTTTGGAGAGTCATATCTGTCGCTTCATGCAACCTCACTTTTGTTTGCTGTTTTTAGTGCTATAATTTATTCAGATGAAGCATATAAAGGCGTTAGCACCTAAAATATTTACTTGTTCTTTAATATTTTTTTCTAACATTTAGTCTGGTATTTTTATAATAAAGTAATGTCTAAAAAACTACTCATCACCGGTGGAGCAGGATTTATAGGTTCTGCCATTATTCGCCATATTATTAACAACACTAATCATAGCGTTATTAGTGTTGACAAGCTTACCTATGCAGGCAATTTAGAATCTTTGGTTTCAGTCGAGGGCGACTCAAGATATACATTTGAACAAGTCGATATTTGTAATGCAAAAGAGATTAAGCGTGTATTTAACGAGTATCAGCCTGACATTGTGATGCATCTTGCCGCTGAATCACATGTAGATAGATCAATTGATGGTCCTGGTGAATTTATTCAAACTAATATTGTTGGCACCTACATACTATTAGAAGAATCTAGAAGCTATTGGTCTAATCTAGATAGTGATAAAAAAGATAATTTTAGATTTCATCATGTATCTACTGATGAAGTCTATGGTGATTTAGAAGGTACGAATAATCTATTTACTGAACAAACGCCTTATGCGCCTAGCTCACCTTACTCTGCTGCCAAAGCAAGCTCGGATCATCTAGTGCGTGCATGGCAACGCACTTTTAAGTTTCCAACACTAATTACCAATTGCTCAAATAATTATGGCCCTTACCAGTTCCCTGAAAAACTTATTCCATTGATTATTCTCAATGCGCTAGAAGGTAAAGATTTACCAATCTATGGCAATGGTAAACAAATACGTGATTGGCTGTATGTTGATGACCATGCAAGAGCGTTATTACACGTAGCACTTACTGGTGAGGTTGGCGAGACATACAACATTGGTGGACACAATGAATTACAAAACATTGAGGTTGTTAAAACTGCATGTAGTATCTTAGACGAATTAGTGCCAAGTAAGCTTGATGGTATTGATAAATATGAACAGCTTATTACCTATGTAGGTGATAGGGCGGGGCATGACGTTAGATATGCTATAGACGCGACCAAGATAGCTAATGAATTAAACTGGACGCCAGATGAGACGTTTGCAACAGGTATTAAGAAAACTATCCAGTGGTATTTGGATAACAAAACCTGGTGTGAGCATGTGCAAGATGGAAGTTATCAGGGCGAGAGATTGGGAGTGGTTAAACCATGAAAGGAATCATTCTAGCAGGCGGCTCAGGAACGCGCCTTTATCCTTTGACTAAAGGCGTCTCAAAGCAACTCATGCCAATATACGACAAGCCGATGATTTACTATCCTTTGTCAGTGTTAATGTTGGCTGGTATTCAAGAAGTGCTTATTATTTCTACCCCTGAAGACCTGCCAAGGTTTGAACAGCTGTTAGGTGACGGATCTGATATTGGCATGAAGTTTGAATACATTGTGCAACCTTCTCCTGATGGCCTAGCCCAAGCTTTTATCTTAGGTAAAGATTTTATTGGTAATGAAGATGCTTGTTTGATTCTGGGTGACAATATTTATTACGGCCATGGCATGACTGATATGCTAGCTAATGCGGTAAAAAATGCTAAAGATAAAAACATGGCAACTGTGTTTGGTTATCACGTTAATGATCCTGAGCGTTACGGAGTGGTTGATTTTGATAAAACTGGCAAAGCACTTGGCATTGAAGAGAAGCCAGAAACTCCTAAAAGTAACTATGCAGTAACAGGGTTATATTTTTATCCTAATGATGTGGTTAAAAAGGCCATTGAAGTTGTACCATCTGATAGAGGTGAATTAGAAATTACCACTGTGAACCAAATGTATTTAAGTGAAGAACGCCTAACTGTTGAACTAATGGGTAGAGGCTACGCTTGGTTAGATACAGGTACTCATGAGAGCTTGCTAGAAGCCTCAACCTTTATTGAAACCATAGAAAGAAGACAAGGTTTAAAAGTGGCCTGTATTGAAGAAATCTCTTTTGAACAAGGCTATATTAATAAAGAGCAGCTTATAGAACTGGCACAGCCATTAGCTAAAAATCAGTATGGTCAATACCTACTTAGGCGCGCAGAGGAAGTGATTTGAAGTTCATTCCTCAGTCGATTAAAGATGTAATACTTATTGAACCCACTACACATGGTGATGATAGAGGTTACTTTGTAGAAACCTTTAGACAGGATCTATTTGAAGAGGCTATCGGATACAAGGTTAACTTTGTACAGGATAATGAATCTAAGTCCACTAAAGGCGTACTTAGAGGCCTTCACTATCAACTACCGCCTTACACTCAGGCTAAACTTGTCAGAGTAATTGAAGGCAGTGTTCTAGATGTAGCGGTTGATATACGTAAATCTAGCCCTACCTTTGGCCAACATGTCTCTGTAGAGCTAACAGCACAGAACAAACATCAGTTATTTGTACCTCACGGTTTTGCTCATGGATTTATTGTATTAAGTGATAGTGCTACCTTTGCTTACAAGGTGGGTAATTACTACGCACCTGAACATGATCGAGGTATTGCTTTTGATGATGAGCAACTTAAAATTGATTGGCAATTATTAGCAGAAGAGTTGCAACTCTCAGATAAAGATAAAACTCATCCATCTTTAGCTAATGCTAAAGATTTGCTTGAATAGCTGATAGTTATGAGAATACTTGTTACTGGCAAGAGCGGTCAATTAGGTAGATCTATTCACAAGCTGATTAATACTAAAATAGACAATGATCAAAGTTCTAATGATTTTATCTTTGTTGGCAGAGAAGAGTTAGATTTGAGTAGTGAGGGTAACATTAATCATTACTTCAATAACAATAAAAAATTTGACATTATTATTAATTGCGCCGCCTATACTGCTGTTGATAAGGCAGAAGAAGAGTCGAAGTTAGCAAGCCAGATTAACCATTTGGCAGTTAAAAAAATTGCTGAAATTGCTAGCAAACAGGAGGCTAAATTAATACACATCTCTACTGATTATGTTTTTGACGGAGAGAGTGATAAGCCTTATACAGAAACTGATACCACCAATCCTATTAACGCTTATGGAAAAACAAAGCTAGCTGGAGAAAAAGCATTGCAAGACATTATGTCAACTGATGCAATGATCATTAGAACAAGCTGGGTATATTCAGAATACGGTAATAACTTTGTTAAGACCATGTTAAGGCTTGGTAAAGAGCGAGATGAGTTAAGCGTAGTAAGTGACCAGATAGGCTCGCCTACCTATGCGACTGATCTGGCGGAAGTCATATTAAAAATAGTGAATGATAAAGAATTTAATAAGACCGAACAACAAACTGAAATTTATCATTATTCAAATGAGGGCGAGATAAGTTGGTATGAATTCGCAAAAGAGATTTTTAGCCTTAAAAAGATAGAGTGCAGAGTAAGTCCGATAACAACAGACCAGTACAAAACCCTTGCACGTAGACCTGAGTGTAGTTTGCTAGATAATAAAAAGATAGAAAAAAAGTTTTCTATTAAATTAAAACATTGGAAAGATTCATTAAGTACTTGTTTGAACCGTGTTTAACATTTACCAGGTAATCCCCATTTTTTAGGCTGCCCGACTAACAGCCAAGTTAAAACAAAAACTCGGTCAAGTAGCTTGTTTTTTAGCCTTTTGTTCAATCCAAGTGTAAGTGCAGTTACCAAAGAGTAAAAAATTCCATCTAATATTAATTTTGGAATATTCCATGTGTAAAGTAGAATAACTAGATATTTAGGATATATTTTTTTCCAAAATAAAATTCTTGATCTGTAAAATTCAATTCTAGATTGTGAATAAAATTCATTAGAGCTTGAGCCGCCAATATGTGGAATTTTTATGTGTGGAGCTATTACCACTTTCCAGCCCTCTCTCGCCATCCGAATACACCACTCTGTATCTTCAAAATAGAAGAAGAAGTCATCATCGTATGTACCCACTTCATCAATAGCGAGCTTTCTAACAGCAAGACATGCGCCGCGCAATATGCCTACTTCAGTTGTTTCTTTAGGATCTTTAGAGTGGTCTATTCTACCAATTCCATCAAACTCTGAAAATAAGGATGGAGCCTTGGAGGATGTCCTAACATTATCCCCATTTAAATTGGTCTGCTGTCCACTAACCATTCCTATTTTTTGGTCGCTTGTAAAGATATCTTCAAATCTATCAAGAGAATCTTCTGGGATCGTTATGTCGTTGTTGCAAATAAGAAAGTATTTACCAGATCCTTTATTTATAGCTTGATTTGCCGCATATCCATAGCCAGTATTGTGCTCATTATAGATAACTGTTATATCTTTGTAGGTTTTTGAGATGGTAGATATTGAGCCGTCCGTGCTTGCATTGTCAACGATAATGATTTCATCTATTGCATTAGAGGCGTTAATAACACTATCTAACACCGCTTTAAGACGGTCTATGCCATTTCTATGAATAATTGCAATTGTGAAGCGTTTTTTCATAAGGTTAAGAAGCTTATTTATTGTATGATTAATACAATATACAATAAAATTATATTAATATGATTGAAACACATAAGGTTTTTGATTGCTTTCCTTTTTATAATGAACTTGATTTACTTGAAATAAGACTAAATGTTTTAAATGATGTAGTTGATTATTTTGTATTAACTGAGTCTACTAGAACTTTTACAGGGAAGCCAAAACCACTTTATTATAATAAAAATAAGGATAGATTTAAGAAATTCTCTCATAAGATACGACATGTGATTGTTGATGACTCGGAATACGATCCGAATATTGATGTTTGGCAGAGAGAGTTTGATCAGAAAAATTCTGTCTTTAGAGGAATAAATGATTGTAAGGATGATGACTTTGTCATCGTTTCTGATGTGGATGAAATTATTAAGCCTGATTTAATTTTAAAATTTATTAAACAGTCTCCAAATTCAATTGCAATTATTAAGCAACCATGTTACTACTATTATCTTAACTGTCAGTCAACTGAAGTTTTTAATAAGGCCAAAATGGCGAAGTTTAAAAATATAAATTCTCCACAACAAATAAGAGCATATCCTAAATTTAGCATGCATAATTCAAGTAAATTAGTAAAGACATTTTTTAAATGGTACGGCTCTATCAGGAAGAGGGTGTGCGTTAAATTCGGTTCATGTGTTATATATGAAGATGGAGGATGGCACTTTACTTATATGAAATCTCCCGAAGAGATTAGTGAGAAAATAACAGATTTTTCACACACAGAGTACAATTTGGATAAGTACACGTCTGTTGATTCAATACAATCTCGGATGGAAGACTTTCAAGATCCTTATGATAGGGATTATCAGTTAAAAATTGTTGAGATTGATAATTCATTTCCTAGATATATTGTGGATAATCAAGAGAGATATCATCATATTATTTATAAAAAAAATATGTAATTAATTATGACATTGCATAGTGATTTTTTTAATCTGAAATTTTTTCAATAATTAGCTGGTAATATACGCGTACCACTTTATATGACCCTTGTTTTAGCTTTAAAAAGACATTAATAGCTGCGGCAGGATTATTAATATTTTTTGGGTAGTATTGCCATAAATAATCATCAAAAATCATTATCCCTCCAATCTTTAACATTTCAAAGCTTTTGATTGCGTCAATAATAACATCATTGCAATGATGTGATCCATCTACGTAAATAATGTCAAATATATTTTTTTCAGAATTGTCGTTAAAGAAAGAAAATGACGTTCCTTTGTATTTAGTAAGTCTATCCGAAAAAGGTGATAAGTTTTTATCAAAAGAAATTTCTATATTGCTCAATACATCTTTTGTTGTTGCGTCACCTGTTTTATGCTCATCGGCACCTTCTCATGTATCAACACAAGTTAAAGTTGCATTGGGAAGAGCGTGAAGTATAAAATAACTTGACAAGCCTTCCCAGCTCCCAATCTCAAGTATGTTAATTTTTTGAGTTGAGAGGTTGTATTTGTTAAATGCATACAGCCAAAATGGAATGTTATTTGTAAACCAATCGTTAGAAATTTCAAGCTGTGTAAGTGTGGTATCTCTAAAGTTTTTCTGTGCTTTAAGATGTGGTTTTGTAACACTTCCTTTATCAAATTTAGCTGCAATTAAGCTAAAAATAATATTACTAGGTGCGTAAGTGCTATGTAGATAGCTAATTTTTTTTAGTAGTGCCATTTGAAGCTCCTTATTTTTATTTACGTTGATAGTCATCTTCAAGGCGAATAATGTCATCCTCACCTAAGTAATCACCTGTTTGAATTTCAATAATTTCTAAAGGTATTTTTTCTTGGTTTTCTAATCGATGTATCGTGCCTTTAGGAATGTAAGTTGATTGATTTTCCTTTAAAGAAAAAGTCTTATCTCCACAAGTAACTTTAGCAATGCCTTTCACTACAACCCAATGCTCTGCACGATGCTTGTGCTTCTGTAAAGATAATTTTGCACCAGGATTAACTAAAATACGCTTAGCCTGGAAGCCATCATCAGCATCAATAGAATCATAATAGCCCCATGGCCTAAATACTTTTCTATGATTGTCAGCTTCGGAGCGATTACTCTTTTTTAATTGGTTAACGATGTTTTTAATATTTTGTGAATATTTTTTATCTGCAACGAGTAGTGCATCTTGTGTATCGACAATTACCAAGTCTGATATACCAATTACTGAAACTAGGCGATTAGAACTGTATGTATAAGTATTTTTAACATTATCTAGGATGACATCGCCTTCGCTTACATTGCCTTTTTTATCTTTATTTTTCGCATCCCATAATGCATTCCATGAGCCAATATCACTCCAATTAGCGTCCAATGGTACGACCATGCCATCTTTAGTGTATTCCATTACTGCGTAATCAACAGATTGTTCAGGACATTGACGAAACTCATCATTATTAAGGCGTATAAAATCCTTATCTTTATACTCTGTTTGGCATGATTTTTTGCAACTAGCAAGAATCTCTGGTTCAAATTTTTCCAATTCTTTAAGGTAAATAGATGCTTTAAACATAAACATACCACTATTCCACAAGTAATTGCCAGAATCTAAATACTTTTTAGCATCGGCTTGATTGGGTTTTTCTGTGAATGATTTAATATTGTAATAATTAGTTTTATTATCAATATCAGCCTCAATATAGCCATAACCTGTTTCTGCCTTATCAGGCACAATACCAAAAGTAACCAATTTATTATTCTCTGCAAGTTTTTCCGCAATTTTAATAGACTGGTGAAAGGCATTAATATTTTGGATAAGGTGGTCTGCTGACAGTACGAGCAGCAGCGGGTCCTCCTTATTGTTAATAAATTTTAATGCTGCCAGTGCTATAGCAGGTGCAGTATTCTTGCCAATTGGCTCTAAAATAATTCCATTGGATTCTTTATTAATTTGACGTAGCTGCTCAGCTGCTAAAAAACGATGCTCCTCATTACAAATAATCAGTGGATTTTCTACACCTTTTGGTAGTCGTAAAATAGCATCTTGAAATAAGGTGGTGTCATTAACCAAATCAATAAACTGTTTTGGGTATAGTTTTCTAGAAAGTGGCCACAGTCTCGTGCCACTACCACCAGATAGAATGATAGGTGCAATCATTAATTATCTCTGTGAATAGGGTCAACGCTTGGTGCTTTCCAATTGGCTTGAGCTTCAGTGAGTTTGACATATCGATAGAACGTGCCTTCAAAATTACCAAAGGCAATTACAAAGCCAGCACCGCCATCTAAGATTCCAAGTTTAAAAATATAATGCTTAATAAACGACCAGAGGCCGTGAATAAAAGCTTTAAATACACTACCAGTTTTTCCCCTATCTTGTAATTTGGACACACCCAATGTTGAGTACCGATTAGCCTTGTGAATCACTTCTTCCGTATTTTTAAAAGGGAATTGCCAGATAACATTTTTAATTATACCAATCTCTTTATCACTATGGCTAACATAACCTTCATGGACAGGCTTTAGGTCGTATGTCATTTTTCCATTTTTAAATAACTGAGGTTGTCTAAAGTTTGGATACCAGCCAGAGTGCTTAATCCATTTACCCATAAAATAATTTTTTCTAGGTATTTTGTATATATCAAGAGGTGCGTTTTCAATCAGTGCTAATATTTCGTCTCGAACTTCAATTGTGCAGCGCTCATCAGAGTCCAGGCTAAAGATCCAGTCACCCGTGCAATGTAAAATTGCTTGATTGCGCAATTTACCATAGCCGTCAAATTCAATATGCACAACCTTTGCACCTAATTCTTCAGCAATTTTGCTAGTACCATCGGTGCTATGTGAATCGGCAACGATAATTTCATCTGCCCATAAGACGCTATTAATACAATCGCGTATTTTTTCCGCTTCGTTGTATGCAATGATGTAAACTGAAATTTTCATAATATTTTTTTAAATGTTGTTCATATTGTATAGTTTTAGAAAGAGTATTAATAATTTATAAGGCAAGGCTACTACTTAAACGCACTTTCACATATAATCATTATAAACATAAGTCTTTATTGGAATAGAATGAAAAAAATAATTTTTATCGTAGGTGGCGCTGGATATATTGGTTCACATATGGTCAAGCATGCGGCTTTGTCGGGCTATGAAGTGGTTACTTTGGACAATCTATCAACTGGGCATAAAGATGCGGTAAAGTATGGAAAATTTGAACTCTGCGATATTAAAAATAAGAAAAAATTAGATGCATTATTTAAAAAATATCAGCCTGATGTGGTAATGCATTTTAGCGCATATTCTATTGTTAGTGAGTCAGTCATCGACCCTTATAAATACTACGATAATAATGTATCAGGTACGTTAAATTTACTGAAAATAATGCTAGACAATCACTGTAACAAAATTATCTTTAGCTCTACTGCGGCGGTATTTGGAAATCCAGAATATGTGCCAATTGATGAAAGGCACATAAAAAAACCTATTAACCCTTATGGGAAATCTAAACTAATGGTGGAGCAAATACTAGAGGACTTTAGTCAGGCCTACGACTTAAAGTATTTAATATTTCGGTATTTTAATGCTGCTGGGCATGATGAAGATGGCGAGCTTAGTGAAAGGCACGATCCGGAAACACATTTATTACCATTAATTATGCAAGCAGCTAGAGAGGAAAGGGGGGGTATTGCTATATTTGGTGTAGATTATGATACTAAGGATGGCACATGTGTCAGAGACTATATACATGTAGATGATCTATGCTCCGCACATTTAAGCGGGCTGAATATATTTTTTAATACAGGGGGAGAGGTAAGTTCTAATGATTTTAATTTAGGAAATGGAAATGGGTTTTCGGTCAAAGAAGTTATTTCGAAAGTTAAAGAATTAACCAATAAAGATTTTACAGTTGTAGAAAAAGAAAGACGGAGTGGCGACCCAGCTGTATTGATAGCAAGTAATATTAAAGCATCTAAGATTCTTGACTTTGTGCCAACTAAATCAAAAATTGAAGATATTATTAAATCTTTAATTTAGTTGATAGATGGATTGCAGTTTAATTATCACTACCTACAACTGGCCTGAAGCATTAGAGCTGGTATTGATAACAGCGGCTCGACAATCTACACAGCCCGATGAAATTATTATTGCAGACGATGGCAGCAATAAAGATACCAAGCTTTTGATTAATGAATTCTCTAATAAGACTTCGATTCCTATAGTTCACTCATGGCAAGAGGATAATGGATTCAGACTGTCAAAATCTAGAAATCTTGCTATTGCAAAGGCAAAGTACGAATATATTATCGTTATTGATGGTGACATGCTTCTTCATAAAGATTTCATTAGGGATCATAAGAAATGTGCGAAAAAAAATACTTATATTCAAGGCAGTAGGGCATTGTTGCAACCAGAATTCTCCAGGGGCATGCTTAAGACAAAAGATATTAAACGGCCATCAATCTTTTCTAATGATGTAAAAAATAAATTAAATACTTTGAGATTGCCTTTTTTATCGGCGATGATCTGTAGAAAAAATAACCAGAATATGGGTCGTATTAGGGGTTGTAATTTTTCTTTATTCAAAGAAGATATTATAAAGGTTAATGGGTTTAATGAAGAGTTCACAACATGGGGAAGGGAGGATAGTGAGTTTGTACAAAGATTATTTAATGCTGGTATTTACAGGAGTAATCTAAAGTTTTCAGCACTTCAATATCATTTGTTTCACAAGGAGGGAAGTGCTAATGATAACAATATTTCTATTTTGAATAACACTATTAATAATAGTTTGGTATGGTGCAAATACGGCATTGATCAATATCTAGAATATTAATTTATATATGCTTAATATTATTCAGGTTGTAAGAAGATTTGGCGTTAATGGCGGTATGGAGCGCTATGTGTGGGAATTGTCACACGCATTGGCAGATTTAGATGTGCAGGTACATATACTATGTGAACAGCCTGATCAAGATACTAATCATAAGAATATAACAGTCCACTGTTTGAAGCGTGTATTTCCAAAGCCACGCTGGTTGGCAATGTTGCGCTTTTCATCTAATGTTAGTTCTTGGATTAAAAACAATGCAAATAGCAATTGGGTCATTCACTCTCATGAGAGAACTACAGTTCACCATGTAAGCACATTCCACGGCCCTCCATTTGCCTATGTTTATAGTAAACCATGGTGGAAAAGGGCGTCCATTCGTGTTGTAATGTGGTTATATTTAGAGCGAAGAGAGTTGTGCGCCAGCCAAGTTAAAGCAATACTACCAAACTCTGATTTAATTTATGATGATTTAAGTAAGTTGTACCCATGTGTAAGGAAAAGGTTATTATCTCCAGCATATCCAGGGGTTAGCAAACCTATTTTTACATCAAAGAAAGAGAGTGATAAAAAAGTTGTCTTATTTATTGGCAAGGAGTGGAAACGTAAAGGGTTAGAGAAGGCTGAGAAAATTGTTAAAAACTTAAGACAGAATGACGCAAGTGTAGAGTTTTGGGTAATTGGCCCAGAGAAGGATGCAATTGAATATTTGTTTAAAGATTGGAATTCAGGCTTTAAACTTTTAGGCTGGCAAGATGCATCTAAGTTCATGTCTTTAGCCAGTTTATTGTTGCATCCAGCAAGATCAGAGCCTTATGGAATGGCTATAGCAGAAGCTACAAATTACGGCATACCAGTTGTAGTTTCTAATCAATGTGGCGTTGCATCGCAAATAAGCAACCGATCTGGCAGTGTGTTAGATGTAGAGGATAGTATTGATGAGTGGGCTAGTTCTTGTTTGACAGAATTAAGTAGAAAAGATCCAGTACTTGGCATTGGCAAGAGTTGGAGAGAATTAGCGCAACAACATATTGAAATTTATAGAAAACTATAATTTTTTAATTATTATGGTAACTTTACAAGGTTCGAGATGAGTAGAATATTTCAAAATAGAAATAATAAATTAGATTATTATTTCAGAGGACATATAAAAAGGATATATCCAAAAAAATGGCTAACCCTAGACTTGGATAAGCTACAAAAATCAATTAAAAATTTTGATGAATTTGAGATGAATCGCCGGTTAGATTATTATTATAAGTCACCGGTTATGTTTTCATTAAATAATAAATTTTCGATAGAATATAAAATGCAATATTGGAGGTTGTCAACAATTCAAGGTATTGGTTTTGAGCACGGAGTGTATTCTTTAGATCTTATGGAATATGCAAGGTTTTTTCCGCAAGATTGCAAAATAGCCTACATGTTTGGAGACATTACAAATGTTCCTGCAATACCAAGTGTAACCAAGAGTCGACCAATAACTGATAACAATAATTCTATTCTTATGAAGTTTGATAAAGTTAGGCATTTCTATTTTGTTAAGAAAGATATTCCTTATCAAAAAAAACAAAATAAATTAGTTTGGAGAGGCGCCGTTACTCAGCCTCATAGAGTTAAATTAATGGAAAAATTTTTTAATAAATCTAATTTAATTGATATTGGAGATGTTAATAAGGGCGACAGTCATTATAATGATAAATGGCGTATGCCATTTATGAGTATCAACGATCAATTGCAGTATAAATTTATTTTATCGATTGAAGGCGGTGATGTTGCTACAAATACAAAATGGATTATGTCCTCTAATTCCTTGTGCTTTATGACAAAACCAAAATTTGAGACATGGTTCATGGAAGGAGAGTTGATTCCAAATTATCACTATGTTTTAATTAATGATGACTATTCAAATTTAGAGGAAAAGGTCAATTATTACATTGACAATACCGATGAGGCTGAAAGTATTATTCAAAATGCCAACAATTTCATTATTCAATTTAAGAATGATAAATTAGAGGATTGGTTGCATTTAAAAATTTTAGAAAGGTACTTTAAGTTTTCAGATCAGCTCGAGTAGTTACTTTCTATATTTTTTTAGCGACACACACAATGTAATCAGACAGTGAGAATTTTTTAATAAGTTGCACTAGAAAGTAGTTGAATACATTAGCTTTTCCTCTTGTAAGAATGTTTGACCATGATTCAAAATGAATAGCTTCAAATCCAGCCTTATCAAGCATTTCTGTTAAGCTTTTCTTGTCAAAGGCATAGATATGTGCAGGGAAGCCAAAATGCCTATAGTCATGCTTTATTCCTTTTTTGTGAAGGTATTTTTTATATTGGGTGCTTAAACCTTTGTGGTGGGGTACATGTAAAAATATATATCCACCTTGCTTTATATTATCGCCACATTCTTTTAATAACTGTATTGGATCATAAAGATGCTCCAATACGTTTAGTAAAAATACACCGTCGAATATTATATTCGACTGATATTTATCAAGTTTCATATTGTGAACCTTGATACCAGTTTTTTCTGTAGCGATTTTAGATCCAATTGTGCTAACTTCAACACCTTCAGAATAATAACCACTTTCCTCTAAAGCTTTAACTGTAAGGCCGATATCACAGCCCACATCTAAAATTGATGAGCCTGACTTTAAGAACCTCTTAACAAGATTAATATTTTGTTGGACTAAATAATAATCCTTTCCTTTTTCCTTTTTCCAATTTCCATATGTCCAATTTTCATAGTATGATTTATCTCTCCAGCCATCTCCCTCATAAAGATCCAGCAATGACTTTTCTTTAAGACGTGGAGATGCATAATCAATATTACACTTTAGGCAATTATAAAAAGATATGCCATCAGCACGACTAAATATTAATTTTCTTTCTTCGTCTTTTCCACAAGTTGGGCAAAATACATCTTCTAATTGATCTTTGGGTAAGCTCATAATAATTACTGTAGTTCATTTTTTTATTTTTGTGATTATAATATACTTCAATGAAAGCACTAATAGAAATTCCAACATGGTTGGGTGATTGCGTTATGGCAACGCCTGCAATAGAAAATATCGTAAATTTTGATAATGATACTCAAATCACTTTAATTGGTTCATTTGTATCGATTGAAGCGATGAAAAAAAACTCAAAAGTGGTAAAAACAGTGGTTTTGGATAAAAAATATGGTGCTTTATATAAAATAGCAAAGAATTTAGGTGATTTTGATGTATTTTTTTCTTTTCGAAGTTCGACTCGCTCAAAATTTCTGAAATTTTTCATATCAGCTAAAAACAAGTATCAATTCGATAAAAATACATATCAGAGTCGCCATCAAGTAGAAAAATACAATGATTTTGTCAATGATTCTCTTAACACTAATTTTCCAGCAGGAAAATTAATGCTATCAACTATCAACTATCAACCATCAACTAATAAAACTGTAGGTCTTAATCCTGGCGCTTCTTATGGCAGTGCCAAACGCTGGTATCCTCAGGAGTTTGCTAGGGTGGCGAGTGAATTATCAACTCAGTATGATATTGTGATTTTTGGCGGACCTAGTGAGGCTGATATTGCTGGCGATATTGAAAAAGAGCTGATTAAAAATAGCGTTAAAAATTATCAAAATTTAGCGGGGAAAACCAACATTACAGAGTTGATTGATAAAATCTCAAATTTGGATTTATTTATTACCGGTGATAGTGGCCCTATGCATGTTGCAGCCGCTTTTCAAATTCCCACAGTGGCAATTTTTGGCCCGACTAAAAATGATGAAACTTCGCAATGGATGAATGAAAAAAGCATCATTGTAAAGAAGGATTTAGATTGTCAGCCGTGTATGAAGCGCACGTGTCCTTTACAACATCACGATTGCATGAATCTCATTAAAGCAGTAGATGTTTTAAGTGCCGTTAACTCTCTTAATAATGATAGCGACATTGAGCAATAAACAAGGTTTTGTCTTTGAATTTATAAACTATTCTATGTTCTTTATTGATACGTCTAGACCAGTATCCTGACCAGCTGTGTTTTAGTGGCTCTGGAGAGCCTAACCCTTCAAAAGGGTGTCTTTTTATATCTTTAACTAAATCGTTAATACGTTTTAAGATTTTCTTATCAATTTTTTGCCAATACAAATAATCATCCCAAGCATTTTCAGCCCAAGCGATAATCATTGATCGATAAGAGTGTGTATTTTCGAATTTTCAGACTTGATTTCATTAATAGAGTCGGTGAGTCTTTGGGCATTTTTAGGGCTTGCCATTAAGTAAGCAGTCTCTTCATAAGATTTAAAATCATCCAAACTGATAATAACGGCTGGCGTTTTATTTTGCCTAGTGATAATAACAGCCTGATGATCGTTATTGACTTGATCGAGCACACCCGCAAGATTATTTCTGAGTGATGAGTAGCTAATTGTGTTCATGATAAAAAATATCGATTTATTTAAGTACTTGTTATTGTACGCTAAAATTTATTTTTTATCAAATTCCAAATCAATTAAATGACAAATTGTATGTCCAATGACAATATGCATTTCTTGAATGCGCGGTGTGTCATCAGCAGGTACAACTAAGTTAACATCACAAAGAGTATTCATCTCGCCACCATCTCGGCCGCTAAAACCAATCAGCTTGCAGCCTAATTCTTTTGCGCTTTGTAGACCATTGATTACATTTTTGCTACTGCCACCGGTGCTAATACCAATAACAACATCGCCCGCATTGGCTAATGCTTCTACTTGGCGATCAAACACGCGATCATAGCCATAATCATTACCAATTGAAGTAAGTACTGAGGTGTCGGTAGTTAGCGCAATGGCTGGCAAGCCTTTGCGTTCTACCTTGTACCGGCCAACGAGTTCTGCAGCGATGTGTTGCGCATCAGCAGCGCTGCCACCATTGCCAAAGATTAGAATCTTTTTGCCATTTTTAAGGCTATCAATGCACAAATTTGCGGCAACTTCAAGTGGCTTGGCAATGTATTCCAGTGTTGCTTGAGATGTTTTTAGGTGTTCGTTAAATTCATGTTCGATTAATGATTTCATTATTATTTGCCTTGTTGGATTTTCTCGATGGTTTTGGTGGTGCTTTTGCCATCTACAAATTGTACCAGTTTTAGCTCATTAGCAATATCTTGGCCAACTACCGCCTTACCTTCATAGTCGCCACCTTTCACCAATGTGTGTGGCTTAATGGCTTTAATTAAATCGTATGGTGTGTCATCGTCAAACACGACCACGTAGTCAACCGCTTCAAGTGCGGCCAATATGTAAGCCCTATCTAGTTGCGTATTAATCGGGCGATTTTCACCTTTTAAGACTTTAACGGAGCGATCTGAATTAAGCCCTAAAATTAGCACATCACCATAACTTTTTGCAGTTTCAAGGTAGCGTACATGGCCTGCGTGCAAAATATCGAAACAGCCATTGGTAAAAATAATTTTCTTGCCTCTGGACTTTAGCTCTTCACTGAGTGTGGTAATCTCACCTAAGGTTTTAATGTGTTCGTCGCTGGTAGATTTATTAAGACTTGATTCGTATTCAATAATTTCATTCAGTGTGGCAGTGGCAGAGCCAATTTTGCCCACCACCACACCTGCAGCTAGGTTTGAAAATTTGACTGCGTCATCAATTTGATAATCGCAAGCCAAGGCAAAACCTAACGATGCTAGCACTGTATCGCCAGCACCGGTAACGTCATACACCTCTCGAGCGACGGTAGGGTGGGTGCGTAATTCATCATCATAAATCGCCACACCTTGTTCGCTAAGGGTGATGAGTGAGACGGTTAAATCACATTCAACCTTTAATTGAGTGATGGCTTGAGTCAGGCTCGCCTCATCATTAATGCTTACTTGAGTTGCTTCACTGGCCTCTTTTTTATTTGGCGTGAGTAGATAGGCGCCTTTGTATTTGGAGTAATCCAAGCCTTTCGGGTCGACCATTACTTTTTTACCAGCTTTATTAGCAACAGTAATTAAGGAATGAGTAAGGCTAGATGTTAAAACCCCTTTGCCGTAATCTGAGAGTAATACGCCGTCATAATTTGCAATAATACTTGTAAAAGAGTCTAAGATCTGTTTTTGTGATTCTGCACTGATTTCATCAGAGCTTTCACGATCGTATCTGACCACTTGTTGTTGAGCGGCAATAATCCGGCTTTTTTTGCTGGTGATTCGATCTTTTTGCGTGATTAAATATTGGGTGTTGACATTAATATTGTTTAACAGTTTTTTGAGCTCATCTGAAATCTCACAACCACCAACAACACTGATTACATCAACTTTGGCGCCAAGGGCTCTTAGGTTGTTAATCACATTGCCAGCACCACCCAGAACGGAACTTTCGCTATTAACATTAACAACTTGTACGGGCGCTTCAGGAGAAATACGCTCGCACGAGCCCCATAAGTAATGATCAATCATCAAGTCGCCAACGACGAGTAATCCTGGGGATTTTCCTTGTAAATCAATCATGAAATATCAGTACTATGTAAGCGCTTAATGTCAGAGATATATGCTTTAATGCCCTCTTCTAAACTTACAACTGGTTCAAAGCCTAAGTTAGTTTGTGAGGTGCTGATATCCGCCTGGGTGTGCATTTGATAGCCGTCGTAAGGATTTTTTATGTAATTAGTACCTAAGTCTGTGCCAAGTTCGGTTTGTAAGATATTAGCAATAGCTTGAAAACTTCTTGGCGTGCTGGTGCCAACATTATAAGTGCCGTTTTCTTTTGGATTACAGGCTTTAATGTTGGCTTGTACTACATCTTCGATATTAATAAAATCTCGCAATATTTGATCAGAGCCTTCAAATAAGGTTGGCGCTTTACCATCTAATATTTGATGCCCTAGCTGAATAACCATAGAGGAGGTTTTTGCCTTGTAATATTCACGCGGGCCGTAAACATTAAAGAATTTTAAACCGACAATGGTCATATCAGGATTTTCACAACTATAGCGATACGCAATTTGATCCATCATATATTTACTAAATCCATAAGGATTTTCAGGATTTTCTGTGCCCACGGTTTGTGGCGAGGGAAGGCTGCCATAAGTGGCTGCAGAGCTAGCATACACCATTGTTGAATCGTCTTTTTTTGCCTTATTTAGTAAATCATAAAACGAGTTAACGTTGGTTTGCATAACAATTTCTTGGTCATACACACGGGTATCTGAAATTGCCGCCTGATGGAACATGTAGTCAAATTTATAATCATCTAATAACGCTAAGTCAGCTTTGCTATTGATATTGCCACAAACTACATCGCCCGTAAAACCGATCAAATTTTTGTAATGGCCGAAGCTTTGCAGATTGCCATTAGCAAAAGTTGCCTCACTCCTAAAACAGTCAAAAACTACTACTTGAGAATCAGGATAATTTTCTTGAAAATAAAAAGCTAGAT
>Ga0209141_1000734_pt1 | contig 20885 bp, 39 predicted proteins | sample SaaInlLV_10m_DNA_2_FD_184676 | JGI IMG/M metagenome (GOLD analysis project Ga0209141, IMG submission 184676) | Marine microbial communities from expanding oxygen minimum zones in the Saanich Inlet - Saanich Inlet SI074_LV_150m_DNA (SPAdes) (version 2) | ecosystem: Environmental > Aquatic >... | reverse complement strand
CAATCCTGACATGGGTATTGAGTGGATGGCGAGGCCATATGGTTCTTGTTTTGTAATTAACGGAGAAGAGGACCGTAGTGCGGAGGTTGCATCTACGGTATTGATTTCGAGTTCTTTTATTGAGGTAACGGAGAAACTTCCTGAGGGTTTGAAGTCACCTTTAGCGAGATACTTTAGGTTTGCTTTCCCTGAGGGATGTATTGCTTATGAGAAGGTTATACTTTTGGGGGATTTAACGGACGAGGAGTTATCTACGGTTCGTATTATAAGATCTGAGCATCAGGATGGTTTAGGTAATCGTCTTGAGTTTATTAGTGACATAGATGTTAGTCGTATTAAGGATTATGGTCATGTAATTTTGGGACCTTCGCAGAGGGATTCTAATGAGACAGTAGTTTGGTCTTGGTTCCCTGGAGATGTAACTCCTTATGTAGATTCAAGGCTTTGTACGGTAAAGTTAAGGTGACTACTGAGGGTTTGGTATTGTTTCTTTCTGAAGGAATAAAAAATGGCGATTCTGTAACTATACATACAGGAGAGACAAAAAAAGAATATGGCACGACTTGGGAGCATACATACACTTTATGCATAGTATGGTCTGATGAGCGCAACGAATGGGCAAAAGAATGGATTAAGACGCATTCATTTTGCTGTAACTAACAACTGTCAAGAAAAGGTATTAATATGATTACTGTTTATTACAACAAGCCTCGCTACCACCACTATAGGAAGCAATGTGGAATTACTTCCTTTAGACATGCAGTAGAACCTGATGGGTTCGAACGTGTCTATCTTAGGGGAGAAACAAGAGAAAACTTAACTGAACAAATTAAAGGAATTACTTTTTATCATCATCATGATGACAAGAAGGGTGAATCACTTCGATTTGAGCATTTAATTATGGTTTCAACATGAAACAAGAGCAAACTATTTTAGGTATTTGCTTTGAGTTTATTATTTTACTTATGGGAATAATGCTAATTTCTTTACTAATAGTGATTAGCTTGGTCTTGGTTTTACTTCCATTAATTTTAGGAGTGATGTTGCCACCACTTTATGGTGGCTTAACGTTATTCTTTGGTTACATGAGTTACTTTGTGATTGCACGACGTACTGGTTATTTAGAGCGAATGAACTTTTAACAAATAAAAGTGAGAATTAATTGTATACATTAATATTTGAAACCAAGAAATTAACCTTTAAGAGTCTTTCTCTTTGGCATAAAAAAGTGTGCGAATTAGAAGAGCAAGGAAACTTTTACAAGTCCTTTGAAAAAACACAACTCGGTTGGTCATTTTATTATTAAAGAAAGAGAAGATATGTCACAACAAGAATTTGATTTTATGAAAGACATACAGCAAGACTATGAGCTTTTAGCAAAAGGCATAGGAGCCTTACTGAACGAAAAGCAAGCTGCTTATGGTGATTCTTTTGGAAAGCTACCTGAGATCATAGAGGTTTTGTATCCTGACGGAATTGCTACACATCAATATAAGAACTTTTTGACTTTAGTCAGAATCATGGATAAGGTCTTTAGAATCGCAAGCATGCCAGAGAATCAAAAAGACCTTATGGGCGAAGAACCATGGAAAGATATTGCAGGTTATGCAATACTAGCATTAAATAAAGAGTAAAATGTTTAAAGATTTTATAAACAAAAAACTTGAGACTTTTTTTATAAAAAAATGTGACGACTACATGTATCACCTATTTACATCTTTAAGAAGATGTACAAACGGGCGCTCTTTTGGGGTCTTTTTAAGACAATCACAAATAGACTTAAATAGTTATTTAGATTTTTCCCCTGAAAAATGTTTACAAGATTATTTAGACTTTCTTAATAGAGAATACCTTTCTTCTAGAAACGAAATGCTAAACATCTCTATTGAAAAGTTTTATTCTGGATATGCTTTTTTTTATCCGGAGCTTGCAAGCCTTCAACTCATTCATTGTTCCGAATTGCTTGAGGATTTTATTTTAAACGATTCCAACTTATTAATAAGAGATGCACATCAAAAAGTTAATAAGCATTTGTCATCACAAGACGGATATATAGTAGAAAGAGTACACTAATGCCTTTTGTAGATTTAATTATTTGGTATTTAGCCATATATGGTATGGCTTGGTCTATTGTTCATGCAAAGCCATTAACTTTTTTAAGAGAATGGGTTGGCGAAAAATATATCAAAGAAAATAAACTGAAATGGCTTTATGAATTGTCAAACTGTATTGTTTGCGTTTCTTTCTGGTGTGCAGCAGTTTTTGTAAACCACTATTTTAACAGCGAAACCTTTATTACTAGAGTTTTAATTGTATTTAGCAATGTAGCCTTCACTTGGTTCATGGCTAATAGATTCAGAGATATTGATGAGGAAATGTATTAAGATAATATTATTGTTTGTGCTATTTGGCTGTGAGTTTCAGCCTAAGAACAAAGTAATGCTACCTTATGAGACAGACAGAACACGTTGCGCATACCCAGTTACAGAGCTTCATTATTACAACAATGATTCTATAAAAATAACAGACTGTACCTATGACTATAAAGACAGGGTTGTTCAGGAAAACATTTATATAAACACAAATTTAGAGTTTATATTCATGACAGTTTATGAATATAAGCATACCTATTATATTAAAACAGAATTCGATTACTTGAACGGAAGCATAGACAATAATTATGTTATTTCTGTGAGCTACTACAAGAAAGATAAAAGATGACCACCATAGAACATATAGATTCCGTTATGAAAGATATGTTAGGGGCGAGCATTAATCCTGGCGACTTTTTTATTATCCCTGGTGGAAATGTTCGGTATGGAGGTTTAGTATTAGAAGTTGGTATTGTCTTATCAATGACAGAAAAACGTTTAAAAACTTTAATTACTCGTTTTGACAAAATAAAAGCCAAACCTACAAATAAAACCTCTAAAAAAGTTCTTAAGGTCTCCCCAAACGAACCCTTTATGAACCAGCCCGCTGTAATTCATTTACAAGGCTTATATAAAGAATACAATCAGGAATTATAAAGAATGACCAAGATGTTTGTAACGAAACCAGAATATAAAAGAAGGCTTAAGACTTGCCATTCTTGTGAAAACTTTAACCCTGATTTACATAAGTGTAATCTTTGTAAATGTTTTTTACATTTAAAGGCACTTTTAAAAACTAGTAGCTGTCCAGAGGAAAAGTGGAATGTTCGAAACCATGATTAGAACAGGGATAATCTCAGCCCTTATCGTTATTACTCTTTTTTCCGTCAAGCATTTAGAAAAAGATTATAACCAAAACAAGAACATCTATTATGATTGTAAAAACAAAAGTACCGGCCTTTATTTAAGGCCTTTAACTGTCTATAAGTACAAAATACTAGAAAAATCATTTGATGATTTTCAAGCTCAATTTGATTGTAAAAAGAACAAATACACTAAGTTTTATATAAACTTATTCAAATGAAAGCACGTCCTACATCTCAAACCGATAGGCCTGTCATGAAGCAGAAAAACTTAAAGCAAAAATGGTGGTATTTTGAATTCGATGAAAATGGCGACATACGCTTAGCCGATAAAAATATATTTAAATACCGTCCAGAGGACGCCAATCCTAGCGAGGGCAACCCCTACACCCCCTGGTATGAACTTGAGGATCATCATAATGATGAGCACATTCACATAAAAGCAATGGATTACTCGATCGCTTTTAGGAAAGCCATCAGTATTAAGGAAAAGATGAATAACTCTATTCCAAAAATACAAAGCCATTGAGAAGATATAAATAAGGCCACTCCATGTGTTATTATGATTACATATTTCAAGTTTGTATCTGTGTGGAGTACTTAGAATTGCTTGTTTAATAGATTTTTTTAACTACTTTTTAGTAGTATGTTTGCCAGAAAGCAGTCTATCTTATGAAAATACTATTATCCTTCTTATTTATCCTGACATCTTGTACGCAAGAAACCTCGCCTAAGGGCTCTTTGTGTGACCAAGCATTGGTTCACTTAACAAGATGCTATTATTATGAATACAAACAAGACGTACTATTATATTTAGTCGACTGGGAAAGAATTTGTAACCCAGAAAAAGCGACCTTAATAATGGCGGCTTCTTGTAAAGATGACAAAGTATTAAAATACTTCCCTTAGCTATGTCAACTCCTCTTCCCAAACATATGATTGATACACAAATTGCTATTGTGCTTACAGATATTATCGGAAGTACAAAATATGTGCAAAAAGTTGGTACAAAGCAAGCAGCAGTGAGATTTTCTCAACACGACAGGCTTGTTTTAGCATTGATAACAAGGCATAAAGGCCAATGGGTTGACAACTCTGATGGCCACTTGATGTATTTCTCTACTGTTCATGATGCTATTGCTTTTTCTTTTGATTATAAAAGAAAATTAAAAGCTATTGGATTTCCTTTCCGAAGCAGAGTAGGCATTCATTACGACTCCATGATCATTATAAAGGCTTCTGAAAGGCTTATACAGGGTGGTGTAAAAAGGATAAGTATTGAAGGTTTAGGGAAAAATATTGCCGCTAGAATTATGTCTCTTTGTGGCCCTGACCAAATACTACTATCTCAAGCAGCTTATGTGAAATTTAAGAGCCGTCTTGTTGCTCACAAATATATACCTTCTGATGCGTTAGCTGCTTTTGTAGGACTTTACAGGTTTAAAGGCGTGGCTGAGCCAGAAAAGATTTATGCATTAGGTACTGAGCAGATTCACTTGCAACCACCTGAAAATATAGAAAAAGCTAAAAGGCTTGGTGGTGCGAAAAAAGTAAGAACTCAACTAAAACATAAAAAATTTAAAGAAATCTTCTATTATTTTTTTTGGAAAATAACGTTAGTTTATTTTTCATTTATAATTATTTATTTTTGGCCTTTGCTTATTTCACCTCAAGCTAAGCATAATATTAATATCGATTTTAGTATTTTAAAAATCTTTGAGTATATAAACCATACGCTAGAATACTTGCACTCTTTTATACAAGACCAAAAGCCATGAGTAAAGACAAAGACACAATACGAAAACAATTTACACAAACAGAAAAGGCAAAAAGAGGTTGGTGGTTCTCCATAGTCTTTATGTTTCTTGTTATATGCTTGATTGTTTTCCTTGCTTTTATACCTCTTCAGAAAGACAATAGGGATATTATCGTCGGTATGATCGGTATGATTACAGGCGCAATAAGTTCAATGCTTTCAATTGCAGCAGGAAGAGATCCTAGTGAGGTTGAAGCTTTAAAAGATAAGCTTTCTTCTGCAAATGCAGATAGAGAAGCTCTTATTGCCAGACTAAGAGACGCTCAAATACAACTTCAGTTAAAAAACGAACAAGTACAAGATTTGCAAACAGCAATAATAAACAGACTTTCTGTTTTTGAAAAAAATGAACTTAAAAAAAGAACTGAGCAAGAAATTATGTTAGACCCAACTATAGAACAATGGTTGCCTAATACAAAAACATGATACGTCTCTGAACAACTGGATTTATATATGAAAATCTTTTTACTTACCCTAATTCTTTTTACTGCTTGTGGTGAAATAACATCTACTAAAAAAGAGCTAGATGCTTCTTCACCGTCAGACTTGTTAGGTATAGACTATGATCTACCTAGTCACCTAGAAGTAGATATCGATTACCTAGAATTTGAAATAGTCGAGGTTCCTTAAATGGACAAAACACCTTTAAAAAGTAAAAAATTTATTGCCTATCTCATCGCAGATTTAGGGTGGAAAATAACTTTATTAGTAATACTTTTTCATTCAGAAAGTAAACTTGATTATTATACTTTTAGCTTATTGCTTGCACTTGTAATTGTAAGTGGCTTTATCCAGGTAGGATATATACTTGGTCAAGCCGCTTTAGATAAATATGTAAAAACAACGGAAGTCATAGTCCCGTTGAAAGAAAAAGAAAAAGACTGATATGAAAAAATGTCCTGTAAAATTTTATACAAAAGAAAACATCGTCTATTGGGCTTGTCCCAATAACATGGGGTATCAAACACCTAGAAAATTAAGTATAACAAAATGTTGGAAATACAATTGCCCTGGCCGATGCGCTCCTAGTGAAGAACTTTTTTGTTCTTTTGAAGAGTGTAACAATTTAAGACGTCCCGGAAGCAAGTATTGTGATGATAAATGTAGAAAACGAAGATCAAGAAAAGCTTATGTTCTCAGAAAACAACAAAAAGCCCTATAAATATTACCCTAATTTTCTTTATAAAAAAGAGGCTGATTTTTTATATGCAAAACTTTTAAAAGATATTCCATGGCGACAAGTAAAGACTTACAACCCTGGTGAAGGTTTAGTAACTGCTCCAAAATTAACATGGGTCGCAGGATTCCATAAAGATGCTTATTACGACATTTCTTTACCACAAAAAATAAGTCCAAATGAAATACCGTCATGGTTAAAACCATTGAAGGCTTTAGTTGAAGCTAAAAATGATGCTATTTTCAATACTATCGTTTTTACTTATTATAGAGATGAAAAAGATTACATGCCTTATCGTTTTGCTCAAAAGCATAACAAAAGCATGCAGAACCTAGCAATGCTGACTGTAGGTCAGCCTCGTGCTGTTTATGTTAAAAATAAATCAACCCAACAAGAAGACTTCAAACTTCTTTCTCATGGAGATTTATTTTCAATAACTAAAGATTATCAAGATCTTTGGTTATACTCTGTTCCAAAACAAAACACTCCTTCAACTCCTTTTGTATCAGTAACCTTTCAAAATGCTGACACTGAAGAGTCTTCTAAAAACAATTATAAACACAACTTATTGAATACGATAATTTAAATGACATACAAAGAACTACCTTCAGACAAAAAGAGTAATGTTAAAGTTTTTCTTATGAAGTTTAACTCACTTCTAAGAGAACACGACCTTCACATAAGCGAAGCAGAGTTGTGTTACAGAAACACTCCTGTTGCTTTGATAGAAGATGACAAAAAGAATCTCCACCTTATGGATAGCGATTATGTTGTTTGCGAAAGTACTGAAAGCGAGGGTCTTTGATACTTATTCTTTTAAACGCTTTACTTCCATTATTTACATATTGTGATGCTACCATAAGTAAACTCTCTCACAAGAATTATACGGAAGAGCAAATCTTAGTGTGCACTATGCTTCTTCAAGAAGCAAAAAGGTATCCAAGTGTCAATACTGAGCTTTTACTTGCAGTAACCTGGGAAGAGAGTAGGTTCTTTATGAATAGCTCTCCGAATACTAGTAATTGTGCGGGGCCTTTACAGATCAAAGTTAAGTACTGGTGTCCTTCTAAAAAAGGTATATGGTCTATTCATAAGAGCGATGGCGTTTTAAACAAATGTGATTTAATCTCTAGAGGCCTGTTTGCGTTTGACTATTATTTTAATAAAAAAGACTTTTCTCTTGTAAAAAAGATATGTCTTTATGGACCTGCAAAAAAATGTAACAACTACAAAAAAGACAGAAATTCTAAACGCTATGTAGATGCTGTCTTAAAATATTATAGAAAGATAAAAAAATGATACTAAAAGGCATATTGTCATTAAGTCAGGCTTCATGGAAGCCTGCTTACGATTCGCTTCTAAATTTTATTAATGAAGAGCGAGAAATCGCACACAATATAGCGCTAAGCTTATACGCACAGTCAAAAGAAGATACCTTTGACTATAAAGAATCTTTGTCTATTTACGATTTGACTAACTATCAAGAGGCCTGTATTGAGAAAGCTCTTTTTAAAAAAGAAAATAACTCTAAGCTTTACAAGCCAAACGCTTTTAAAAAAGCTACTAACAGGCTGGACAGTATAGACCTCATAGACTTTGTGATTAACGTCGACAAAATCTTAAATACAATAAGTTTTACTTCTATTGATTTTGGTGAAAAGAGCTTAGACTCTATCATCTTCTCTTATCCATTTTTAAATCAATTCTTAACGATGGTAGAAAGCATTGAATGGCCTACAAGATCAGGCCCTATAAAGGCTATTCGAGGATGCACAATGATTCATATTCAAGATGATAAATTCGTCGAATTTTACTCAGCAGGAAACAATCCTCCAAAAATAGCTTTTGAAACCATTGTGGCTCAAGAGCCACTTTTCTTGAAAACAAATTCGTTGAAAAAATTAAAGGTAAGAAAGACACCTTTAAAAGAAGAACGACACTTACAGGAGGTCTCTCAAGTAGACCCCGAACTGTATTAAAAGGAACATATGTATAATACGTCCGACTATGATTTTAACGGTAAAGGAACAATAGACCAGTTTTTGACTGCAATGAAGCAGGTATGTCTTGCTGAAATTTCTGACGACAAACTGATTTTTGATACAAAAGACATGAGAGAGCTTTGCTCTCAACTAGAACCTTATATTGACATTTTGATGCATTTAATAAGGCTTTCTTCAGCAGATAAATCTAATGTTAATATTATCTTTATTCTCGTAAGATACCTTGGCCGTTTCAATACAGACAAGTGTACTTTGAGCCAATATGAATTTAGAGAACTTTTGTCACAACATAAACCTAACTTTGTTTATGGCGAGAAAGTTACAGATGAAACATAATTTATACCAAAGCTCTAGAAGTAAGGGTTATGTAGAACTAATATCCTCTTTAGGTCAAGACGGACTAACCTCTGTAAATGCTGCTCGAGCTTCTTTTGGTATCGAAAAAGAAGAATTGAGCGACAAAGATATCAAGTTGCTCAAGTACTGTATGAAAGAAAAACATACCAGTATTTTCGAGCACAACGTGATTACTTTTAGATTTAAAGTTCCATTGTTTGTTGCTAGGCAACATATGAGGCATAGAACTTGGTCGTTTAATGAAATTAGCCGACGTTATACTAAAGTTGATATAGACTTCTACGAGCCTATTACTTTTAGAACACAACATAAAAGTAATAGACAGGCCAGCCTCATAGAGTCAGCAATTGACCCTATACTTTATACTATAAAAGGCGAAGTCTTAGATTATGACTGTACTGCAAGTGAAGCACTTAGGATTCACAGAAAAAACGCACTTCAACTTTACAACCAAATGATTAATAATGGTATAGCCAGGGAACAAGCAAGAATGGTTTTACCTCAAAACCTTTATACGACTTATTGGGGTACAGTAAATTTAAACAATTTGATTAAATTTATTGAGCTTAGAGATCATGAAGGTGCTCAGGTTGAGATCCAAGAAGTTGCTCAAGCTTGCAGAAGTATACTAAACACCCTCTGGCCAAGAATGATGGCCGTTTACAACGAGGTAAAAGAAAATGACTAACGAATGCTTATTTGAGGGGAATATCGGTTCCGATATTATACTCAGACACACTAAAGATAGTTGTAGATCTGTCTTAAACATGATCTTATTTATTGAAAGTAACTATAAGTCGAAGAAAAATGTTTCTTCAGATTATGTTATTAAAAAGCGAATAACTAAAATTCCTTTAGTAGCTTGGTACAAAAAGGCCGAAGCTATCTCTGAACAGTTCTCCAAAGGAGATAAAGTAAGAGTTAAAGGAAGTCTCAGGACCAGGCTTATTAAAAAGGATGGAGCAACCTACCCTACATTTGAAATCGTTATTGATGATGTAGTCTTGTTAGCAAGAAGAAATTTCAATCAAACGTAATTCTCTAATCTCTAAAGCTCTTTCTAGAGTCAAGTCCATATCTAAGGATGCACAATCCATTTTATTTTTTGTTAAATTAAAATGATTGATAAAACCATTAAACTCACCAGATACACAAGCAGGGTCAACTCCTCTTGTTGGGCAAATATCTAAAGGGATGCCGCAAGCATATGAGACACATTCCCATAAGGCTGCTAAAGCATTTATTTGGACTTCATAGAACCCTAGATGCTCTGGAATAGAACCTCCATGCAGTTTGCTTTTTGGCATTTTTGGCCGGGGGCCAAATTTATTTTTTATGTACCAATTTTGATACTTCAAATAAAAGGCGTTAGAAACTTCTACCCCTAATCCAATAATATTGGAAAACTTATTGCCTGCTTGCCAAGCAGCATCTTGCATGTCCATAAGTTGAAATATGGTTCCATCATTGTCTATGCAGAAGTGCATTGACAGCCCTCTCCTGTTGATTATATTAGCGCAGCTCTTACTACTTAAGGCTGCATCCCAATGGTTTACAAATTGAATTGGAGCCCTCGCTGGCTTATCAGAAAAATCATAATAATTTTTCCCATCAATTCTTAAACCATCCTTTTCAGTGAAGAGTTTTACTTTTTGCCAAAAGATTTTATATTCTTTTTTATTATATAAAAGGAACATCTCTTTATCGCTATCATCGCTTTTATCTCCAACAAAATCCTCTTCTTTTGATAACGCATCAGTTAATATACGCCTGTAAGTTGATGGCCCTACAAGACCATCAGCTTCCATATTGTTTTCTAACTGAAACTCAACTATAAGGTCTATTAGATCGTTATCCAAAGCTTCACCACCAAACCAAGAAGGAGACCATTTATGCTTAATTATACTTGACTTGTTATACTTTAAAATTCGCTCATAATTTAACATATTTTATGCCTTAAAAAAGTTGTCGCAATGATAAAAATTATTTCTATACTATATTCTAATCTTAAAGTTTTTGAAACTTTAAAAGCTACTTATAATTACTTTGCTACAATTGTGCTAATATGGATTTAATATTTAATATTAAATTAAACCCTTTGTTTTCTTCATTCTGCTTTGTGCTTGGATTTGCTTGGCTAAGCTATGCTTTTTTAGCCTTAATACTTAATCTTATCAATTACATTAAGTTTAGAAGCTTTCTAATGTCTTCAAAAGACAGACAAATATTTTATTTGATTGAAAGAAACAAGGAACTTGTCGACCAAAAAACTTCTCTGCAAAATCAAATTGATGAGATCACTAAAAATCTCATCAAAAACTTACAATGAAAGACTTTCTATGAATACTTTTAATGTTTATTTAGACGGTACCTTTAGCTATTCTACTGCTGAAGAGGCTGTATCTTCTGATGCAGCAATAATGGCTGCAACGAACAACTTGTATGCAGCATGCGCTGATTTGGAAATTCACTTTGATAATTTTGAAATGAATGTCACTCCAGCTAACACTCAGCCCTATGTCTCTTTAAGAACCCTGTATGAATCCCCACCTCCTAGCGAGTATATCTCTTTAGCAAGTCATTACTCACCCTCGAATCAAAGATACGTTCCTTTCGCTTAATGACACAAAGGTGTAGGTTATGAACTTCCCATATATAACATGTGCATATACAGACCTAGTCCCTATACCTTCTAACAACTATACTGTTTTCGTCAACTATGCTTTGGAAGAAGAAGTCAGATTTCAGTATAAAACAAAAACTTACGATAGAGTTTTCGCCCTCTTAATAAGAGACGAAAGTAAACAAAATGTTAATATTGTAGGAATATGCAATTTTATTTCTTATAAAGATAATGAGCTTACTTTTTATGTCATCTGTAGAGGGCTATTAACAAGACTAGCTCCTAAATATTTAGAAGCTGAAGAATTTGAAATTGAGTCTTCTGAAGAGACAGGCATTCTTATCAAAAGAATTATTGATTCTTATCTAAATTTAAATTGTAAAGAAAAAATATTACCTATTCTAAATGGCCCTGCCAATATAGAAACCTTAAATAAGATGGCAGACTTACTGTTAGTCATAGACTCAGACAGACTGCTTTATTTTAAAAGCAATAATATTAGAGAGCGCTTATACTTACTGTACGAATATTATGACATTGCATTCAACTTTGTGCAATCAAATAAGAATACTATAGACCTCTCTCTCTATCCTCCGTTAGTCCAAGAAAAAATAAAAGCAGAACAAAAGCTTTTAAAAAACTACCCACCTTCTAGTCAAGAAGCTGCAAAAATAAATGAATACTTAGAGACTTTAAAAAAAATACCATGGGGTAAAAAAAAGAAAACTTTAAAAGATTTTATAGAGATACAAGACCTTGTAAACGTCTCTCATTACGGACTAGAAGATATAAAAACTCATATTTTAGACCTAATTGCTTATGAAAAATTAATAAAAACATCCTCTACAGATTGTATTCTTTTTCTAGGGCCTCCAGGTACCGGAAAAACATCTTTCGCTAAATCTTTAGCAGAGATTTTGGAAAGAGAATATATTTATATATCGATGGCAGGGCTAAGCGATGAATCTGAAATAAGAGGACATAGAAGGACTTATATAGGCTCAAAACCAGGAAGAATTGTCACCTCCTTATCAAAGGGGAAGACAATGAACCCCGTCGTAGTCTTAGATGAAATAGACAAGATTACCACTACAAAAAGTAACCCTGAGTACGCACTTTTAGAACTCCTTGATCCAGAGCAAAATAAGGCCTTTTTTGATCGATATCTAGAAGTGCCTATAGATTTGTCCGAATGTATATTTATATGCACAGCAAACGAACCAGAGGCTCTTCCAGCTCCTTTAAGAGATAGACTAGATGTCGTTTTGTTTAAAGAATATAACACTTATCAAAAGCAAAAAATAATCTCAGAATATCTCCTGCCTTCTATCTTTCAATTAACTAAAGTAAAATTGAACCTTTGTGACTTGGAAGCAGACTTAATCTTGCATTTAGCCTCTAGGTACAATCTGCGAGATATAAAAAGATATTTAGTAAAAATCACTAGGCGTAACGCCAAAGCTCATTATCTTCAAAGCCCCAAAGTAAAAGACTTAGAAGGCTTTCTACTTAATTTCAACCAAACCAACACTAACAAGAAAGGTATTGGATTTTGAACCAATATGTTAATTTTTCTAAAGAAAGATTAATTGTAAAAAGAATCAAAAGCCAAACTGTTACCATTACAAAATTGTTAAAAACCATACCGCACTATCTAAGTGGCTCATATCTTATGAATGCGGTTTTCTCTCCGATGCAAGAGCACGGAGACATAGATGTGTACTTCCCTAAAAAAAAAAACTATAACGCTGCGTTAAAAGTCTTACTAAATGTAAAAAAAGCAAAACTTTTATACCAGACGCAATATGCATCAACTTTTATTATTGACAATAAAGTCTTTCAACTAGTTAAAAATGCAGTTAAAAATATATTTAACTTAGCTAACCAGCATGATTTTTCAAATTGTTGTTTAGCTTTCAACTGCTTGACTGATTTTTTACATATCACTCCTCAAGCAAAAACAGCATGGAGTAAAAACGCTCTCTTGTTAAACAAGTCTCCACTTACCAACACTGCTTACCCTGCTCCCCTATTCTTAAATCAATTAAACCTGCTTTACTTAAGAATAATAAAATACACTCAAAGATACAGATTAGCTTTATCTAAAGACTTTAAATTGGTTTTAAAGTCTTTATGCTCTTTAGCAAAAAAGCACCTAACTCTTTATCAAAAAAAAGAATACCTATATGATTATGCTGGCACAAGAATAGTTTGCTTACTTTCTAAAGAATCTCTTTTGAAAAAACTTGAGGCAGTACAACATGAAGATTATTTGTTTAAACTATGACAACTGCGACTATTATGAGTACTTAAGCTCACCGTCTACGTATGAGTATGTCAACTCTTGCCCAGAATGTAACTGTCTTGCAGTAGTCGTTCCAGACAACTTTGATATTACTTTTTTAGACGAATCTCAACCTATAACTGTAATGGATCTAACTAATGAATCAAAAAATAAATTTTCTAATAAATAATGATACACACTCCTTTTTAGATAAGGACGGCTCTCTACGAACACTCCGGGGGGAATTCTTTACCATCCAAGCATGGCCATTAAACCCTCATTGGCGCTACGGGACAAGGAATGACCCTTTAGGCCAGAAGACTTCTGAAAAAGTATTCAATAAAATATCTATTAAGACTTCTTCATTGTTTTCAGTCAATAAAAGCGACTCCTCACCCGAGATCAACTTTGTCAACTTTAAAGATACTCCAGAAGATTTTTACCTTCCTTCAAGGCCTCTTGCTTATATTACAAAGGCTGAAGGACTCCCCGTATTGTCTCATTATGACAAAACTCTTTATGATAAATTTAATTTTGTTTTTCATCATCAAGATTTCTCTCAGTATGAAAATCTTTCTCAATTTTATAGAATTCGGCGAAAAACTAGAGACTGGTCAGGTTTTTCTGAAGTTGCAGACCCTTTTTATTTAGCTTCTTCTTTGCCAATAAATTTTGATGAAATCACATTGCCTGACCTTGATTATTTTACATGCTTTGACTTGGTCTCTCCATGCTCTGGTCCTAAGCAAGAAATATCATTAAAAACAATGAAAAAGTCTAAGTTTGTTAAACCAGATGGAAAATTTATACCCATAAATATTCCGATTAAAATCTTTTCTATAGAAGAAAACGCTTACATCGAAGCTTTGCTATTTACTTTTGCTTTTCATCTACCTTTAGACAAACAATTGAAATATAATAAATCAAGAAAATATCTTTTGTCTTTTCTTAAATATAGCTACTCCTTTTCAGGTTCTTATTTTTATGACAAAGAATATTATAATACATCGCTTAGACAAAGCCTCTCTGAGGCAACTAAAGGTTATGGCCTCTCTTTAGAACAGGCAAAAACTTTTGCAGAAATGAACTTTACAGAAGAACATATCCCAAGAATCAAAAGCCTTATAGACTCTTTGGCCCCTATACCTAAAGAAGAAATAATTGCAAAAACAAAAAAGATTTCTTACCCGACATCATTTTTACAGAAAAAGGAAAAGACACTTGCCCGTTTAGATAAAATTACTTCTTTTTTTACCCAACCTAGCGAAGACGATATAAGTTATTCTATTGATCGAATTTTAATCATTGATAAAATGCTCTTAAGGTTAGAAAGCGAGAAGTTTTCTCTTTTAGAAAAAAAGAAAGGTTTTCCTTTAAAACTAGAATCCTTGTTTTCTACATTAAATAACGATAGAAAAAGATACAAAGCACTTTCGAATCAAAAAGAAGCTCTTTTCCTTGAAGAGAAGCAGCTTCAAAAAACTCTTGTTGCTGAAGAAGATCTAACTTTATCTAACTTTATGTCTAACATAGATGTCCAAGAAGTCGTATTTCAGAATACGACTAGTAACAAGGAAATTACTTGGCGTGTTTCAAAGGGTGAAGAAGCTTCTTTTTCAGAAATGCTTGATGAAACATTTTTGTCACAAAACAAAATAATCAAAGTTCAGTTTGAAACAAAAGCGCCTAGTAAAATCACCCTGGTAGAGAAACCAATATCTCTAGTTGGTGGACCTTACGTTGTTAAATGTACCGCTTCAAACTTAATGCTAAAGCTAGCTTCTGTCGCTAGCTATTACGGGAAAACAGACGCTCAATACTTGTGTCACCCTCACACTTCCTCCATAGGAAACTTTGACAACATGTTTTCTAGTTTTAGAAGTGCATGTCTAGGAGAAGCCTCTGGAATTATTTTCAAAGCTTTTGAAAGCAATAGTTTAAAAAATATTCTTGTGTCGATTAACCTTTGGTTAACTTCTTGTAATTCTTCTGATGTTTGGGGGAAACGTTACACATGTTTTAAGAGGTGGTCAGTTTACGAGTCTTCACAAAATATCGACGAGATGAATGATCCCGAAAATTATCTTAAGAACCCTGACCCACTTCTCTTTTCTTTTCCAAAAGAAGCCATAGCACTGACGCAGGAAGATGAGGCTGACAATAGCTCTTCAAGCTTAGATCCAGATTTAAAGTCACCAGCTCTTAAGGAGCAACCTACAAATACAGGGGATTACACCCCTTTTTCATCCTTAGGATAAAAATAAAAAAAAATGAAAAACATATCTGTATTAAAAACTCTAAACATTGAGCCAGTGCTTGTACTCAGGCACGAGGCTTTAGAGGCGATCAAATATATAGTTTCCATTGCGCCACAAGAAGCTCAATGGTTCCATACTGTTACTCCAACTACTAGGGAAGATGCTCCAGGAAAAGTCTTTCTAAACCTGTCTACACGGCTTTTCATTCCAAAGCAAAACACATCTGCAGCTCAAGTTGATTCAACTTCAACAATGATGATAGATTTCTATAATGAATTAAAAAGCAGCTACACTCCAGCTGATTTAAATGAAGTTTTGTCGTCAATGACTTGTTGGTGCCATAGTCATCATAATATGTCCCCCAGCCCAAGCATTCAAGACGACAGTCAGTTCAACTCATTTATTGATATGAGTAAAGAGCAAGCTCAAAATAACTGGCAGATTATGTTAATTTTTAACAAGAAAGGACAGTTTTACAGCAGGGTTTACGACCCAGACACAGGCTTGGTTTTTGAAGGAGTTGAAATTCAAGTTTCAACTAATTACGATCTTACTTACATAAAAGAAGCTGCAAAACAAAAGTTTATCGCTCCTAAACAAATCTCGAAGTGGGGAAACAAATCAACCTTTAGCAACCTTGCACAGGTGTTCTCTAAAAACCCTTTAACAGATACATCAAGCTTTTTAGGAACTAATGACTTTGAAGATTGGGGTTTTGTTGCCGACAGCATTATCTTCGAGCTTTTTCCCAACAAGACCCTTACGGAGTCTGTAAGGGTCTTTTCTCCTGAAACTGCAAAAGAATTCTTTGATACCTTGTGCTCCCACCTTGATCCAAAAGAGCTGAACATCCTTCTCTATCTCTTAAAGAATGAAGATCGTGAGGTCTTAACTATATTTACTGATAAAAGATTTCTTAAATCAGGCTTAAGCGACTCTCAGGTCATGCAAGCTTTTGTTGAATACTTTTTAAACACTACAAATACTCTTAATACCTTTAAGAACACTTTGACCTTACTATTAGATCTAACAGACTTAACTACACTTAAAGAGTGTAAAGAATTTTTAGGCATTTAAATGACTGTTTCTTTTCTTCGCCATAATAGCTTTTTTAGCCCTCAAGATGCTCAAGATTTTACTTTAAATATAATAGGAGTAGGAGCAACAGGATCTTGGGTAGGCTTATTGGCTGCAAAAATGGGCTGGCATAATTTTCAAGTTTGGGATGCAGACACTGTTGAGTCTCATAACTGTCCAAACCAAATTTACAATCTCTCTCAAGTAGGATCGAAAAAAGTTGATGCTTTTGAAACTACACTTAAAGAATTCAACCCAGACATAATCGTAACAAAACATGACTGCTTTTTTGAAGCAGAAAAACATGCTGACTGTTTGTCTGACTATGTTTTTGTTGCTGTTGATACTAATACGGCCAGGAAGGACATTCTAGGCTGTTTAATTTCAAACCCTTCTGTTGATTTAGTCTTTGAGTCAAAGATGGGCTTTAATCATGCTGTGATCAATGTTATTGATCCGTTTGATACTGTACAGATAGAAGGGCTTCAATCAGCCCTTCTAGACGACAGTGAAGTCCCAGAGTCTGCTTGCAATGCAAGGATTATGACTACTTTAACAACCATTGTTGCAAGCAATATTGCTCATGTTTTATGTAATCATTGTTCTTCTTCTAGAAGAAATACAGTGTTTACTTATAAGAAAAACACTGTATTGTCTTTAGACCAAACTCTTAACCTTTATGCTTCATAGGAGGACTCTATGAACTATGAGACTCAATTAAATGAAATCATCACTCTCCTTACTCAAGCGTTAGAAGACGCTAAAAACTTTGACAATGGTGTCGACGTTGCTGGCAAAAGAATGCGTCAAGCAGCCCAAGATGCTAAAACTTCCCTACAAACCCTAAGACTTTCAGTTCAGGCTGAAAGAAACTCTCGTAAATCTTAATTACAATTTATCTTCTTAAAAAGAAAGAAAAAACACATGTCTACATTAACACTTGTTGTGATCCCCGGTCCTGGCGCTCGAACTGTAAATATCTCAAGCCTAAACACTGTCGAAGATCTTGTTAACCAAGAGAATCTTACCAACAGAGATATCATCGTTAACGGTGTCTCTTTGCAAAGAAGTAGCTTCTCTACAACACCTCTTGTTGCTAATTCTGAGATCTTTGCAACTGCCAGCGTTAAGGGTAACACTTCTGTAAAGAATGGTCCATCTCAAACAGGCAGACCTTCTGGCGGTGGTCGAGGAAATAATTCTCCAAAAAGCAAATAAGTATGGGCTCAGATTACTTTTGCACTATATCCGAAGGTGAATCCCCTGGTGAAGCCTTTAGGAATGCAGTAGCTCAAGCAAAGTATGACTTTGGTAACAATGGTTATACTGGTACTATTGCAGAGAAATCTAATTACACCATGGCTACTTATGACAGTCTTTCACAAAAATCTGCATATGAATTAGCCAATGAACTAAAAAATACAGCTTATTCTGACAAATGGGGTCCTGCGGGAGCCATAAGAATAAATGACAATAAAAAAACTTATATTTTTTTTGGCTGGGCTTCTAGCTAAAAACCAAAACACTTCTGTACGAATTAAGAAAGAAACATATTTATGTCTACACTAACACTTGTTGTAATTCCCGGTCCTGGCGCTCGATCTGTAAACATCTCTGGATTAAACACTATCGCAGATCTTGTCATTCAAGAGAACCTCACCAACAGAGATATCATTGTTAACGGTGTCTCTATCCCCAACGGTACCCATGCTGCTCATCAGCTTGTTGCTAACTCTGAAATCTTTGCAACTGCTAGCGTTAAGGGTAACGCTTGATTATACAAATTGTAGGCTTGCCAGCATCAGGAAAAACAACAGCCCTTAACAAGGCGAAATTACTGATAGATGCATATTTCTTTAATATTATTGATTATTCTGAAGATGATCTCTGTAAAAAGCTTAAAGGCTTAAGCACAGAGAAAAAGCTTTGCATAGTTGAATCAGCTTTTGGCTTAGAATTACATTCTCATGTCATAAAGCTAAAACCCTCTATAGCTTTATTTAAAAAAAACTTATCTAAAAGAGGTATAGCTTACGATTGTGACCATTTTGAACAGCTTAATGATCAAATCGTTCTAGCTGATTATACTGCATACTCTACTCAAGAATTATTAAAGATATTAAAAGTATTGATTCCATCTAAACACTTAAAGGACTTTTATGAAAAAGAAAAACTTTAAACCTGCCATTGAAATTCAAAGCCCAAACCAAAAAGTCGAATGTCATGTAACAAAAGACTATACTAAAATGATAGATTTTTACTTAAAAAACAATCGTGAGATAAGTTATTCTTCCCTTTGGAGACATTTAAAAATGAGCTACGAATCAGTAGACCATCTTTCTCTAAGTGGTTATTTAAAAAGCAAGGGCTATTCTAAACAAAGCGTTTTGAGAGCCGACGGAGTAAATGTTAAATTGTGGCTTAAATCACCAAAATAGCAGTCAAGTCTTTTGACTAAAAGCCTTTGTTTATAAAAACCAATCACTTAGTGTCAGTTTTGCAAACCTTGTATAATGTTAGTTTTAAAAAATATACTTTACCCTAAATCTTTTAGGAGTAATCGTATGCTAAATAAAGTTTATAAAATACAGGCAGAGAAATCTTTTATTGATTCTTTTTACAAAGAGAAATCAATAAATAATACTTATGACTTTAATCCTGGAGCACTAGTGTATATTGCTGATGTTGATTTATCTTCAAGCTCTTCTGCCTTGGGGATTGCTACTAAAAGTAAAATCTTATTATGCAATTCTTTTAAAGAAAAATCCTTGTCTGGTTTCTTACCTAAAGATCTTAACCAAGTTTTTTACTTCAACCTCTTAGATAAAGAACAGTTCCTGCTTACTGTCTGCCTTGGTGCAGCAGGTACTGGTAAGACCAGTATTGCTATAGCAAAATCACTTCAAGATTATTTCGATAAGAAGAGAAAGGTTTATTTATGCAAACCTACCATAATGGTGCAATCGCACGAAAACAATGTCTTTGGGCCAGTCCCAGGAGATATTAATGAAAAGTATGCTCCCTACATAGGTAGCTTTGAAATAGTATTAAATAAAGTCTTAGGTCAAAACTCAAAGCATTACTTAGACATGATGTTTAAAAATAAGCATGTTGAGTTTATGCCTGTTGAATTTACACGAGGATGTACTTTTGAAAACTGCACGTTTATTCTAGATGAAGTTCAAAATTTATCTTGGCACGAATTGAAAACAGTGCTATCAAGAGTAGGAGAAAACAGTAGTATTATCTTATGCGGAGACCCAGACCAAATAGACGCAAAGTTTAAGTATCAAGAGTCCGGGTTGTATAAACTAATAAACTCTAATTCATTTAAGAAGTCTGACTTTACAAGCTCAGTCTTGTTAACAAAACAATATAGGGGCAAAGTCCCCGATCTTATATATCACATAGACAAGGAATAAAATGTCTTACCCAGCAAGTTACAATATCTACAAAAAATCTGCAGCCGCACAATTCACCTTATTGCCTCCACGTAGAGATGAAAATGGTCGGGTTCAAAAAACGGGTGCAATTCTTTTAGAAATGGCTCCCTCTATGGGAGAAAAATCTTATGACTGGAAAAATCAAAAGCTTACTTTTGCGTTTGGAATAAATGATCTTTCTCAATTCTTTAATGACCCATCTACTCCAAAGTGGGGTAGTTTTTATCATGATAATGATGGCGTTAGCAAAAAACTAGCAATTACTCCTGGCGAAGGAAAGTACCAAGGTACTTTTATGATGTCTCTTTCTAGTGGAGAGACTCGCACTTCAATTGCTCTTTCTAGTGGAGAATTCCAAGTGTTAGGGAGACTTTTTACGGCCGCATTACCTAAAATGTTAGCATGGTAAAATATACTCTAAGCACTTCAGGAAAAGACATAGAATTAAGCAGGAAAGACCTTCTTGAGGTCTTACTTCAGACTGCAGATACAAACATCCCCAATAATGAATCTTTAGTTGAATTAGAAGATTTTCTATCTATCATCTATTCAACTTTCCCAAAAGGGTTCTTCTTAGAGAATCCTGCTTCCCACATGTTTAAAATATATTTT
>Ga0209141_1000726_pt1 | contig 20988 bp, 18 predicted proteins | sample SaaInlLV_10m_DNA_2_FD_184676 | JGI IMG/M metagenome (GOLD analysis project Ga0209141, IMG submission 184676) | Marine microbial communities from expanding oxygen minimum zones in the Saanich Inlet - Saanich Inlet SI074_LV_150m_DNA (SPAdes) (version 2) | ecosystem: Environmental > Aquatic >... | reverse complement strand
TGGCAGTAGAAACACCTCCGGTTCTCAAACCTTTACTTCACTAACCGCTGACAGTACGTTTAATCTGAATTGTAGTGGCGCTGGTGGTTCGGTAAACGGTACTGCCACAATCACTGTTAGCAGCGTTGTCGGTGGCTCTGCTATTTGCGGTGCTAACTCAAGTTGTATTGAGGTTAAATCTTACGATTGCAACCTCTCAAATGTTCACTGTGTGGGCTCAAATCAAGAGTTTTCAACTATACAAAATGGCGTAGATGCTGCCACTAGTGGTGGTCATACGGTTGTTGTATCCGAAGGTACTTATCAAGGATTTATCGTTAGTAATTCAGGAGAAAATGGAAACGAAATATTAATAACAACGAATAGAAACAACGTCATTATTAACCAAGCTGCCAGTGGAGTGAATGATAATATTTATATTTCCAATTCAGATGATGTCATTATTGAAGGATTTACTGTAATTAATGCTCCAGCTTATGGTATCGGTACGCATGATGCTTCATCAGGAAGTCCTATGGAGAGAGTCACTATACGCTACAACACAGTTAGTAACTCTAATTCAACAAATATTTATATTTCTAATTCTAGAAATTCTCTAGCATTAGGAAACATCGCTTTTGATTCCCTAACGAGCCATGGTATTTATGTTGCAAATGGTGGTGCTGATGATACAGATGTTATAGGTAATGTCTTATTCGGTAATCAAAAAAATGGACTCCACTTTAATGGTGATGGTTCAGGTGATCAAGGAATCCACACAGGAATGATCGTATCTGGCAACACGATTTATGACAATACGGCTAATGGCATTGATGCTGATGGTGTTTCCGATAGCAGTTTTTTTAATAATTTAATTTATAACAATGGTCGACATGGTATTAGAGTATTTGTTATAGATGCTGAAAACAATGGCAGTTCAGAGAATTTGGCTATCTATAACAATACGATAGTACTAAATAATTCTGCTATAAAGGTGACCGATGGCAATGGAGGCCACTCAATTTTTAATAATATACTAATGGAGAATAGTGAGTCATGTATATCTCTGGCTGGTAATAATGATTTAAATACGGATATATCTGATAATCTATACTCTTCAAATTGTAGCTTTGAATTAGGAACTTCTTATACTGCAGGCCAAGTGATTTCGAACACAACACTTGTTTTCACTGACTTTAATTCAGATGATTACTCAATAAAAGCAACCTCACCAGCTATCGATGCTGGATTAAGTAATTTTGACTCAATATTTGCACCAAGCTACGATATTGAAGGTATTGAAAGAAATGATGGCTATATCGATATAGGCGCCTATGAGATCTAATTTCAACTTTGATCAAGGCTAGCTTTACATTCCTGTGAAGCTAGCTGAGTGGTTATTAAATAACCTCCCCCACCAATCATGGCCAGGGAAATTATAGCCAAGAAGACAAGAATCGCTCTAAGATGCATTTATTTGATAAGAAACAGGCTATTCATTGATATGGAGTATAGGACAAAAATCAACATTACTTTTCTTCTAAATAACTGAAATAACTGGGGTCAGGCTTTTTTGTACTTTTTGCATTAATTCCTGTGGCTACCCAACCCGAACCAAATATAAATCCTGGTGAAATAGTATAGTTAAAGGATCCCGTATCCAGTTTATAGCAAAATAGCTATTTATGAATAATCATGACCGCTTATGATATTGGATATGGATCGGTATAGATTAACTTCATGATTGTCGATCAGTATATTTTGAATAATCTCTGACTGTCGGCTTTGCCCATAAACCTCCAGTTCCCTACAACATGTCAGGAATGACTCCTGTTGGCACAATCCAGTCAATTACAGAGCCAGTTTACTACGAAACTGAATGGCCGCTTCCAGGCTAATCCGACCTTACAGAAATCGCCGTAATTCCGAGGAGATAGCGGTTGGTCGCTAGGAATGATCAAAAGAGTTGAAACTTGCTTATTGCTACTTTTCGTACCGTTGGACTTCAAACCCCGTGTACTTTAAATGAGTTTAGGTAAATTTATAGGTATACCATGTCAGTTTAAATAAATTGTTTTGAATCAATATCAGGAGATTGTAGACCGTGCTCAAGAACACGTTAAAAATCTAACTGCACCGAACGAAGGTTGGCTTCGCAGTGTACGTAAGGCATTAAGCATGTCCGGTGTCCAATTAGCTAATAGGTTAGGAGTGACTAAGGCTTCGGTGTTTAATACTGAAAAAGCCGAATTATCAGGTGGGGTTACACTTAAAAAAATGGAGAAAATGGCCGAAGGAATGGGCTGCCGATTCGTTTACTTTGTTATCCCCGAAAAACCGGTTAAAGATATATTGTCAGATCGAGCAAGAATAAAAGCAGAAAAAATTGTTACTCATGCAAGTAATCAAATAACTCTGGAGGTTCAGGCGTTATCAAACAAACGACTCAGATTTGAAGTGGATCGTTTGCAACAGGAGATACTCAGGGAATCGCCCTCCGACCTTTGGAATGATAAATAATTTGGAATGAATTGATGGAATATCCTGAAGGCGCAACGCCATTAGATCCTGATGAGATGGATTGATTGAAGTTCTCTCATGTCACTACTCGCGGAGAGCTTGATCATCTGGAACAGGCCAATATTCAAGATGGACTCCGTTGGCTTACCCGCCACAAGGGTGAAGATATTTTAAATGACCAATTTGCTCGAAAGTTGCATTCACCGCGTAACATTTAACTCTCAGAGTATGCCTGCTCCATCAACTCAATTTCAGCTCTTGCCATGTTCCTTTTAAGTGCCTCATTTTTCCATGAAGAAACTTTTGAGCCTATGACATCAACAATAGCATTAGCCTCTGCATCTTTTAAATCATAATATGCAGCACAATTTACTGCATTTTCCAGGCTTGGCCTGTTATCTGACTCATCAATATTCAAAACATGCTCAAGCTTATCGATATTGGGATTGACATCAAAAGCTTTTGAAAGCCTCCAGCCATTAGCCTTTAACACAAAGCCATGATTACGCAGATGATCATCTTTATTGCCGACCATTATATTGAAAACAACTCTTCGAAATAATTGCTCAAGGTCTTTTTTGATAAACTCAGGTTCGCCTTTATCTTGAATAACCTGAGCAAGGTCAATATAACTGTAACCTTCACTTTCATTTGATTCCAGAAGCGTCATGGCAGAAGCATAAAAAACACGGCTATCATTTTCTCTATCGAATCTTTTGACACAAAAAGAATGGTAGTTTTTACCAAACTGATAGAGCTTTGCTTCTGGAACATCGATTCCAGATTGAGTAGCTAGAGAATGTGTCAACATTTCCCAGGCAGCTATATCCATATCATCGTCTTTAGCTGGAAATTTAGCGATCCACAAGGAGCCGTCTTTTTGTGAAAAATTAGCTTTAGGGCGCGCTCCACCTAATGATGCACCAGGCGCTACTAATACGCTTAACCATTTTCTTAAAGCATCAAGATCGTCAATACGCTTGCTACTAAGCGATGTTGCTATTTCCTGTAGTTCTTGTAAATAAGTAACAGGTGGAGCAGGTAATTCATGATCACCCAGAAAAGTATTTGAGCCGGATTGCTTATAGCGCAAAGCCCCCTGGCGTGTTTGATCTTGAACCCCAATCAAAAAATCCCATGCATACAGTGTTCTAGCTTTTCTTTTCTCGTCTTTAGCTTCTTGTGCTTCTCTACGCTTCATTAATGTTTGACCCCATCGGTCAGGTGAGGAATCAAGGAGCATCCCGAAATTGCCGATTTCAGGCCGAGGGTGGAAGCTTCCTTTATCAAGACTCAAGTGTGGATCGATATTGAAGCGGGATTTACTATCAAACCACTGGTCAATGTATTCAAAACGAATATGCCCGTGCTCATGATACATATAACCAATCTGCTGTAATCCCGTTAGCCCCGTATCAATCCATACCTCAAGATTATCAATATTCATTTTTCATTCCTCCGCAATTCGAGATCTCGCAACTCGTTGCCAAGCTTGTCGTCCTTTGCCAACTGATCAAAGTCACTTTCTAAATGCAGCACTGACAAAACCCTGAAAAAGATCCCCATAGCCACCTTGGGCGAGCCAGCTTCAACTCTATTTAGCGTCGTTCTAGAAATATCGGCTCTGGCAGCCAAAGTAACAGTACCCATTTTTCGGCGTTTTCGAGCCAAACGTATCCTTTCCCCTAATGCTGCCAGGGCGACTCTTTCTTTAGGGAAGATTTTGGGTTCTTTTTTACTCATGAGGCATATAATAAACAAAAAGTAAAATTATGACTACTATATAAAACAAAACGTTGCTATGGGAAGTATAAATCTGATTCATTGGTCTGCGTATCGAGAATTTTGCAGATTTGATCATGTAACTGGATCAATAATGGCGTCTGCATTATATCCACCCATATTGAATCAGTTGGACTCTCTCATTGACCAGTGAATTAACTTTTTGTAAAACTCTAGCTATCTTTGAGAGGGCTTGTTTTTTTATCCACATTTTCTGTGCGTAACCCTGTGGATAAATGAGATTATTTTTTTGCTGAAGACGCGCTGATTGCGGTTCTGTTAAATTGGATAATTATTGTTCAATATTGAATTTTATAAGGCATTATTGCCATGAAATATAGTTTTGAAGCCCATGATATAACTGATCCGATCGTTAAAGTATCGCCCCCGTTTTTATAAAGTGGATATTTTGGGGTGTTTTCTTCTTTATTCTTATTAGTACAGGACCAAATCGTTCGTAACCTTCGTCTTGAATTGAAGGTTTTCCATCGAGCTGTAGCATATAAACTGTACGGCATTCTGGTGTGTAGCGATTCATAATGCTCTGTTCATCACCGGCACTAAGCCATGAAAAAAAGCCCATTTTGTTATCTCCTAAACAAAGGAGGATAACCATCCCAAAGCTGGGATGTATCCCCCAAGGGTTTAATTTGAATGAACAGGATTTTTCTGTATCCATTTCAGTTTAAAGAAACTCACCAGATAACCTCTAGTTAGGAATAATTCTGATTTTTCATTGATGACTTTGAAATAAATCAATAGTAAAACCCCCTTCATCTATTGATGAAAGGGGTTATTTAGATAGATTGGGGTTTTTATATTAACCCACGCTCTGCAAACGAAATAGAACCCTCGGCACCAACTACAATATGATCTAGTGTACTTACATCAATATGCTTTAAAGCATCTACGATTTTTTTCGTGATCGCTTTGTCAGCATTACTTGGTTCAGGGTCACCGGATGGATGGTTATGAAACAATATACACGAAGCAGAATTGAGTTCGAGAGCACATTGTATAATAGGGCGCACAAAGACAGAGGCATGATTTAAAGTACCGTGAAACAGTTCTTCAACCGCTAATATTCGGTGTTTATTATCCATCAATAAAATACCAAATACCTCGTTCTTTCGATCACTCAATAAGAGTTGTAAATATTGCCGGGTGTCTTCTGGACTCTGCAGGCACTCACCTGGATTGTGTCGTTTCTGGAGAACCTCCAAACCAAGCTTTACCATATAATTTTGCTCTACTTCATTAAGCTCTAAAATATTAATGTGTTCAAACTGGTTTAGATTTTCTATAGTTGAATTTTCATTCATGATTTTCCTCAATATATTTTATCGGGAAAACTTCACCCATCAGGTGAAGCTCTCCCTGATGGGTGAAATAACGATAACTCCAGTTAAATTTCTCTTATGAGAGAGGAGTAATTGGAGTTAACTTTTATTTAAAGTATGTCTTCAAGACCAAAGATATTTATTCTGAGTTTCCGAAGATAAGTGTGCGAGTCAAACCCTCTACAAAGCATTACCAGAGTGGCAATAATGTAGAGAGTGACTGTCTGAAATACCGATTAAAAGTAATTAATCAATAGATCGCTTAACAGCAACAGACAGATTCAGCCTGATGACGGTAATACCGGTACAGTTTCATCAATCGATTGACCGATGTGCGCTCGCCATCTTTATAGCTATAGCGCACAAATATTTTCAATGCTTTACTGGAAAAACCAGAGGCACCAAGATTCATTGCAGCCAGATCTGGACGACCTTGACGGGCTTGCTTTAATAACATTGGTAAAATGTTCATAATAAGATATCTCCTACATTAAAGTTGCAGCGAGATAACTACCCTATGCGGAGATGTCGTCCCGCCAGGGTTTCAGTTAATGCTGGTTATTTTGATAGAAGTCAGCTACTTCTAATTATTGCCAAAGCAATTAATTCTGTGAGACATTAAGCCTTATCGAAACCACCATTTCACATGGTGTATTTTGATAAGGCCCCTGTCATAAAATATGACGGGAGCCAGTACTTCAGTGTTGACGGTACAGATCGTTCCAGTCAAAAGTTTTTTTATTACCGAAATGAAGGTGATTAACTGGCACATGGACTGCCATCTCCTTATCGATTGGTACCAGACTGAGGTTGATTTCGTCTTTTTTTGAAGTGTTTTTTTGAGTTGGGGCTTTTGGTGAAGTGCTCATGATTTGCTCCTATTAGGTTGTTGACAGGGACTTCGCAATGAACCCGTTTTCACAGATTTATTGCGAAGCCCCCGCAAACAGCCTGGAGCCATTAAGCACTCTAAAGCGCTCTCGAATATGTCCTAATAAAACAATTCGAGTGAAAAATTCCAAAACATATCCCTCTAATAAATTAGAGGGATAACTATGATTAAGAGTGGCGAGAATATTTATCAGGCCAGTCAAAATCTACTTTGGTTTTTTTAAGATGGTTAACCGGAATATGAATCGCTAAGTCTTCATCCGTGGGGACTAGAGATAAGTGATTAGTATTACGAATAACCGGTGTTAAAGAAGGACTTATTATTCTTCTTTTTGGAGTGACAACAATTTTTTTGGAAATAAATTGAGCCTTAATGATTGAAGCAATTCTCAGTAAAACCAAGATTGCAACAACTGAGATAAACGCAACAAAAATTGCATTAATCGACATAGTATCACCTCTATAAAATAGGGGTAATACCACCCGACCAGGGTAATAAAACCCCGGTTTGGGAAAAGGTCAGAAGACCACGTAAAGCTGATTATTTAGTTAGGACAGCTACCTAAGAAATGTCGCAAAGCGACAAAGAACACCATGAATATAAGTCAGAATATTTGATTAATCAATGATGGCACTGATTTATTTTTGATACGGGGCTTTTCTTGTTTTTTCGTCACCTTTACGGTGATTTTTATGAAGTTTTAAGGGGTGCAATCGTTTAATTGATTGCCACGACTTCGTTATCCTGCCACTCCATTGATCTGGATGAACTATGGAGACTGATTATCAGAAAGTACAAAAAACCTCGTCACTTCATGGCGAGGATGGACAGCACAGGATTGATGATGACTTTTAAAGATCTCAATATAATCTCTGACATGGTAAAATATAGGCATGGATAAAAAGATCATCAAAACACTATCGGTTAGGGTTATGGATAAGCATTGTGGTCTACTCAGACAGATGGTCTTTGAGAGTAATCAGACTTGAATCTGGCAAATCAACCTTCCAGTAAATTGAGCAGCATACCTGTTCCTTGTGCCAGATGGAGTCCGGGAGAAGTCTCCGTATTTGATCTCCAAAAAGAATTAAATACGTGCGTAAGGAACATCACTAACTTATGCATTCCACGACACCTCAGGAAGTGATTGCGGTTCATGGAAAGTCACGTCGTCAGTTTAAGAGCAACAAACTCCGCTGGTGTATCTCTGGCGGCAAATATCTATCTCTTGGTTGGGCGCCTTTCAAGTCCTATGCAGCCAGGTGGGTAAATGGACAGGTTCGCTTTGCCGGCCACTTCTTCCGAGTCTGGGATAGCTATGGTCTCTCGCGATACACATCCCGCGCTGGAAACTTTTCAGAGGATACCAGAGATTGTTGGTATTTTAATATCGTCGTTGAAGCACCGGTAAAACCGGTAACAGGCACTAATGCGATCGGCATCGATCTCGGATTAAAAGAGACCGCAACCTGTACAGACGAGTTGCGACTGGAATGCAAGTCGCGTTTCCGAGAGATTGAATCACAGTTGGGCATGCCCCAACGTATGAAAAAAAGAAACCGGGTGAAAGTGCTTCATGCGAGTATAAATAATCGTAGGAAAGACTATAACCATAAATTCAGCACCAAACTCATTCGTGAGAACAGTGCCATATTCACTGGTAACGAGAGCAGTGCCAAACTGGCCCAAGTCCATTTTAAATGCCGGCTGGCATCAGCTCTAGTTTTCTTCCCTGAATTAACCAAAATAGCAATTTCCTTTTGTTGCCCAGAAGTTAATTTTGGTCGACGCCCACCTATTCTACCCTCACGTCTTGCTGTATCTAAACCCGTCTTTGTTGCGTTCCCGCAACATTTCCCGTTGAAACTCAGCAAATGAACCAACAATATGGACGAGCATCCACCGCAGTTGGATCTAAAATCGGTACCCATCAGCGCGTGAATTGGCGATTCGCCTACTACTTTTTACACGTATTATAAACAGACCCCTAGTACCCCAAATCGCTTCTTAAGTTTCAATGCCTTAATTTGACATGAGTATATAAGCTAGCTACACTTTGCAAGCAAAGTGTAGCTAGCTTATATACAGGATTTTAAATTTATTTTCGCGCACCTAGTCCTCAATATAGTTGACTTTTCACATGTACCTGATAAACTTGCAAGCAAGTTTATCAGGTACATGTGAATTAAACAAAAAGCCTCGTATTAATTAAAATGGCACATACAACTAAATATTTACCCCAACAAGAGCTATTTATTGAGAAGGTGCTTGCAGAGTTCGCAAAAAAATTCTCTACCCCATCATTTGAGATCCCTAGTACTAGATGTTTAGCAAAAACCGATTTATTGAAACACTTGGTGGACATAAGAAATGAGATTGGGCTCCCTGGGTACAAGCGGTTCCCAGCCAAAGACATTCTCCTCCATTTGGAGCGGTCAAAAATAATTACTCCAATAAAAACGTTAAACCCAAAAACGATGGTGGAGCAAGAAAAATTCTATTTGCTCGGTTTTCAATCAAACCAAAACTTTGTTGACCCAATTGAGTTATTGCAAGCACTTGAACCAAAAGGTGTAATTTGCTACTTCAGTGCGTTGGAATACTATGAACTAACGACGCAAATTCCAAGTCATCACCATGTAGCAAAATTAATTAAAAGCCCTTTAGGCGAAAAGAGTAAAAGCAAGGAAGCTTATGTAACAGCAAGAAAAAAAAGGATGTTTAATCCACTGGGAAAAAAAGAGTTGGTTTATGAAGGCGTTCCATACTATTTGACTAATAGAGATAAACGTCTGGTACCTGGAATAAAGGAGAGGTTCTTGAATGAAAGAACCAAGTTTTATATAACCACCTTAGAGCAAACACTAATAGACACCCTGCATAAACCACTTAGCTGTGGAGGGTCTCCAGTAATTTTTGAAGCCTGGCAAAATGCTGTTAATAAGTTGAAAAGCAAAATTATTCTCGAATATCTAAATAAGATAGGTAATATTAGTTTGTCTTGCAGAGTGGGCTATATGATGGAAATCATGGAATACAAGCTTAGTGATGAATTGTCTAATTTTCTCGATTTAGCTAAGAACTCTACTGTTAAAAATAACCCTGAGCTTGCACCCTCACTCCTTCCGGGGGTTGACTTCCATGAAATTAATAACGAATGGTTTATTAAGGTTCCATAAGTTTGGATAAAAACACTGCAAATAATTGGAAAAACAATGTTTTGGATATTATTTTCGAGGCATTGGCTGAGAGCGAAGTACTGCTGGACTGTATTGTTTTCAAAGGTGCTCGAATTTTAAATAAAAGACTAGAATCTTACAGCAGGCAATCATTAGATATTGATGCAAATATACTTAAAGAATTTCTTGATAAGTACGAAAATTATGCTCAGTTACAAGAAATTTTAGAAATAGAAATTAGTGAATCCATAGTTAATTACCTGGAAAAGCAAGAGACAGTAATTTATGAACTTGATAAGTTAAGGGTAATCAAAAAACCCAATAAAGACCATAAGCTGGGTTGGAATGCATTTGAGGTCAGTATTTCAATAAAAGATTTATCACAAAGAAGTGTTAGAGGATTGCCTAAATTAAAAATTGATATAGCAGCTCCAGAGGAACTAGGAGAAAACTCAATATCAGCACTAAATATTGGGGCCAGCACGGTTACAGCATACACATTAGAAAGAATTTCGGGAGAAAAACTCAGGGCATTCTTAAGCAGCTTGCCAACATATAGAAGCAAAGTTAAAAAGCCGGGTAAAGCCATAAGAGCAAAAGACATATATGATATTGCCCGTATATTGGAGCGATACCCTATCTCGAATGGTCCTTTTTGGGATATTGCGAGTAAAGAGTTTGTCTGCGCATGTAGGTCTAGATTCCTTGATTGTATAGGAGTCCAAACATTTGAAGAAGAGCTTAAAATAACAGAAGATACCTACAATTCTGATTTGACCATTCCTAATGACATTAAATTTGAGGAAGCATGGCAGTCGCTACTTTCAATCGTAAATTATTTTACCGAGGAAAAAGTATTCCCATTTTATTTTCCCTTGCCTGAAAATTTGGAGTAATTACTTGATCAGAAAACAATCTCAGGCATCGTCCATTCTACCAACTCAAAAGACTCGAAATATTCATATCTTGCCTCCAACCATCAGTGACCTGATCGTATGAGATATTTTTATACTTAAATCTAACTTTTTTCACTCCCATTGCATTTTTACTTTTCCGTTAGTTACTTAACAAATATTTTCTAATTCACTTGAGAACGATTGATCAGTGTTAACGCCGCCCGGTACAACCTGAGGCTATCAAAACAACAGTAGCGACTGCTAGAGGTTTGGAACAACTCAGACCCAATAAATGACTGGGAGCGAAATCGGAGCTCATCAAATCCCCCGTCATACCTGTTCCAGACAGGCATTAGGTTGATCTAAACTTCGCGGTGACACGGCCATGGGGTAAACCCCTTCGCCGCCAGCGTCGCGCAATTGTGGCCCCTTTGTTCCTACGGGTGCCAATTGGGTTAACCCTTCGATTTCTATATTTTTAGCCGCATTAATATCTCGATCATGGACTACACCGCATTGCGGGCATGTCCAGGTTCGGATTTTCAGCGTCAGCTTTTCTGCTTTGTAATCACAACCCGGTGTTGAGCACAGCTTACTGGACGGGAAGAACCGGTCTACTTTAATCAGGGTTCTGCCATACCAGTCAGATTTATAGTCCAGTTGTCGGGTGATTTCACCGAAGGAGACATCCAGGATAGAACGGTTTAAACCAGATTTTTGCTTAACCTTTTTACCAGGATTATCGAGGGTTCCCTTACTGCTACGAGACAGACCGGATACATTCAGATCCTCAATCATGATCACTTGGTTATCGTTGATCATGCGTCGGGTTATTTGATGAATGTATGCATGGCGTTCATCGGCAATACGGGTGTGTAATTTTGCAATGCGGAATTTGGTTTTTAAACGGCGGTTTGACCCTTTCTGTTGTCGGGCCAGGCGTTGTTGTAAACCTTTGAGCTGAACTTTTTTTTTCAATAAATGGCGTGGATTATCAAACTGGGCACCGTCAGAGAGTGTCATGACTTGATTAATACCCAGATCAATACCAACGGTTTTACCCACTGCCGACAAAGATTGAATATCTTCTTCAACAGCCATTGATACAAAATACCTACCTGCTGAATCTTTGCTGACAGTGACCATCTTGGGCAGTCCTTCCGGTACTCTGGTCCAGCGTACCTTGATCTGTCCAAGTCCGGGAATCTTGAGCAGTTCACCGGCTTTGTAATATTTAACGATCACGCGCTGGTCTAACTGAAAACGAATGAACTGCAACTGGTGACGACTCTTAAATCTAGGATAACCGGCACCTTCTTTGAAAAATTTTCGAAAGGCTGTATCCTGATCTCTCAAGGCCTGGCTATAAACGGTTGTCGGTGTATCTTTCAACCAACTGTAAGACTCCAACTTTTTAAGCTCAGTCAGCTCCCGGCTAAAATCGATGCCAGTGACTGATTCAGAATATTCTTTATAAATATTTGATCGCCAGACCAGGCAGCTATTCCAGACAAAACGCTTTGACCCAAAAAACCGGTTCAATAATTGAATCTGTGTTTTGTTTGGGTAAATTCGATATTTATAGGATCGACGCTTCATGAGTCTCATTATAATGCATAGAGAACATATTGAGAACCATTAAAGCAAAGTTATTTGATTCGTGAAAACTATTTGGCCTGTGTTCCTCTGGCTACGCCAACCGTCTCAGCGGGGTCGTCGGCTCCTTGCCTCCTTCAAAGAACCATTGGTGTCGGGTTTAGACAAACACCGGGCGCATACTCGCGTCAATGTGACTCTTTCCAGTATATCGATGAGCCGGAAATCATAGGCATGGTTGCTGCTAATTAACCCTGAAGGGGTATTACTCCTTTGTCGGGGTGATGCCTCTTCTATATTAGTTTGAGGTTTAATCATGAAACAGCAATACGATTTGTTTCATATTATTGATCCTCTACTAGATGTTCAACCAAAGTAGAGTGATCAAGATGAATCAATGGAGTTAAGAAAATCGACAGCCATGGAAATATATCGATGGTTTTGGTCGCATCTGGATATAAATGTAAGCTGGTCTTTAAAGCCAGGTTTCGTGGGAATGGGGCATGGTGTAATCAGTTTTTTGATCACTATTCTTGGTCTATTTGCATGAATTGTGATTATAGCTTCTAGTATCCCGGTTACGGGGAATCAGGAGCATTTTGGAAGTTAGAGGAATTATGAATAAAACTGTTGTGGCATTGATACTGTTTTGTGTCGCTTTTACATTCTGGTGGTCCTGGAAGTTGGACTCATCTTTTTTTATATACCGGCATGAAGTCCCAGAGTCACTGAATATAAAAATTAATGAGACCTTTTTCCCTTATCTCAAAGGTCGTGATATTACCGGTATCCGATTCGGTAGCAAAAGTGCGCATCAAAGTGAAAAAGTCCCTATTGAAATCGTGGCAGAAGAAACAGAAGAATGGATGACTAGCAACAGTCGTACAGGACCGATAAAATTAGATATAGATCTGGATAATGAGAAAACGAAAATCTACTGGGATATACCGCAGGATACGCCGATGGAAGATGCTAATGCCTTATTAGCTCAATCTTTATGGGATGTCCTGGTTCAATATGATGACATTATTAAGATAAAAAATAGTTACGAGTAACGCAGACTAATTCGGGCCTTGAATCCCTGAATGTTAATCGATAGAATCGAGCCGTTATCGTTCTATCGATACATTGATAGCTGGTCAATTCAAATAACCAGCATTTTCCCCACCTGGGTACATTCACCCAGACGGGTGTGGTGTACCCATAAAATATGGAGTTCACCATGTCTATACAAAAAGCTTTTTCAGCTATGCAACTTGCCGCTGAAAAAAATAATCTTCCGGTTGTGTTCAAAAATGATCTTGAACAGGATTATCGTATCCTGCAGAACCACAATACGGATTTCATCTGGTTATTGCGTACAGGAGGTACTGTACTGACCCCAATCGGGGTTGGTGTGGAGCCTGTATACATAACCTACTGGAAGTATCAAAACCACGGCCAAAGAGTTATCCCTTATCTAGTTAATACAAAAGCGGGATATATCGAAAAGATTACTATGGATCAAGCCGAAAAATTGATACTGCAACTACCGAGTCAACTCAATACTTTTATGTCATCCGATGCCATTGTGCAAAAGGTGCAATCTGTTTTAGAAGAAGGTAAAAAGAAGAAAATCTGGGGTACTTTTGTATCACCGGATATTGAAATCAGTGATTGGTCTGAATGGCTTAAATTTTTCATCTTATCAGACAATGAATTGATGAAGGTTTATCTTCAGCGAGCAATGCATTTACTCAAAAACAGTAAGCCTGAGTTGCATTCAGACGCGGCTTAAACGCCGTATCAATCCAAACCCATCAGGGGCATTTGATCCTTGCGGGTTTAGTGCCTCTGATACTACCCGGAGGTAATAAAATGCTATCAAGATATTTTAAATTGAAGCTTGAAAAACTCGGCTTTAGTGAAGTTTCAGAAGTCTTGTATTCACTAAGCTACTGTCAGGGTGATGGATGTTCTTTTGAAGCCAAAATTGGTGAGAATGAAGTTATACCCATCATTAACCGAATGCATGAAGACCGGCCACACCTTGCTACTGAAAGACATAAAGACCTACTTCTGCAATATGAGCAATCTCAGCTTGTCAGGCAATATCCAGTTTATTTCAGCATTACTCAAAGAGACAGTCATTATGTTCATGACAATACAATGAGTATTGACTGGGAGCACAAAGAAGATTTTGAAGAAACTTTAGAGTATCTCTTAGATCCGACTGAATCTTTATCTGAACATATTCTTGAGTATGCTAAGCAATGTGCTCGAAAGCTTGAGCCTGATGGATACGGACTTATCGATGCGTTTCGCTGTGAGCCTGAAACCGTATGGCAATACAAAACTCGTGAATTTTTGATTCAACTCAGAAAAGAGTCTGAAGATATAGAATACTTTGATCAAGATTTTTATCTTGATGATGAAGAGTATTACAGTATTTGTCAGGAATATATCCAGGGTAGGCAGCAGATGGCAACTTTAATAGCCGAAGTGTTTGTGCTGAATGAAATCGACATGGATTCTATCGATGAGTATGAGCCGGTAGAGCAGTCATTATTAAGCGGGGTTTGTTTCAAACCTGGTGATCCTACATTTGGTGGTGTTAAATCGGAATTAATCGGAGAGGTGATACAGTCACTTCGATCGTCACTAGAACAACTACCCCAACAACAGCAAGCGTAAAGATTTCGTCATAAGACGGATATTGATAGCTGGTCAATTAAAAAATCAGCAACAGTCGTCGTGTTGTAGCGTTTTGTTACAGCATGACAATAAACCCATTAAGGGAAGATCCCCTGATGGGAGCTTCCCTTTTAACTTAGGAGTAAATAATGGCAGCAGTACAAAAAAAGGCTTATTACGATGCTTCCAAGGTCAGAAGGGAGGCCAGGGGACGTTGGCTTGAGATACTGACCTATATGGTTGGCGACAGGCTTGAGTCTGCTTTGAGTAAGCGACCTGGTAAACGTGTGACCTGTCCAGTTCATGGGACATCCAATAAAAATGGAATCGGAGATGGATTTCGATTTTTCAAGGATGTTGTTGATACCGGTGGAGGACTTTGTAATACCTGTGGAACATACCATGATGGATTTGATCTGATTCACTGGCTGACTGGTCAGGAATTCAGGGAAACACTCAATCAAATTGCTGAATACTTGCGAGTTGAGCCGGAGACTCCCGGAGATCCAAATCAAGAGAAAGTTGTGCCAATATCACGGCTAACTCCTGTAAGAATTGCTGAAATTAAAGCCCTGCAAGAAAAGGCAAAAGCTGGTTTACAGGCAGACTCCCAAAAAGCCAATGAAAATATTCAACGCGTGTGGCGTGAATCAGTGTCGTTGATTGATGGGCTGCCAAATCCACTATTTTGTTATTTCAAGTACAGAGGTGTTTTATTACGTAAAGAACAGATGGTTACAGGTGATCATATAAGATACCACTCTGAACTGCCTTATTACGATGAGGATGAAGAGGGTAACCTGGAAATGATTGGTAAGTACCCGGCGATCATCGCTGCTATCCGCGATTTAAACGGTGACATCATCACTTTGCATCGAACTTACCTGGAACCTTCGGGTTGCAAAGCAGAGGTTCGTTCAGCTCGAAAGATGATGGCAATACCTGCTAATAAAAAAGTTACCGGTGCGGCGATCCAGCTAGGCGGATTTCCTGCAGATGGTGTATTGGGTGTATCAGAAGGTCTTGAAACCGCCATGTCAATCATGAAAGTATATCAGGTTCCTACCTGGTCACTCGTAAATACAACCTTGTTAGAAAACTTTATTCCACCAGAGGGCTTAAAAACCCTGTTAATCTGGGCAGATAAAGACAAAAAACAAGGTGGCCAGTCGGCTGCACAGGCTTTACATGAAGCTCTCCAACCTACTGGTATAGATGTCCATATATTACTTCCACAACGGCCTGTCATTGGCAAGTCTGTAGATTGGAATGATATCCTGGTCAAAGAAGGTGTTTTTGGATTTCCAGCTCACAACTACATGAGTCGAATTACTCAGGGCACATTGAGTGCATAGGTAACTAGACTTCGATAGGTGTTGTTGATTTAAAAATAAAAACAGTCATTCTATTTCTTTTGACAGCATTACTCCTGATGTTTGGGGTAGTCCATGCTGGGAATAAAGGGGCTCAAAATCTAAAAGTCATTAACTTGATAACTCGTATATAAAGACCAGCTTTAGCTGGTCTTTTATTTTCGAAGGCCGCTCGATAAAAAGTACCGAAAAGGGTATTCAGAAAAAATATAAAACGGAAAATAGTCATTAAAATAGTGCATATCAATAAAACACATAAACTGTTTAATGAATCTATTCTCATTTAAGACTTCTATGGCTCAGTTCGTAGTATCAATATCTCTTATATTATTGATATTTATTTTGCTTAACACAGCTCAAGCCAGAGTAGGGAAAAATGAGTGCCCGGAAAACAGGTATTTATTACCCAACCTACAGGATTATGATCACTTGAAATATGCGCCTGCAGAGCGTGAGCGTTTATACAATGGAGGCACCTTTATCTCATCTGTTGATAGTATTGACGATGATAATGGGGATGGTAAAGAAGAATACCTGGTGCAACCAAACTGGGTGGCTTACCACTTAAAATCCTTCAATTCAAACAGAGGTAGTAATTATGCGCCTTCATACCGTCGTCCTAAAAATTGGTATCGACTAAAGTTGTTCAATGAAGAAAGAGAGCACTATAAGACGAACCAAAATGTAGGAAATTCATATCTGGGTATGGGTCATGTATGGAACCGTGGACATCTTTCACAAAGAGCAGACTCAAATCGAATTACCCCTGAATTTGGGTGTAATACCCATGTATTTTCTAATGCGGTTCCCCAGTCGCCAAAGTTTAATCGTGGAATTTGGCAGGGCATGGAAAATTATGTTTCTTCATTATCAAATGAACGTGGTGAATTATGGGTTGTCACCGGACCTGTTTATGAGAAAGAGAAGATTATTCAATTTATTGGAGAAAGAGAAAAAAAAGAAATCCCGGTGGCCGTGCCAGATAAATTATTCAAAGTTATTTTTATGGAATCGGAGCGTGGCGTTGAGGTTATCTCGCTCATCTATCCGAACAAGTTCGATAAGCTGCCCACGTATTATAAGGAGGGGAATTGTCAGCAAGATAAAAAGTATGATCACACCCCGTATATTGTCTCGCTAAAAGACGTTGAAGATGCCACAGGCCTGACATTCTTCTCCGGTTTTGAAATGGATCTCAGTGAATTTAAAAAAATCAAGGCTACTATCTTACCAACTGTGGGTGATGAATACAGAGTCGGTTATTGCCTGTGAACTACTCTTTCTAAATAATTATAGAGTGAGCTTCTTGCGACTCATGCCGAAAATTCTTTCAGCAAATAAGCTGTTTATCTGTATCAATCTAACCAGTCGTTGCTCAATACGCCAGTTACTTAGTCATGAGAAGGAGCTAAAAAAGTAGTGAGACTAAAGAGCCCTCAGTTTAAATTTGGACTCGGCGTTGTTTAACCGGACAGCAGTGAAGGGTTTTTGTAAATTTTAGTGTAATCATGAGATTGTTGGATCGGGTTTCGCTGCTTATACTATAGCAATCGAACATATATAATTCCTCTATTTTGACTTATATAACGCTTACCCAAGTGCGGTAGTTCAACAACTGCTGTTGCGTCGATAGCGGTAGATCGACTGCTGCCTCTGACACTGCCGCGATTTCTCTAAACCCTGGATGCACTTATGACTGATATTTCTGGAGAGTTACTGGATTCTATTCACTCTGCAGGTGCCTGCATGGTGGACATCCGTGCGCTTGCAGAGAGGCTTGCCACCGTTTCTGCTGGGCAAATTGAGTCTCTTCTATTGAAGTTCGCGGACGATGGTGAAGACAGGGCGCTAAGTCGTCTATTGCAAGCCTGTGCATTTAATGAGGTGAAGCTCGATCCTGAAGTCCTCTGTCGCTGCATCGGGGTCCATGAGGATTTGCTCGATTCCGCCCCTTGTTTTGCGTTGCAGGATAAAAGTGCTGTCCCACCACTGCTGGCCGCAACTACTGTCGAGCAGTTGCCAATAGAACGAAAGCTATATGCTGCCCGCCTGGCAGCAGAGTTAACCGTGAAATTCGATCTGGATCGACAACCGGTGAGGAAAGCGCTCTGGAAGCAGGAGCATATAATGTTGCAGCCCGATTACAATATTCTGATTGAGCAATCACTTCAAATTTTGCAACAGGACTCAAACACCGAGCAGTTCCTTATCCCGCGCTGGATAGATCTTCAGCTCGCAGATCTTCTTAACGATAACAGACACCGTGCCACAATCGGCGGCAACTACACGGTGCGCCGCCCGATCCCTAAACTTGGGCGGAATGAACCCTGCCATTGCGGCAGCGGCAAGAAGTACAAGAAGTGTTGTTACTGCAAGGATCAGGAGTTGTTACGAGATGCCTCTCAATACGCCGGCACTACCCGCAGCGAACTAAAGAGTAACCCCGGGCTGGTTGACGATCCAGATGTTATCTACAGCATGCGGGCCTATGAGTTGAAAAAGTTAAAGCCCTCACAGCTGAGCGAGAAACAGCTCATCGCTGGTTATCAAAGTTCCCTGGATTACGGTCTGAAAGAACTTGCCTTCGATATGCTTATCGAGTGCGAAAAGCGACTCGACGAAGATGAGTTCGACCACGGGCACTTCGAAGATTTCCTCGAACGGGTTCTGCAGATGGGTGATCTTGATCTGGCGCGAAAGATCAGGGATCATTGCGGGGAGCAAGCGTGGTTTCGGCCTCATGCTATCGAGTTCCGCTTCGATTTGCTTGAGAATCCGGATCGATTCGAACCGCTGGAGCAGGATTGTCGAAAATCAGTGTCGGGGATCCAGGACGAAGAGACCGAGGTAGATGAACCACTGACTCGTCTTGTTTTCGACTGTGCTACGCGCTATCCCGCGCTGGCCATTGTTTTCGCACGTGCTGCGATTGCCAGCAACTTGGGTCACCCGCTGGACAACATGATGCTGCTGGATGTCATCAGTGATGCCCGTATCGATCTGGATCTGGAACCCTCGAATGATCCGGCAGAGTCGCTGTTCGACTGGATCGAGGGTCAGACACTGCTGAAGGAAAAGACGGAAGCAGAAAATAAAGAGATAAAGCAGCTATCCAGTAAACTGAAGGCAGCCCGTGCCGATCTCACCGATAAAAAGAAAACATTGCAAACGATGGAACAAACAGTCAAAGAACTCGGAAGGAAGTCAGAGTCAGCCCGTGTGCCGACTCTGCAAGATGATGTCAGGTTGGATGACCTGGATACTGCTGCTCATGAGGAAAGGGAGAATACCCTGATAAGGTTGCGTACCCAGGTGACCAACCTGAAAGCTGAAATTGGCGAACAGCAGAAACAGCGCAGCCAACTACGAAAAATGCTGGAGGAAGAATACAAAAAGCGCCAGGCAATAACGGCTCAAAGCGTGCCAGCGGAACAAGTTGATATTGATGAGGAATCTATCATAACACCCTCTGGAAAACACACCCTGCCGGAATATACGGATGCTTTCCGGAAGACCTGCGAGTCCCTTCCATCAGCCCTTACAGCCAAGGCGATCCTCGCAGTCGGACGTTTCGCTGCTCATGAGGATTCGATCTGGAAACAAACAAAATCGATAAAACGCCTGCCGGAACATTATCGCATTCGCATTAATATTGATTACCGCATGCTCGTACACTGGCTACCGGGTAAGTCACTACGCATACTCGATCTCATTCCGCGCCAGGATCTGGAATCCTGGATCAAACGACATGGCTAAGAGATAACGGATGAGCAGTGTCTTTGCACCTTTCGGTTGTGGACTGCCGTTGATGATCCAACAAGAGTGTAGCGATATCATTTCCTTATGTTGGAATGAAATACCAGGTAGTGATCCATTAAATGCTCAAGAAAAGGCCATAACTTTTCCCTGGATTCCATAGACGATTAATTCCGTTTAAAACAACAACGTCAGCTTTATTCGTTTATAAACTTATCATCATTACCAGGAATTACCAGACTAAAAATGAAAACATTAGCAGTTGTCTCCCACAAAGGAGGTACAGGTAAATCTACTTTGTCTATTAATCCTGCCGTTCAAGCACAGTCAGAAGGCCAGGATACATTATTAGTGGATTTGGATAGTCAGTCATCAACGGTAGCAGAGTGGGCCAGTATTCGAACTGATAAACATCCACTTGCTGTCACGGCTCAAGTATCTGACATTACAGAATTACAACAGCAGGCTACGGATGAAGGGTTTGATCTATTAATACTGGATTGCCCACCATACCTTAATGATGATACTGATCAGATAACAAGATTAGCAGATTATACGATACTTCCGACATCCCCTCGATTTGCTGATATATGCACTTTGCCCAGGGGGATAGAAAAAATTCATCAGCCATATTCAGTGGTACTGAATTCCTGCACTCCAGACCTTGAGGGTAAAATTTCGTTTAAAACTGCACAGGTTTATCAGATGCTCAATGACTCTGACATTCCTGTATCACCTGTTCATATAATACGTTTGGAGGCATTTACTGAAGCGCTTAACTACGGTCAGGGTGTTACTGAATACGAGTTATTGTCAAATCTGGTGTTTAGGCATCAAATCAAGCGGCGACCTGCTTATCTGAAATGACCTCTATTCCATCTTTAAATTGAACACCTTTGATGACCTGTCCCAGGAAACCAAAGCCTCTTAATTTTCTCCACTTATCTTCAGCACATTGACCCAGTTTAAACATCATATGCAACATGCCATCACGTGACAGGC
>Ga0209141_1000707_pt1 | contig 21448 bp, 21 predicted proteins | sample SaaInlLV_10m_DNA_2_FD_184676 | JGI IMG/M metagenome (GOLD analysis project Ga0209141, IMG submission 184676) | Marine microbial communities from expanding oxygen minimum zones in the Saanich Inlet - Saanich Inlet SI074_LV_150m_DNA (SPAdes) (version 2) | ecosystem: Environmental > Aquatic >... | reverse complement strand
CATATTTTATTATCGTTAAGAGCGCACGGCTGGACTCGCAACCTTCCGAAACAAAATCATGTGTCTAATAAAAGTGATGACTGGTTTGAGGAGTCTTTTAGATTTGTACTACCGGGTTACAACGTAAGACCAGTTGAGATGAGCGGCGCTGTTGGTATAGAGCAGCTTAAGAAGTTACCGTCATTTTTAAAACAAAGACGAGAAAATGCAAAGTTGTTTGTTGAGCTGTTTAAGAATCATCCAGATTTTATTATTCAAAAAGATATTGATAATAGTTCATGGTTTGGATTCTCTTTAATTATTAAGCCAGGTTCAAGCTTAAAAAGAAAGGATATGATTAATAAGCTACAAGAAAACAAGATTGATTGCAGGCCGATTGTTACAGGTAACTTTACAAAAAATGATGTTATGAAGTTTTTTGATTATGAAGTGCACAAGGAATTAACAAACGCTGATTACTTGCATGAAAATGGTTTTTTTGTGGGGAATAGTCAGGTTGATTTATCAGAAAATATTACCTTTTTAAGGGGGGTCTTGTCATGAAAATAGTAATAGCCGGCACCGGCTACGTTGGCCTTTCCAGCGCCATGCTTTTATCCCAAAATCATGAGGTAATTGCTCTTGATATCATCCCTGAGAAGATTGAACAACTTAATAACAAAATATCCCCCATAGTGGATGTTGAGATTGAAGATTTTTTAGCTAATAAAGACCTTAACTTTACCGCCACTCTAGATAAAGAACTGGCCTATAAGGATGCTGACTTTGTCATCATTGCCACCCCTACTGATTACGATACTGCTAACAACTGCTTTAATACCTCATCTGTTGAGGCAGTCATACAAGATGTTATTGATATTAATCCTAATGCAGTAATGGTTATTAAGTCAACTGTGCCAGTTGGCTATACTCGAAGTATTAAAGAGAAGTTTAATATTGATAATATTCTATTCTCACCAGAGTTCTTGAGAGAAGGATTAGCGCTTCATGACAATCTACATCCATCACGCATTATTGTCGGTGAGAAGTCTGATAGAGCCAAAGTGTTTGCTAACCTTCTGAAAGAGGGTGCTATAAAAGAGAATATTGAAGTTTTATTTACAGACTCTACTGAAGCAGAAGCGGTAAAGCTTTTTAGTAATACTTACCTTGCCATGAGAGTCTCTTACTTTAATGAGCTAGACTCTTATGCTGAAGCGCATAACCTAGACTCTAAACAAATCATTGAAGGTGTGGGTCTTGATCCAAGAATTGGATCACACTACAATAACCCATCCTTTGGTTATGGTGGTTACTGCTTACCTAAAGACACCAAACAACTTAAAGTTAACTATAAAGATGTACCCAATGCTTTAATCAGTGCCATTGTTGATGCTAACTCAATGCGTAAAGACTTTATTGCAGACTCTATTATCAATAAACAACCGAAGGTTGTTGGTGTACATAGACTTATCATGAAGACGGGCTCTGATAACTTTAGAGCATCATCCATTCAAGGTATTATGAAGCGTATTAAAGCTAAAGGCATTGAAGTGGTAATTTATGAGCCAGTCTTAATTGAACAAGGTGAGAATAAGTTCTTCCACTCAAAAGTAATTGATAGCCTAGAAGAGTTTAAGCAAATAAGTGATGTCATTGTTGCTAATAGAATGGTGGATGAATTACAAGATGTAAAAGACAAGGTTTATACAAGAGATTTGTTTAACTCAGACTAGTTAAGCAAGCAATTAAATAATAAATTAAAAAATAAGACTTATTAAATGAAAGTATTAGTAACAGGCTCAGCAGGTTTTATCGGTTCAGCACTCTCAATTAGACTGCTTGATAGAGGTGATACCGTTATTGGTATTGATAATCATAATGACTATTACGATCCAGCTTTAAAAGAAGCACGTCTAGCAAGACATGCTGATCATCCAAACTACACGCACATTAGAATGAATCTTGAAGATCGCGAAGCGATGGCCAAGCTCTTCAAAGATCATCAATTTGAAGGCGTGGTTAATCTTGCCGCACAAGCAGGGGTTAGATATTCTATTGAGAATCCACTAGCTTATATTGATACTAATTTAGTAGGCTTTGCACACATACTAGAAGGCTGTAGACATAATAAAGTAGGACACCTTGTGTACGCCTCATCAAGCTCTACTTATGGTCTTAATACCAAACAACCATTCTCAACCCATGACGCAGTTAATCATCCAGTAAGTCTATATGCAGCCACCAAGAAAGCTAATGAGTTAATGGCACATACTTACTCACACCTTTATGGTCTACCGACTACAGGCTTAAGATTCTTTACTGTTTACGGCCCGTATGACAGACCAGATATGGCCCTGCAGAAGTTCACAAGAGCAATTATGAATGATGAGCCTATTACGGTGTTTAACTACGGTAAACACCGTAGAGACTTCACTTACATTGATGATATTGTTGAAGGCATTATCAGAATACTAGACAGACCAGCAACACCTAACCCAGACTGGAATAGTAATAATCCAGATCCTGCAACCTCTAGCGCACCATACAGAGTTTATAATATTGGTAATAACAATCCAGTAGAGCTTATGGATTACATTGAAGCATTAGAGACCTCATTAGGCAAGAAAGCAGAAAAAGAGCTGCTACCACTCCAGCCTGGAGATGTGCCAGACACCTATGCAGATGTTGATGATCTAGTAGAGCAGTTTGACTACAAGCCGAGCATGAGTGTTAAGCAGGGTGTGGAGAATTTTGCGGTTTGGTATAAGGAGTATCAAAATTTCTAAAAAATTTCTTATCACCGGTGGTGCGGGCTTCATAGGCTCTGCCGTTATTCGTCATATTATTAATAATACCGACCACAGTGTTGTGAATGTTGATAAGCTTACTTATGCGAGCAATTTAGAGTCTTTAGCCTCTATTGAAAATAATATAAGATACGATTTTGAGCAAGTAGACATTTGCGATGCAGCCGGGATTAGGCGTGTATTTAATGAGCATCAGCCAGATATTGTTATGCATCTGGCTGCTGAATCTCACGTTGATAGGTCAATTGATGGCCCTGGTGAGTTTATCCAAACAAATATTGTTGGCACTTATGTATTGCTTGAAGAGGCTAGAGGCTATTGGTCTAGCTTAGAAGGCGATAAAAAAGATAGCTTTAGATTCCATCATGTGTCTACTGATGAAGTCTATGGTGATCTTGAAGGTACGGATGATCTATTCACTGAAGAGACATCCTATGCACCAAGTTCACCTTACTCAGCAGCAAAGGCAAGTTCTGACCATTTGGTGCGTGCATGGCAACGTACTTTTAAATTCCCAACATTGATTACCAATTGTTCGAATAATTATGGTCCTTACCAGTTCCCTGAGAAGCTTATTCCGCTTATTATTCTTAATGCATTGGAAGGTAAGGATTTGCCAATCTATGGCAATGGCAAACAAATACGCGATTGGCTATATGTCGATGACCATGCAAGAGCACTACTCCATGTAGCGCTTACTGGCGAGATTAGCGAAACTTATAATATTGGTGGACATAACGAATTGCAAAATATTGAGGTAGTAAAAACTGTTTGCAGTATTTTGGATAAGTTGGTGCCAAACAAACTTGATGGTATAGACCAATATGAACAGCTTATTACTTATGTGGGTGATAGAGCAGGGCATGACGTTAGATATGCAATTGACGCTACTAAGATTGATAAAGAGTTGAACTGGACTCCAGATGAGACTTTTGCAACAGGCATTAAGAAAACTGTTGAGTGGTATTTAGAAAACACTGTTTGGTGCGACCGGGTTAAGGATGGTAGTTATCAAGGTGAAAGATTAGGAGTGGTTAAATCATGAAAGGAATTATTCTAGCAGGTGGCTCAGGAACGCGTCTATACCCTCTTACTAAAGGCGTATCAAAACAGCTTATGCCAATTTACGATAAGCCGATGATTTATTACCCATTGTCAGTGCTGATGCTTGCTGGTATTCAAGAAGTGCTTATTATTTCCACTCCTGAAGACCTGCCAAGGTTTGAGCAATTATTAGGTGATGGCTCTGATATTGGCATGAAGTTTGAATACATTGTACAACCCTCTCCTGATGGCCTTGCTCAGGCATTTATCTTAGGTAAAGATTTTATTGGTGATGACGATGTTTGCTTAATACTAGGTGATAATATTTACTATGGTCACGGCATCACCGATATGCTGTCTAATGCTGTATCAAATGCTAAAGATAAAAACATGGCAACAGTATTTGGCTACCACGTACATGACCCTGAACGTTATGGTGTGGTTGATTTTGATCAGACTGGCAAAGCACTTAGCATTGAAGAAAAACCGGAAAACCCTAAAAGTAATTACGCAGTAACAGGATTATATTTCTATCCGAATGATGTGGTTAAAAAAGCTGCTGTAGTTGCTCCCTCTGACAGGGGTGAGTTGGAAATCACTACTGTGAACCAAATGTATCTAAGTGAAGAGCGCCTAACTGTTGAACTTATGGGGAGGGGTTATGCTTGGTTAGATACAGGCACACACGAGAGTTTATTGGAAGCTTCGACCTTTATTGAAACCATAGAGAGAAGGCAAGGCTTAAAAGTAGCTTGTATTGAAGAAATAGCTTTTGAACAAGGTTATATCAGCAAAGAACAACTCATAGAATTGGCACAGCCGCTTGATAAGAATCAATATGGGCAGTACTTGCTTCGACGCGCAGAGGAAGTGATTTGAAGTTTACGCCTCAGTCAATCCCCGATGTAGTTCTGATCGAACCCACTGTGCATGGCGATAACCGTGGCTACTTCATAGAAACCTTCAGGCAAGATCTGTTTGAAGTAGCAGTGGGCTATCAAGTTGGTTTTATTCAAGACAATGAATCAAAATCTACCAAGGGTGTATTAAGAGGGCTGCATTATCAACTATCACCCTGCGCTCAAGCCAAACTGGTAAGAGTCATTGAAGGTAGTGTATTAGATGTGGCTGTCGACATACGCAAGTCTAGCTCCACTTTTGGTCAGTATGTAACTGCAGAACTCACAGCAGAGAATAAGCACCAACTCTTTGTGCCGCATGGTTTTGCCCATGGTTTTGTTGTGCTTAGTGATAGTGCGACATTTGCCTATAAAGTTGATAACTATTATGCGCCAGAGCATGATCGAGGTATTGCATTTGATGATAAAGATTTAGCTATTGATTGGCAATTACCACTAGAAATACTGCAACTCTCAGATAAAGATAAAACCCATCCAACTTTAGCGAATGCTAAAGATCTGTTTGAATAGTCAAGAATTATGAGAATACTTGTTACCGGTAAAAATGGCCAATTAGGCAAATCTATTCATAAAATTGTTACTAATAATGAACAAACCAACGAGTTTGTTTTTGTTGGCAGAGAAGATGTAGACTTAAGTATTACTGATAGTATTGCTAGTTACTTTAGCCATAACAATTTTGATATCATTATCAATTGCGCGGCTCATACTGCTGTCGATAAGGCAGAAGAAGAAGCAGTGTTTGCTAATCAGATCAATCACTTAGCAGTAGCACAATTGGCCCAGATTGCTAAAACGCAACAAGCTAAATTAATTCACATTTCTACCGATTATGTATTTGATGGAGAAAGTGACAAGCCTTACACAGAAACAGATACCACTAATCCTGTTAATATTTATGGCAAGACTAAGCTGGCTGGAGAGCAGGTACTGAAAGAAATCATGCCAACTGATGCAATCATCATTAGGACCAGCTGGGTATTTTCAGAATATGGTGATAACTTTGTAAAAACTATACTAAGGCTAGGAAAAGAAAGAGATGAAATAAATGTGGTAAGCGACCAAATAGGATCGCCTACTTATGCAACTAATTTAGCAGAAGTAATATTAAATATAATTAATAATAAAGACTATCAAGATAAAAAACAATCAACTGAAATTTATCACTATTCTAGTGAGGGTGAGATTAGTTGGTATGATTTTACTAAAGAAATATTTAAATTGTCAAAGGTAGATTGCAAGGTTAATCCAATAGCAACAGAACAGTATCCAACGCCTGCTCAGAGGCCTAGAAATACCTTAATGGATAAAGATAAAATATCTACTAAATTTAGTATAATCATCCCGTTCTGGAAAGAATCAATCAAGCACCTTATAAATACGCAAAATAATAATTAAAAGAATTACAAGATTATGATGAACAATAAATTTGGGATTTTAATAACCACTAAAAATACTTACTCTATGGTTGAGGAGTGGAGGGAGATGCATGATTATTCTGGAATTCCTATATTAAATATAGATTTACAAAGTGAAAAAGAGTTAAGGTTTAAAGGGCAGGGAATTTGCAAAAAATATAAAATAGAATTTATAGACTGTAATAGCACAGCAATGCAAGATAATCTTGATCAAGCACTTCAATATTTTTATGAAAAACATGGTATTGAGTGGGTTTTGTATATGCATCATGATGCATATCCAATGTTAGATGACACACTCAGCAAATTAAATGATATTTTATTAAATTCGGAAAAAATTAAAAATACCGGAGTGGTAGGTTTTAATATATATCATGATCAGTTTGATCTAAAGCAATTTAACCCTGGAGAGCAGCAGCTGATGACGACTGCAAGAGCGCCTCTTGAGCTCGGGAATGGATATTACAATGGACGGATAGAGTCTAGGGTGGATTATAAGAAATTTGAATTTAAACCGTTTGTTGTAGAATCGGTCATGTGGAGCACAGCATTAATTAATTATCATCAATTTAATAAATATATTAATATTGATGATAATTTTAATTTCTTTCATTCTTGGGATGATATCGCATTTCAATTTTTATCACAAAATATTTACAATATAGTTATTCCAAATCTATCTTTTGGACATGATCAGAGTTTAAAAATAAAACACAAAATACCTGTAAGCTCACCTAATAGTAGCATAAGGTTGGTTAAAAAACTTTACGGGAGATTTGATCATTTGTCAGTATGGAAAACAAAATGGAAGTTTGAATATAGCCTTTCTAAGTGTTTATTTGGTGGTGATAGTTTTGTTAACAAGGGTGGAAGGGTAAATAAAGCAATAGTTATCTTGTCTAAATTAATGCATTATGATTTTTCATCTAATTTAAATACTGTGGCAAGGCGGAGTTATGCAAAACAACATAAAAATAGCAAAAGCCTGTTAGATGATTTTTATAACCATGATCCAAAGAATGGCCCGTTAAAATATTTTGATATTTAAGAAGAGTATATGAAAATAGAGATAAGATCGATTAAGGAACTATGGAGCTATTTATCATTAAGTAGAAAGAGGCAGTTTTTCGCTTTATTTCTTTTGATGATTTTAGGATCTTTTTCAGAATTTATTAGCATAGGATTGATAATACCATTTCTAGGGGCGATGACTAATCCAGAAGTGATATTTACTAATCATTATGTTCAGCCATTTTTACAGTATTTTAATATAGTTTCAGAGGATGAGATGCTATTGCCTTTTGTCGTCTTGTTTGCTGCATTTGCAATTTTTTCTGGCATGCTTAGAGTGTTGATACTTTGGTCTATTGCAAGACTATCTTATGCTACTGGAGCTGATTTAAATATTGATATTTATCAAAAAGCTCTAGGGCAGGATTATGAAACACATGTATCGAGTTCAAGCAGTCAATTAATTAATGTAATAATTACCAAAACAAGACTTGTGGTGACGGGGGTTATTTATCCTCTATTGACAGTTATTACTTCAATTTTTATAGCTTCAGTTATTTTGCTATTGTTGTTATTGGTCGATCCTTTAGTTTCTTTAATGTCAGCATTAGTGTTTGGACTAACTTATGTACTTATTGTTAAATTAACAAGAAAAAATTTATTAAATAATAGCGAGAAAATAGCAAAAAATTCCACAAAATTAATTAACTATGTGCAAGAGAGTTTGGGGGGGATACGTGATATTATTATTGATTCTTCGCATATTAAGGTGCATAAAAAATTTAAAGATGTTGATATTGCATTGCAAAGATCTGAGGGAAATAATTTATTTATAGGCCAAAGTCCAAAATATTTAATGGAGTCTATTGGAATGGCTTTGATCGCATTTATTGCTTATTTTCTATCTCAGAAAGATGAAGGTATGGATCAATTTATTCCGATCTTGGGCGTAATGGCTTTGTCTGCTCAAAGGTTGTTGCCTTTATTGCAGCAAATATATTTTGGGATAAGTTCAATAAGAGGTGTGAAATCGTCATTGAATGATGTGCTAGAGTTATTGAGAAAGCCATCTAAAAATTATATAGATTCCTCCCAGGTGAAGCCTTTAAAATTCAATCACCATATAAAATTAGAAGATGTAAGTTTTAGTTATAAAGGGTCTAAGGTCGGTATTTTTTCGGGTATTAACTTAACAATTGAAAAAGGTGATTGTATTGGTTTAATTGGAGATTCTGGCTGTGGAAAAAGCACAATCCTTGATATTTTAATGGGCTTATTACTTCCAACACAAGGAAGGTTAATTGTTGATGGAAAAAAAATTGATAGTAATAATATAATACAATGGCGTTCAAATATTTCGCATGTGCCTCAATCGGTATTCATGACTGATGATAGTATTGAAAATAACATTACTTTTTTTAATCAGAAGGTGATAGACAGTAGTTTGATTTCGAAGGCAATAGAAGACTCTCAATTAGATTATTTCATAAATAAATTACCGAACGGGTTGAAAACTACAGTTGGTGAGATGGGTGACAAAATATCCGGAGGACAAAAACAGCGTATAGGATTAGCAAGAGCAATGTATAAAAATTCTGATATATATATATTAGATGAATCTACAAGTGCACTTGATGAAAAGACAGAGGAAAAAATAATTCAATCAATTAATTCAATAAGTGACGAAAAGACTATTATCATGGTTGCGCACAGAACATCTACATTAAAAAATTGCAATAAGATTTATAAACTACAAAATAATCAAATAATAAATCTGGGGAGCTATAGTGAGGCATTTGCCAACGATAGATAATATTGATTTTAGTGAGAATGCAATGGTTGTGTTGGATGTAAGGTCGATAACACAATTACTTTATATGCATTCAGTAGTCGGTCATTTGTTTTTTGAAAAAAAAATCATATTAATCTGGAAAGGAAAAGAGTCAGATTTAATAAAAGCATCAGAACTTATTGACATCCCAGAGGATCATTATATTTTGGATATAAACTCTCAGGATAAGTCTTTAATATTAAATTTCAACAATATAAGAAAGATTAGAAGTATTTGTCGATCAATTTACACTCCTTTTAGAAAAATCCAAATACTAACCTCATACGCATCTGGAATGTATTTTGAATTGTTAAAGTCAACACTTTTAGTGGATGATGATGATATTGTTCAGTTTGATGATGGCTTAGCCAATGAAATAGTAGAGATAAACAGATATAGATTTTTAAGGCTTATAATTTATTTGATGCATAATTTTTATCATTTTCCATCAAAATATAGGTTATTTTCTGATTATAGATTTAAAAAGATTTATACATCAATTAACCCAAAAAATATAATTGGGATTAAAGATAAGAAAATAGTCGATATTTCTAACTGTGTTTCCAAAAATTTTAAAAAAATTAGCTTGAATTGTCTAAGTATCATCAATTCTCAATCGGCAATATTAATGTCTACGCATTCTGTAGAAAGTAAAAGAATGACACGGCAGCAATACCAAAAACTAATTGAGGCAGTGTATTTAAAATTAAAGGAGGCTGGTGCAATGGATGTCTACCTATCTAAACATCCAACTGAGAAAAATAGCAACGATGAGTTTTATAGGAAAATTGGGCTAATTTTGACATACCATAATATTCCATCTGAATTACTTGTTGCTAATAAAAATATAAATTATATTGCTAATCCAATAAACAGTACAATCATAATTTCTGCATATTTAGAACAATTAAACGGAATCCAGGGTGTTGTATCATATATACCAAGCAAATCTGTCCATGAGAAAGAGAGAGTCGATATTATTAAAAAAATATTGTTAGATCGTAGTATTAAACACAGCATATTTTAATTATTATGCCTAATTCTTATGCTGTGTTAATGCCTTCATTGAAGGTCGGAGGTGGAAATAGAGTTTCATTGCAGTTTGCGCGTGAGGCGGTTAATGATCAAAAAAAGTGTAAATTATTTTATTTAGATCGCAAGGGGGAGGTTTTTGACAACCCTTTTTCGAACAGTATTTCCCAAAAAGTATTCGGTGATGGGGTTTTATCTATTGTATTTTTTTCAATTATTCTTTCGTTCAAGGTGCGCTTAGATAAGTCGGTTGATAGTGTAATAGTGTCAGACCCAATTTTATCAATTTTTTCAATCATATATGCTAATAAAAAAATTACTAGATTTGTGCAATCTAATGATTACTTATTATTTGATAGTAATTCAAAAGGCGGAAAGGTTTTTAATTTAATTTACAAATATCTATTCAGGGTTAGTCAAAAATACTCTTATCATTCAGTTGTTTTTAATTCTAAATATTCATTAAATTCCTACAATGACAGCTTAAATAATAAAAATTACTCTGAGAAAAATATTGCCCACCCTGCGGTCTTTACTATAGGGCATAAGAAAGATGTTATAGATCATCCCAATGAAGACTTAATTAAAGTATGTGTTGTTACTAATAATCATCCCAGAAAGGGTTACAGGGAATTTTTAGAAATTGCAAAGCACTCTAGGCTGGAAGGTGTGTGTTATACGGTAATATCTCAGGATAATTTAAATTCTAAGTTGGAAAACGTTACGCATGTAAAGCCTGATTCAGATGATGAATATGTAGAGACACTTAAAAACTGTCATTTTTTTCTTAGTACTTCAGTATTTGAGGGTTTTGGCTTGCCTCTAATTGAGGCTATGGCTTTAGGTGTGGTTCCTATTGCCTATCACAACCCTGGAATGGATGAATACAATGTTGAGAAAAATATTTCTATAATTAAAAATGTAGATGATTTTGACACTATAATCTGTAAAATGATTAATAACACAGAAGAATATCTCAAGATATCCGAATCGGTGGTTAAATCATCATCTTTATTCACATCGCAAAATTTTTATCTTTCTATAACTAATAAATTCTTATGAAAAAAAATATATTTACTACTAACAATACACATACATATGTTATCGCGGAGGCAGGATTGAATCATAATGGCTCTGTTAGAATTGCAAAGCAATTAATTGACTTGGCTGTTGCGGCAGGTGCTGATGCAGTTAAGTTTCAGAAACGAACAGTTGACAAATTGGCAGTTAAATCAACATTAGATGCGCCTGATGATAGATTCCCAGAATTTGGAAAAACTTATAGAGAGATTCGAGAATTTCTTGAATTTGACATGGCTCAATACAAAGAAATTAAGAAACACGCCGAGGATCAAGGGTTGGATTTCTTGTGTACAGCTTTTGATCCTGAGGCAGCGGATTTTCTCGAAGAGTTGGGTATTGAAATTTACAAGTTGGCAAGTCACAGTGCAACAAATATTGAATTGTTAGAGCATTTGGCTGAAACAGGCAAGAAGTCAATAATGTCTACAGGCATGGCTGATATGCAAGAAATTGAAACAGCAGTTAAAATTTTTGAGAAACATAAAACACCTTTATTATTATTGCACTGTGTATCGGCTTATCCAACGCCTCTTGATGAGTGTAATTTAAATATGATTAATGTCCTTAAAGAAAATTTTGGCCTACCGACAGGTTATTCTGGACATGAGTTAGGCTACCTGCCAACACTGACAGCTGTTTCTATGGGTGCCGTAGCTATTGAAAGGCATTACACTCTAGATAATAGCATGACAGGCTTCGATCATAAGATGTCACTCAATCCAGAGGATTTTATTGCCATGGTTAAGAACATTAGAAATATTGAAAAAATCAAGGGTACAGGTGAAAAAAGTGTCAGTGAAACGGAGTGGATTACGAGAAATAAATACCATGTGTCTATGGCATCGTCACAAAGTCTTTCAAAAGGTGACGAATTAACTATTGACATGGTTTCATATCGCAATCCAGGAACGGGAATTCCAGCTAAAGACGCATACAAAATTATTGGCAAAAAAGCTGTAGAAAATATAGCAGAAGATGAGTTATTAAGTTTTGATATGTTTGCATGAAGTTAAGCGTCTCTAAAATTTCAATAATTGTCCGCACGCACAATGAGGAGCGCTGGATTACACATTGCTTAGAAGCAATTTTTAGTCAAGATTTTAATAACTTTGAAGTAATAATAGTTGATAACAACAGCACCGATCATACAGTCGAGATAGTAAGACGATATCCTGTGAAATCTATAATTAATATTGATAAATTTATTCCGGGAAAGGCAATAAATGACGGTATTCGTGTTTCAACAGGTGATTATATTGTATGCATCTCAGCACATTGTATTCCTAAGGACGATCAGTGGCTTAACAACTTATATAGTAATTTTGAAGACAATCAAAAAATAGCAGGCGTCTATGGGCGTCAGCTACCATTATCTTATACTAGCGATGCAGATAAGAGAGACTTGCTGATCACCTTTGGGCAAGATAGGAAAGTACAAGTTAAAGACTATTTTTTTCACAATGCAAATAGCATGTTCTCAAGAGATGTTTGGGATAAATTCCCTTTTGATGAAGAAGTAACCAATATCGAAGATAGAGTCTGGGGTAAAGAAGTTATAGGGGCAGGGTATGAAATTGCTTACGACCCAAGTGCTTCAGTTTACCATTACCATGGGTTGCATCAGCATGGAAACTCGTCAAATAGGGCGAAAGGCATTGCTACTATATTGTCTAAATTAGACAAAGATAGTGTCAAAAATATTCCTAAGTCTTTAAGGCCTGAAAACGCTAATTTCGTCGCAATTTTGCCTGTGCTTGGGGATAGTCAAGTGGTGGGCGACATTGATTTTTTGCAGCGAACTATAGATTATTTAAAGGAAGCTGAATATCTTAATAGTATTTATATATTGACTAACAATAAATCAGTTAAAGATTTAGCGGCTAAAAATAAGGTTGGGGTCATAGATCGTCCCGATTCTATGAATGATCCAGACATACCGCTAGAGAAAGTAATGCAATATTCTTTAGAGTGTGTTGAGGCATTGGGTGTTTTTCCGGAGGCATTAGTGTATATAAATTACCTGCACCCTTTCCGTCCTGTCCAACTGATTGATAAATTGATTTTTGAATTGCAATATGAGGGGTTGGATTCTGTATTCTCTAGTTATGTTGATTTTGGGAATTATTGGAAGGAAGGGTTGGATAATGTCTATACACAAGTTGGAGATTCGCTAATACCAAGAGCGAAAAAACATCCTTTGCATCGTGCTCTTTATGGTGTTGGGTGTGCAACGTTAACGTCATTTGTGCGTACGGGGCGCTTGGTTGGAGATAAGGTGGGAATTCTGCCGTTGAGCAGCTTACTATATGCTTTGCGTTTGGATGATGAAACACCCATTGAAATTATTCTAAGTGGTATTGAATACACCAACAAAGGGGAATAAAGTGTATAAACAAATTGACGAATGTATTGAAAAAGTAGAAGGTTTTGCTTTATCTTCTCCTTATGGAAAGGGGGAGTCACTTGGCCAGCCGTTGGGCGTAAAGTCAGTGGGAATAGTAAAGATTTACACTGAGTCAGGTGTTTACGGATTAGGTGAGACATATTCTGGAGTTTATGCGCCAGAGTTGATACGACCAATAGTGGGTTTTTTAGAGCAATATTTTGTGGGTCGTTCGATCGGAGATGATTTAATATTTGATGATATAAAAAATATCCCATTTATTGGAGGTAATGGCATCTTACAAAGTGTATTTAGCGCCATTGAAATAGCCGTATGGGATGCTAGAGGTAAGATTTTGGAAGTGCCAAGTAGTCAATTAATGAGCAATAACTGTAGAAAAGAAATCCCACTGTATGCAAGTAGTGGTACAGTTATTTTTTCCCCTAATGAAATTATAAAGGATATAGAGAATATTTCAAATCTTGGCTATACGGCTTACAAAATGAGAGTAGGTTATCAAGATTGGGCAACTGATATAAAAAGAGTGGAGAGTGCAAGAAGTGTATTTAGCGATAATGACATAATGGTGGATGCAATTATGGGAACACTTCGACCTGCATGGAATTCAGATAAAGCAATAAGTCGTGCAAAAGACCTTGTAGATTTTAATCTTAGATGGCTAGAAGAGCCTGTACACCCTCAAAATATAAAAGGCTTGGCAGAAGTTTGCCATAGTGGATTAATACCTATTGCAGCAGGCGAGGCATATAGTGGAAGTGGAGAATACCAGTCAATACTGGATTTACAAGCGGTGAATGTTCTACAATTTGATGCCACTCATTCCGGCGGTATGCTTGCTTGTATTAAGTTGGCTAAAAAAGCTGAAGCAATGAAATTAGATAGCGCTTTGCATGTCTGGGGTAGTGCGATAGCTATAGCGGCTAATGCTCAAATTGCTCTTGCCGAGCCATCTATAAGTATTCTTGAAATTCCTATGGTGTCTTTAGAATTAACTGAAAAGATGTGGGTAGAGCAACCAAAGATAAAGAATAGTGTATGGCACGCTTCTGATGTGCCAGGCTTGGGTGTGGTACTAGATGATTCGTTAATGCATAAATATAAACTTCAGCCTAATAGCGGTTATAAGCTACCATCATGATAGATAAGAGTGATATTATTATTTCAAATAAAGAGGCTGTGATTGCATGTGACTTATTCCTATCTTTGCGCTTGTACCATCTACCAGACTGGCTGCAAGATCGTTTGAAAATCGCCTTCCCTAATGTAAAAATTATTCCCGTAAATACACCTGAGAACCCCTTAACCACTGAAGAGGCGACAGTGTATTGGGGTAATCGAATCACATCTGAAATTATAAGGAATATGCCAAGATTAGAATGGATCCACTTCGGCTCTGTTGGTGTTAATAGGGCGAATGCAGAGGAAGTGTCCAAAAGGAATATTTTGGTTACAAGTAGTAAAGGGCTTGTAATTTCTTCTATGGTAGCTACAGCAACGGCATTTATTACTAATTTAGCTAGAGGAATACATTACAGTCAGATATTGCGTAATCAAGGCAAAATGAATCGCGAGAGTTTTGATAATCACTTTGATCAAATTCATGAATTATCAGGTGAGCGTTGCCTGATAGTTGGGTTTGGCGATGTTGGAAATAGGTTGGCTAAAGTATGCAAAGCATTGGAGATGAATGTTTCTATTGTTGGCAGGTCAATAGATAAGCATGATTCACTCGACGATTTTTTTACATTGGATCAATTATCTGATGCAGTATCTGATGCAGATTATGTTGTAAATCTATTGCCATTAAATACTGAAACTGAAAAAGTTTTTACACGGCAAGTTTTTAATAGAATGAAGCCTAGTGCATTTTTTATAAATATTGGCCGTGGTGAGACGGTAGATGAAGAATCTTTAGTTTTAGCCTTGGAAAGTGAAAAAATAGCAGGAGCTGGCTTGGATGTTTTCTCTCAAGAGCCATTAGCAAAAGATTCTCCACTATGGGGTATGGAGAGTGTAATTTTATCCCCTCATGTGGCTGGATTAAGTAAAGGTTACTGGGATAGGCAGGCTGACTTATTTATGCAAAACTTAAAGCATTATCTGGAATGTGATAACGAGCTAATGCATAATATTGTAGATATGATTCCTAGGAGTACATGAAAGATGAGTAATAAGAAAATATTAGCCGTCATTCCCGCGAGAGGCGGGTCAAAAGGTATTCCAAATAAAAATATTGCAGATGTTGGTGGTAGTCCACTAATTAAATATACAATTGATGCGGCAATAAAGTCAACAATGTTGACGCATTGCGTCGTATCTACAGATAGCGATAAAATTTCTGATGTGGCAAAATCACTCGGCGCTTTAGTACCATTTATAAGGCCAGAACACCTTTCAAATGACACGGCATTGTCCCTCCCTGTAATGCAACATGCTGTTGAATTTATGGAATCTTTACATGGTTATCAATATGATGTAATAGTTATGCTGCAACCAACAACACCATTGAGGAGAGTGGAAGACATTGATGATTCAATAAGTTTATTACTGGATGCTAATGCAGATTCTGTAATTAGTGTTGTTGAGGTTGAGGGTCATCATCCATTAAGGATGAAAAGGGTGATTGATGGTCGTCTAATTAATTATATAGATCAAGGGCATGAGGATATGAGACCACGGCAGGATCTGCCTCCAGTATATATTCGAAATGGTGCGATATATGCAACTATCCGAAATACTTTGATGATTGAAGATAGCTTTACTGGGAAAGATAGTCGCGCCTATATTATGCCATCTGAAAGGTCGGTAAACATTGATACATATGAAGATTTAATACTGGCTAAAAGTTTTTTCTAATTGAAGGTTGATTTTGGATATTGAAATTTCGATTTTTTACACAGTTAAATTAGTCACTCAATAATAATTACATGAGATATCTTTTGCTTTATAAAAAAGAAATATTTTATCAATATTTCTTTTTTATATTATTTATATTCTCCCCTAGAATTCATTTTTTTCAAATACCGGGCTCTACATCAGACTTAAGGCTTGATATTATTACAATGTTATTTTTTGGAGCATTGTATTTTTTTATAAATTTTAGTAATTTTATAAGAGCTAAGAAAGTCAGCGTAACTTGGTTGGTTTATATTTTGCTTATATACATATCTATAATTTATATACTAGTAAGCAGAAATAGTATATATGCAATTTTTCAAATTTTTTGGTACATGACAATGTTATTTGCATTTTTTTTATCTCAAAAATTAGTGATTAATTTTTCTTTTGAGAAGGCCATCTATTTTGTAAGGATTTTCATAAATATTAATGCATTAATGCATTTAACTGACACTATTAATTGGAGAGTGTTTGGAAATGAAAGAATAGGGGACTTGGCCTATGGATTTTTTGAAATTCCCTCTCCATTTGCTCTTGTTTTAGGCTGTTACACCATTATCACACTAATGGGTAAGTTTAGAATCACAAAAGTAGAGAAGTTTGTATTGTTATCTGCCTTGTTATTTAGCGAATCTAGAATAGGAGCAGGAGCCTTCATATTAACTATGGTGGTGCTATCTAGATATAAAATTTGGTTTATGTTATTGGCGACATTCGCATATTTTTCATTATTTTTTATAGACTCCTATTTGAAAGCACTTTCTTTTTTAACTTTAACAATTGATAAAGTTTCCCAAGATCCTAGTCTTTTAATGAGAGTTGATAATTTTAACGCCATGACTCAATGGTGGGAGTCAGCTCAAACTATGTGGCTGGGCGGTGGTGTATTATCTCACATGGATTACTCCATTCAATTTGGAAAGCCTGGACCTCTCGACTCATTGTATCTAAAAATGTTAAGTGATTTTGGGCTTATATCATTTATCTTATTCATAGTGGTAGTTGCTACTTTGCTTATTAATAACTCCCATCTTATTAAATTAAATTTCGTTGAAATAATATCTCCTATTATGTTTGTAGCAATATATAGCCTGGTTAACGAAGGCCTGGTTAGCGTAAAAAGTGGTCACCTCGTATTTTTTTTAGTAGGGTTAATTTTTTGGAGTGCGAAGGCGGACATGTCTAATAGAAAATTGAAATACAATGCTTGTAAGAAAATTGTAGGTTATGAAGGATAATTTTGATATTAAGCCTCAGGCTAAAATTGCAGTGTTGTTGGCAGCATATAATGGACAAGATTGGATACAAGAGCAAGTAGAAACTATATTGCATCAAAAGAATGTTATTGTAAAAATATTTATAAGTATAGATTTTTCTAATGATGACACATATCAAATTTGTTCCAAACTTGAAAGAGAGAATGAGTCGATAATAATATTACCATATGGTAATATTTTTGGTGGTGCGGCAAAAAATTTTTATAGATTAATTAAAGATGTTAGTTTTTCTGATTTTGATTATGTTTCCTTGTCTGATCAGGACGATGTATGGCATTATGATAAGCTATTTCTTGCCACTATAAGTCTTGAAGCTGAAAATGCGAGAGGTTATTCTAGTAACGTTACTGCTTTTTGGGAAGATGGAAGGGAGAAGCTAGTGAAAAAATCATATAAGCAAAAAAGGTTTGATTATTATTTTGAATCTTCTGGACCAGGCTGTACATTTGTTTTGGAAAATAAATCTGCAATATTGTTAAAAAAGTTTATTACTAATAATTGGATAAATATCAATTGTATTGATTCACATGATTGGCTTATTTATGCATTTTTCAGATCTAGAAACATTTCTTGGTATATTGATAGCAGGTCCTTGATGAGGTATAGGCAGCACGATTCAAATCAAGTAGGATTGAATTCTGGTTTTTTCGCATACATAAAGCGTTTAAAAATGATTAAAAATGGTTGGTATAAAACCGAAGTAATAAATATATCAAATATAATCAATACAGATAGGCATGTCGATTTCAATTTGAGAAAAACTTTTTTGATAAAGCATTTCTATCATCTTCGTCGTAATAATAGAGATGCATTTATATTACTATTTGTCATTCTTTTAGGTATTTTTTGAATGACTATTCGAAGTGAATATACGACAAGAATTTTTAATATAATACTATCATTGTTATTAATTATAATATTATTTCCGATATTGCTATCTATTGCTATTCTTATCTACTTAACATCTGAGGGATCGATACTATATTGGTCCAATCGAGTTGGAAGTAATAATGTAATTTTTAAAATGCCAAAATTCCGCTCCATGAAAATAAGAGCGCCCGATGTGGCAACTCATTTATTAGATAATCCGGGTGCGTATTTGTCCCCTATTGGTAGTTTTTTACGCCGTTCTAGTTTGGATGAACTCCCACAATTGTTTTCAGTTTTAAAAGGTGATATGAGCTTTGTAGGGCCTCGCCCTGCACTTTTTAATCAAGATGATTTAATTACTCTGCGTACTGAAAAAAGTGTGGATAAACTGTTGCCGGGTATTACAGGTTGGGCGCAAGTTAATGGTAGGGATGAGTTGTCAATTCCCGATAAAGTGGCATTAGATGTAGAATATCTAAATCGACAATCATTTTGGTTTGATATAAAGATATTATGGATGACATTTTTAAAGGTTATGAAGCGTGATAGCGTGAGTCACTAGCAAAGATAAGGTTGAATTGGGTTGTTGACTTTTTCTATCGTCAATTAATAATCAGCCAGTTGCTATCATTCCAGCTTTGAAGATATCTCATTGCGCTAGTTTCTGATTTCCAGCCACCTCTGAGCATAATTTTTTCTAAGGGGATATTTTTATCCAATAGATCAAGTGCAGCACCAACTCTAAATGAGTGGCCTGATAGCTCGCCAATCTGATTCAGGCCAGCTTGCTTTTGAAGACTCTTTAAAATATGATTAATTGATGCAGGCGTAAGTGATGGGTTAGTAGATAGATTTCGTTTGAAACTTCTAAGGATGTAGCCACTATCTTGATCAATTGCTAGTGACCAGCTTGAAATCATCTCAGATAGCTCGCCTGATATTGGAATTATTTTCCCTTGGCTGTATTGATCAGTTTTAGAGTGTCTCAGAAGGAGTGCATGTTTATGATTGCCAAGATGTTGCAGGTCTTCAAATTTAAATTGGCAAATTTCAGAGCGTCGACGCATGGTTTCATAGCCTAGTTGTAAAAGCAGTTTGTTTCTGAGGCCGGCAATATCATCAGAACAAACATCTTTGAGTTTGGTTAGAATATCATAAGTTAGAGGTGTCGCTTGTTTTTGAGGTCTTCCAAATTTTCTTCGAAGTTTTTTGATGGTTAGAATGACTACGGGTTCTTTTGCAGGATTGGTACTTTTAGTGAGATTAAATATACTACTAAGGCTGGCTACTCGCCTTTGAATTGTTGCAACAGTTAGATTTTCACCCATCTGTAGAATGTAGTCTGCAAATTTATCTTCATGAATATTGAAGGGATCGTATTGATATTTATGACACCAGTTGGAATAATGCATATAATCTGATCTATAAGATCTAATTGTATTGGGCGCATAAGCACCCTCTAAAGAATCAAATAGGAGATTTATTGTATGCATTTTATATTCCAATTGGTATTTTAAATACCATTATATACTATCTTTATGATTTCATCTAAACAGATTAAAGCTGCACGTGCACTCCTTGGTTGGAAAGGTCAGGACTTGGCAGATAAGAGTGGCGTTGGTGTTACAACGTTAAGAAGGTATGAGGCTCAAGATGGCATACCAAATGCTAATGCATCTGTTATCAAGGCTATTAAAGATTGTCTCGAGAGGGCGGGGGTAATATTCTCTGGGGATCCTGTTAAGAGCCCAGGCGTTTCATTAAATCAAAAAGACTAGCTAGACTGTCTTTCGTCTTTTTTGCAGTTCAAGCAACTCCCCAAGTGTTTTAGAAAACTGACGATCATCTGCAGTTCGATAGCGCTGAATTAAGCCCAACTTTTGAGGGTCTGGCATAGCAGCTTCCTTGACTTGCTGAGTTCTTTTCTCTAGGCTGATAAGAATCATCTGGGCCCTTATATCTCGGTCAAGGCTTTTAGAAAGATTTTCAAGATATGCTTGAAAAGCAGTTGATTTTATTTTAGTAATGTCTTTTGTAATTTCTTCTTTGGATAAAAGGCCATCATCTAAGGGTTCGTCATCTGATGAATCACCTGGACTTACACCTACAAGCCTTATTATTGAAGGTCCTGAATGGCAGCCTTCTCGATGCATAAAACTATGTAAGTCAAGATTTTCTTCAGTGCACTTATTGATAATATAAGCTTTAACCGTAGGCATATGCTTTTTAATATAACCCCAGCCCGACACGTTACTTAGGTTTTGAGAGTCAATTTCATTGATAAGATTCTTTTTCTCTTCTTCAGCCTTAGGATCGTATTTTAGATTTCCAAGTGAGGCAGCCTGCATGGCTTTGATTAATTTTGAGTCTGAGTTATCATGATCAAGACTTTTAATAACCTCATCAGGGTGTTCCGCTTCGCTACTAGCAAGATCGAACAGAGCATTTTCGACTTGTTGAATACGCATTAATCTTACGGCGCACTCTGCAAGTTTTGAAATCAGCATTCTTTCAATATGAGTTTGAGGATCAAAATCCTTAACAAGCTCGACAATATTCTCGTTGTATAGATCTTGTTCTTTGTTGTTTTGCCAATACCTTGCGGTGAGCCCGTGGGTGACTGAGTTGCGACTAGAGATAGCCCTGCCTTCGTCAGTTTTTGGGCCATTGCTATTTTTATTGTTATTAGTCATGATTTTAAAGTTATAATTGAACTATTAACTTATTTTAACTGGATTTATAAAATTAATAAATACTTTTTTACGAAACGAACTGACTACTGATAAATGCCCTTATCGTCTTTAAAAGAAACTTTTAAATAAACCCTAGCATGATATACTCTGTATATATAATATTGAAATGAAAACAATA
>Ga0209141_1000694_pt1 | contig 21799 bp, 6 predicted proteins | sample SaaInlLV_10m_DNA_2_FD_184676 | JGI IMG/M metagenome (GOLD analysis project Ga0209141, IMG submission 184676) | Marine microbial communities from expanding oxygen minimum zones in the Saanich Inlet - Saanich Inlet SI074_LV_150m_DNA (SPAdes) (version 2) | ecosystem: Environmental > Aquatic > Marine... | reverse complement strand
CCAATTAGTTTCGCGAAATGTTTCTCGGGTGTATCCAGTGTACGGAATACCACGTGGGACACCACGCTGGGATGGATTTTGGGATTCCGCGCGTATACTTCTTATATTATAAGTGAATTGGATTCTACAGTCAGTCAATATGTAGTGAAGTCGGGGACGAATGTGGAACTCACCGGTGATACGACCATTAGTACCAATTTGTTTAATTATTTGTTGTTGAGTTTGAACGATTATAACCAAAATCACTTGAACGATGGGTTGATTACCGTGGCCCCGCGCGATACGTTCATTCAACCGTCGTCGTATACGAATCGTACCAATTTCGTTTGTGACCCGAATACAGGTGAACTCGTTTATAATACTGCGAACGACCAACAAAGTAAGCGTTTAACACAGAACCAGATCTATTCAGTCACGCAAATCGCCAACTCGAAGAACGTGTCCAATATCATTACATCAACCGAGGTGACGGGGAACAGTTTCGGAACGGGTCCCTTTGAAAAAGACGTGTTTGGTCTGATTCCTCTGAAACTATCTGGATTGCGTAATGGCGAATCTTATGTGGAATTTGGCGGCACGTTACAAAACCAAGAACGCACGTATTTTGGTCCAGTGAACATTAAACGAATGACGGTAAAGTTGAAAACGGATAGAGGGAACGTATTGGACTTGAACGGGTCCAATTGGTCCTTTTCGTTGGTGTGTGAACAACTGTACCGCCAGAACCCGGGCAACGGTGAATAAAATCCTTCCACAATATAAGAAGTAAAATGGAAAATGGATTGAAACTCATGGATTACATTGGATTTTTCGGTCCATTCATATTGTTTTGTATATCGTTATGGAAACTCAGTACACGAGTCCCCTTTTTATATGGCTACGTGGGATTGTTTTTAGGAAGCACACTGATAAACAAACTCTTAAAAATATTGTTCAAAGAACCCCGACCTGACGGGAGTAGAACCATCGTAGACGAACCCTACCAAGGAGCGGACGCATACGGAATGCCGTCGGGACATGCGCAATCCGTATGTTTCTCGGCAACGTATTTGTATTTAGTGACCAAAAATGCTTTGTGGTTAGCATTGGAATTGTGTGTGGTTGGACTCACAATGATACAGCGTTGGAAATACAAGAACCATTCGGCAATGCAATTAGCAGTGGGCGCCTCAGTAGGCATTTTTTGGGGATATTATGGATACCAAATGATGAATACTTGGACCAAAGAAAGTGTGTTGATTCAAAAAGAGGAATAGCTAATGGAAATCGCAATACAATTACCAAATTTCCAAAATCCAAGGTTATTTATTTGGAAGATTGGTGAAATGTATACTATACCAAATTAATAAATTCGTATATGAAAAATATAACCCTGAAAATAAGAACACTTCCAAAAAAATAATTTAGAAAAAATTATATATCATTCTATAATATATAATTAGAGATGGCATCGTGGTTATCAGATGCAAGTGCGAATAGGCATATTAAAACGTATGTGAAAGATTTTCTGGATCTCAGTGGAAATTTGACGGTGCGAAACACAAACGGTTATGATTGGAACAATTACGGACAGGTCTTATCGGGGAATTATGAAGGTGATGATAATGTGTTTTTTGGCATAGGTGTGGGCATGGATGTATCTGGATTGACGATTGTTGTTGGTGCAAATAGGCAAGATGGAAATAATATTTCCAATGGTGGTGCCGTAACAGTGTATCGTTATGATACAACTGCGGGAATATGGTATCAATTGGGAAACCTTATTACAGGTGAATCCAACAACAACGAATTTGGTTACGATGTAGACATTAACGACGCAGGAACTCGTATTATGGCGACTGATGCTGATGCTAATTTTGTGAATGTGTATGATTATAATAGTGGAACAAATACGTGGGATAAACAATTGAATCTTACAACATCTGCTGACGGTATAGATGTAGACCGCTATGCCGGAAGAATCAGTGGAGATGGAAATACCATTGTGTTTAGTGCATATGCAAACAATAACTACACAGGAAAACAATATGTATACAGAAACACATCTGGAACCACTTGGACAAAGATTGCTGAATTTACTGGTTCACATGCTCAGGCATATGGTGGCATAGGTCCATCCATTAGTTATGATGGAAACAGAATGGCGTTTTGTGAAAAAGATTATAATTTTGATGCAAATGGGAATTCGGTTGAGGACCTTGGTCGCATAGGAATATATGATTATTCTGGAATTGGAGCTACATGGAATCTAGTTGGCGACCATATTTATGGAGAGAATACTGGAGATAGAGCAATGGATTCGTCTGATTTTTCCAAAGATGGTTCTATAGTTGCATTTGCTAGTGATTATATGTCGTACATAAAAGTCTACCAATATGACGCGATAGTGACTGGTTCTTGGAAACAACTGGGAACAATCATTAAATTGCCAAGTAATGCGGTCGCGACAGGAGGCGCTCCTCGCCTTTCTGATGATGGTACTGTTCTACTTGTATCCCAGGCGGGAGACGATACAGCAGGAGCAAATAACGGAGCATTGTATATATACAAATATATTAACGGTGATTGGGTAAAACAAGGGTCCACATTATATGGTTTATATACAGGTTCACAACTGGGCACTTCTTATGGCGGTGGAACAGCAATGAGCGGTGACGGTTCCAAGATTGTTGCTGGTGGCATATATGCAGATGTAAACGACGGCGATTCAGGTTACGTCCAAGCCTTCCAATGGTCCCAGAAAGCGTACGAGAAACCCATTATGGATATCAGTGGTGGAACCATGACCGTCTGGGGCGGTGCGGAAGAAAATCCGGATAATTGGGACGTGACCAACGTTACTGAGTTTAGTGATGGCACTGCCCAATATGGTTCTGACATAGAGTTCAATGCAAATGGAACGATTATGGTTGTTGGTGAATATGGTTATGATAGTAACTCAGGACGTATACATGTATACCAATATAGAAATGGAATTTGGTCAAAAATGGGGTCCGATGTTGCCGATAGTATTATTGGTCATGAGGGTTTCTCTGTTAGTATGAACGATAGTGGTTTGATTATTGGTTCTGGAGGTTTATCTGCAATAGCGATTGTATGGGAATTTATCAATGGCGATTGGTCTGTGAAAGGAGGTGAAATAGTAAATAATAACATCTCCTCACTAGGTCATCGTGGATCAAGTCTCAATGGTGAAGGAAATATTGTAGCATGGATAGGAAATGATGGGGCGGCAATATACCAATATAATTCTGGTACTGATAGTTGGGACCAATTGGGAAGTGATTTTACTGGTCTTACCCACAATGATGGTCGTAAGTGTATTTCTTTGAATCAAGCAGGCAACATTGTTGCATTTGGAGACCCTGGTTATGATTCACCATCTACTGATGCTGGAAGAGTCGGTATTTTCCAATATAATTCTGGTACTAATAGTTGGGACCAGTTGGGAGATTGGATAACAGCACCTTCTACTACTAGCGGTGGTAGCGGCGATCACTATGGACAAACAGTATCATTGTCGAGTGATGGATATATTGTGGCATTTGGGACGACTATAGGTACCGGTGCTACTGCTGATTTTCACGCACGTATTTTTCAATACGTTCCTTCAGTAGGACAATGGATGCCACGTAGTCCAGATGTGCAAAACGATCATGTTACTACAGCAGCAGGTTCTGGTGCTTATGTCGGGAACTTTGTAGCACTTAGCGGTGATGGAAATACATTGATTGTTAACGACCAAAACGCACAGACAGTTTCGGGAGTATACGGCGGTGCGGTCCATGTATTGAAATATATAAATGGAATGTATAAATGGGTAACTCGTCTGGATGGTCCGACTGCTGTTAGTTATTATCTGGGTGCAGATGCAGTAGCTATCTCTAGAGATGGAACACGAGTTGGTGGTAGTAGATTGCAAAGCAATTTTGTACGTATAGGTGACATTGTCAACGTCCCTGCGCTGACGATTGAGGAGGATGGCAGTATGACTATGGGTCGCAGTATGACGATTCAAGAAGACGGAAAGATTGGAATGGGGAGTACTAATATATTCAGCGCATATAGCAACGCAGTCAATATAGACGCAGTCAATACAGCGAGTAATGATGCTTTAGGAGTGAGAAGTTCCAATGATGCTTATAATATTATCAATTTTTTCAATATTTCAGACGCTTACAGGGGGGGTATAGCAGGCGTAAATAGTTCTTCTATTCAATACCTTACTACAAGTGATAGAAGACTCAAAACGGACATAACTACACTACAAGATGGACTTGCGAAAGTTATGAAGTTGAAACCTCGCTCTTACAGATGGAAAGAGAATGGTGAATTAGCAGATGGGTTTGTATCACAAGAAGTATTTGAGGTTTTTCCACATTTTATACCTAACAGTCGTTTTAAATGTGATATTTCTCAAAATGAAGTATATCACGGAGAACTATGTTCTTGTTGTAATATTGAAACGAAGTCAACCGGGGAAGATTTTATCTTTGGATTGGATTATTCAACTTTTACTCCGTATCTTTGTAAAGCAATTCAAGAGCAACAGACACTTATTGAAGCAGAAAAAACAAAGACGTCATCATTGGAAACACAAATGGCGGATGTTCTATCAAGATTATCTGCATTGGAATCAGCATAAACACAAACTCAATAACCCTACAAAAAAAATAATTCATATAAATCCTTACCATAAATGAAAACAAAACGCCAAAAAAACAATCAATCATAACAAACATTTAGAAAAGGAGACCACAAAAAAATAATCGTTTCAAATGACAACGATTATTTTTGAAAACAGCAAAATATCTAAAAAGAGTATACAGGAAAAAATAAAAAATGAGTCAATGGTTTGATCAATCGAATAATGCGAATAAATTGCGTCAGTCCTACGTGAAAGGTTTTTTGGATGTGAGTGGTGGTGGTGTATACATTCGCAGTGACAATTCACTTAATTTATATACAACAGATGAGGGAGTGATCCCTGCGTTCGGTATGGATGCGGTGAATTACAGAGTAAAAGGAAAAGGTCACGAGACCGACCCATCGGGTGCTGAATATACAGATGTATCCATGAACAAACTTGCGTATTTACATGATTTATCGGATAATGTGCAAGACCAACTCGACCCGCTAATTGAAAAAACCAAATACATATACAGTGATGGCAGCGACAATCAGACGGTGCTTCAATTAAACGGTTCGGACCCGGAGAACAAAGAACTGGTGGTATGGGGAAACATCGTTCCGGGCGAGGCGGAAGCATACAACATTGGTTCTGCGGAAAAACCGTTTGATTCTATTTTCTTGAAAAACAACACGATTTATTTTGATACGGTGACTGGTGGGGATACGGATCCCGCTGGTGCGATGTCGTTCAATGCGGATACGGGACTATTGGATATTTCATACAATGGCACATTCGGTACTACGGTGCTTTCTTATAATAACAAGGTGGGTCTAAACATTGCCGATCATACGAGTCCTACCGCGGAACTGGATTTGTCTGGTACACTGAAAGTGAACGGACAAGTGATTGTGGAAACTGGCGATATTTCGCTGAACGACAATCTGTTTGTGGGCGGCGATGCGTCGTTAAATAGCAAACTAACTGTCCAAGGAGCAGCCATGTTGGATTCAACTCTGGATGTTTCTGATAATGCTACGTTCAACTCTATTTTGACGGTCCATGGCGACACGATTCTGAACAGTCAACTAGATGTCCTAGGTGCGACGTCATTGCTTTCCACATTAAGTGTGGGTCAAGACGCATCATTGAACGCGAACTTGTATGTGATCGGCGATGTGTCTCTCAATAGCAAACTGTATGTGAAAGACGCGACCATGTTAGATTCCACATTGAATGTGATAGACGCGACCATTTTAGGATCGACATTAGAAGTGCAACATGACGCTTCGTTGAATACCAATCTACGTGTGGGTGGGGACGCTTCTTTCAATAAAAATCTATATGTGGACGGGGAAACCGTGTTGAATGCGGATGTATCCTTGAACAGCAACTTAGATATCGGAGGAAATTTGGTCATCAAGGGAAATTTGTCGGTATTCCAAACGCGCGAAACCGAGACAATTTATACCAAGATTAACAATTATGAAATCATTATCAGCCAAGATTTGTCGTTGAATGGTGAGTTGTTTGTTAGCGGCGATGCGTCGTTGAATGCTGGTTTGATGGTTATGGGAGATGCGTCGTTCAACGGCAAACTCAGTGTGGCGGGAGATGTATCTTTGAACAGTACGCTTCAAGTGGGCGAAAATTTCAATCAATATACCGGATTTCTGGTACAATACTAGATAACACCATTTTAGCGTTCTTTTTTTCAATCGAAATATAGGAAATTGAAAAGAAAATACACCACTTTATTATATGAGCAGTGAATACCTATATAATAACCCGAGAATATGACCAAGACGCGAAGCCAAACCAAGAGATTTGATAAAGAAACCACCAAAGCGCTGGAATTAGAAAACATGTACGATATTGTATCATCGTTGTCTAGTTTGTGCGGTGAGAAAAACCAACATTTACTGGATCGATTGGTAAACCAGATAATGCGTTTGCGTGATTCGGAGATAAGTTGGATGGGAATGTGCGATGAATTAGAAGAGTTGTATGAAATGCGTGGACGAATGTTGAATAAATACGGAGCGGATGTACATGTAGAAAGTATGGATTGTCATTGTTCTCTATGTGATAAGAAGTAATAAAACGACAAAAAGCATGTATATAATGTATTTTTTATGTGCGTACGCGTTGATTTCATAATTAGTGATAACATGTTTATCTAATTATGAAAATATGAATTTACAATTTACAATTTACAATTTACAATATTGTTGAAATGATGAAACTTAGAACTGGGCGAGAAGAGAAGAGGAAGACATATCACCACCTCCACCAACATCACCAATAATGGCAGCAGCGGGAATAGAGTCATCTGGATATTGTGCATAAAAGTTACCGCAAATATCAACACGACTGCTATTGAAAGATACATCACCGTTAACCGTCAATGTGGAATCCATAATAGTAGCACCGTTAACCGTCAATGTGGAATCCATAATAGTAGCACCGCTAATATCCATTGTGGAGCCAATAGTGGTCGCGCCGCTAACATTCATGTTTCCGTTCAATGACATATCATTGGTAATAATGACTTCGTAGTTGTTGACTGTGGTATTAATAGACACCGTATTCGTAGTCTGGAAGACTGCCAAGTTACCTTGAATCGTTAAATCGCCATTGAGAGACAAATCGCCACCAACAAACAGATTGGAGTTCATGGATGCGTCGCCGTGAAGTATCAAATCAGAGTTGAGAGTGGCATTATCGGCCACATTGAGAGTGGAATTCAAGGATGCGTCGCCGTGAAGTACCAAAACAGAGTTGAAAGTGGCATTATCAGACACATCCATACCAGAGTTGAAGGATGCGTCGCCGTGGACCATCAAATGAGAGTTGAAAATGACATTATCGGAAACATCCATACCAGAGTTGAAGGAGGCGTCGCCGTGGACCATCAAATGAGAGTTGAAAATGACATTATCGGAAACATCAAGCGTATAATTCAATGTGGTTGCTCCAGACACATCAAACGTGGAGTTGAAGGAGGTTGTGCCGTCAACATCCAAAGTGGAACGTAATGTGGTGCTACGTCCGACCGCAAGATGGAAGTTCAGAGAAATATCCGAATTGCGCTGTAGAGCAGCAACATCTGAAATAACATTGGAAGTGCGCATGATGTAAATCATCACATAGTAAGGCATAGAGTAACTGGCGTCAATAACGGGTGTTCCTCCCAATAAGTATTCGCTAATGTCCTCGTTCTCAAATTGGTATTGGTATGCGGGTAGGTCACCATCTTCAATGACGAAGGAACCGCCTGAATTATCGACCTGATTAAGATGAGAGTTACTTGCATCGTAACCAATGACGAATTTACCACGTAAATCAGGAGTGACCAGGTCATTCACAGTGCGGCCATCACAAATAGTGTAACCAGGAGGAATGATGGACGCATTGTTCCAGATGATAATACCGCCAATAGGAGTATATTCAACATGATAAAATGGTTCTTCAAGAGAGCTGTTAGGAATACTGGCGTAAACATAGTTGGCAGACAAATCACCTTTAATCTCGACATCATCCGTTACTACCATTGTTCCACTCACATCTAAGTTAGCAGTGGCAGTGCTACTTGCTTTGCCGATAGCAACCTTACCGTCAGACACAGCAAGAATGTCTTGCGACTGTTCTTCTTCTCCTTCTCCACTTTGAATCTTCAGACCTCCTTCTTGGAAAGAAAGAGCACCGCTATCAGTGCCGGCAAAGTGGATAGTATTGTTGCTTACATAGAGACCACCGAAAGGTTTGTCGGCGGAACCAAGGTTAATCACATTGCCCGTAGTAGGCAAGATGTCTCCAGACACAGTCAACACACCATTAACCTTCATGGTATCCACTTCCAAGTTATCCGAGATGGTCGCGTTGCCTCCGATATATACGTCCTTGTTGAAAGAAGCATCGCCGCTAACAATCATATCACCGTTCAACGATAAATCATTGGTAATAATGACTTCGTAGTTGTTGACGGTAGTGTTAATCGCCATGGTATTCGTAGTCTGGAAGACTGCCAAGTTACCTTGAATCGTGAGGTCACCATTCAGAGACAAATCACCACCAACGAAAAGGTTGGAGTTCAGGGAAGCATCTCCATCCACCACCAATGTAGACTCCATATTGGCTGTGCCCATCACATTTATACCATTATTGAAAGAAGCATCACCATCGGAGTCAATAATCATACGCTCAGTTCCAGCAGTATAGAACTGAAGTTGGTCATTGTCTGCTCCTGCGCTGGTCTCGGCAGTAATATACGTATCTTGGTCAACATCCTTCACGCCTCCTAAGGAACCCCATGCTTGTCCAGCGCCGAAACCTTCAAATTGGTCTTGTTCAGAGTTATAACGGATAAGACCCTTGTAAGAAGCATCTGCGTCGTTCTGAACTGGGCGGTCGGAATTATTGCCCTTGGGAAGACGAATCGCGTTAGTAGCATTGATATCCAAGACAATATCGTCATTCGGAGAAGAATTAATGCCCATACTTCCAGATAAATACATACCGGAATTGAAAGAAACGTCGCCGGCAACCGCCAAATTGGCATTCAATGAAATATCATTTTCAGTGTCTACAGTTGCACCACCAAGAAGAGCAGAAACAGGAATGGAGTAGTCAGGATATTGGGCATAGAAGTTTCCACACACATCTACACTTCCACTGAAAGTAGACGCACCAGTGACATCCAATGTGGAACTTAATGTTGCTGCCTTAGCAACACTTAAAGTAGAACTTAACGTGGTTGCATCAGTGACATCGAATGTACCTCCCACAGTGGCGTTGTTAGTCACTCCCACACTTGCCAAGGTAGATGCGCCAGTGACACCGAGAGTACCTCCGACAGTGGCGTTGTTAGTCACTCCCACACTATCCAATGTAGAAGCACCAGTGACACCGAATGTGCCTCCGACAGTGGCGTTGTTAGTCACTCCCACACTATCCAGTGTAGAAGCGCCAGTGACACCGAGAGTACCTCCGACGGTGGCGTTGTTAGTAACACCCACACTTGCCAAGGTAGAAGCGCCAGTGACACCGAATGTGCCTCCAACCGTGGCGTTGCTGGTCACTCCGAGAGTGCCTCCCACAGTAGCATTGTTGGTAACACCCACACTATCCAAAGTAGACGCGCCAGTGACACCGAAGGTGCCTCCGACAGTCGCATTGCTGGTGACTCCAAGAGTACCTCCCACAGTGGCATTGCTAGTGACACCGAATGTGCCTCCGACAGTCGCATTGCTAGTGACTCCCAAAGTGCCTCCCACGGTAGCATTATTGGTAACATCAACACTATCTAAGGTAGAAGCACCAGTGACTCCGAGAGTGCCTCCCACGGTAGCATTGTTGGTCACTCCCACACTATCCAAGGTAGAAGCACCAGTGACGCCGAGAGTGCCTCCCACCGTGGCGTTGCTGGTCACTCCAAGAGTGCCTCCGACAGTGGCGTTGCTGGTGACTCCCACACTCGCAAGAGTAGTCGCACCAGATACTCCAAGAGTGGAACTTAATGTGGTTGCCTTCGCAACATTCAAACTGGAACTCAATGTGGTAGCACCGGTCACACCAAGAGTGCCTCCCATAGTAGCATCACCAGTGACCCCGATAGTGCCTCCGACAGTGGCATTGCTTGTCACTCCAACACTTGCTAAGGTAGAAGCACCAGTGACACCGAGAGTGCCTCCGACAGTGGCATTGCTGGTCACTCCAAGAGTGCCTCCCACAGTGGCATTGTTAGTCACTCCCACACTATCCAAGGTAGAAGCACCGGTCACACCAAGAGTGCCTCCGACAGTGGCATTGTTGGTCACTCCCACACTATCCAAGGTAGAAGCACCAGTGACTCCGAGAGTGCCTCCCACAGTGGCGTTGCTGGTCACTCCAAGAGTGCCTCCGACCGTGGCGTTGTTGGTGACTCCGACACTTGCCAAGGTAGACGCGCCGGATACACTCAGGTCAGCACTTAAAGTAGCATCTCCAGTGACTCCAAGGGTGGAACTCAACGTGGTTGCCTTCGAAACATTCAGACTCGAAGTTAGACTCGTTGCTCCAGAGACAGTAGTATCACCGGTGACTCCAAGAGTGCCTCCGACAGTGGCATCACCAGTGACTCCTAATGTGGAATCCATGGTAGCAGCACCGGCAACGGAAAGAGCAGCATTCATAGTAGCATCAGCATTAGTAAACAATTTACCATTGAAAGATGCATCTCCACTCACAAACATATCACCATTCAAAGACAAGTCGTTCGTGATAATCACCTCGTAGTTGTTGATAGTCGTATTCATCACACTTTGAGATTCGCGGACCTGTAATGTTCCGTCGAGGATAAAATCGCCGGCCAAGTTCAGGTTGGAGTTCAAAGAAACATCACCATCCACGATTAATGTGGAAGCAAGAGTAGTTGTCTTGGAAACGTCCAAGGTAGAACTCATGGTAGCAGCCTTGGCAACGTCTAAGGTAGAACTCATGGTAGCAGCCTCGGCAACGTTTAAGGTAGAACTCATGGTAGCAGCCTCGGTAACTCCAAGAGCACCACTTAAAGTAGCATCACCAGTGACACCGAGAGTGCCTCCGACAGTGGCATTGTTGGTGACTCCCACACTTGCCAAGGTAGATGCGCCAGTGACACCGAGAGTGCCTCCCACAGTGGCGTTGTTGGTGACTCCAACACTATCCAAGGTAGAAGCGCCGGTGACGCCAAGAGTGCCTCCGACAGTGGCATCGTTGGTCACACCCACACTTGCCAAGGTAGAAGCACCAGTGACACCGAATGTGCCTCCGACAGTGGCATTGTTGGTCACTCCAACACTTGCCAAGGTAGATGCACCAGTCACACCGAGAGTGCCTCCCACAGTGGCATTGCTGGTCACTCCAAGAGTGCCTCCGACAGTAGCATTGTTAGTCACTCCCACACTATCCAAGGTAGAAGCACCGGTGACACCGAATGTGCCTCCGACAGTCGTATTGCTGGTCACACCGAGAGTGCCTCCGACAGTGGCATTACTGGTCACTCCAAGAGTGCCTCCGACAGTAGCATTGTTGGTAACATCAACACTATCCAAGGTAGAAGCACCGGTGACGCCAAGAGTGCCTCCGACAGTAGCATTGTTGGTGACTCCCACACTGGCCAAGGTAGAAGCGCCAGTGACACCGAGAGTGCCTCCCACAGTAGCATTGTTGGTGACTCCCACACTTGCCAAGGTAGAAGCGCCAGTGACGCCAAGAGTGCCTCCCACAGTGGCATTGCTGGTCACTCCAAGAGTGCCTCCCACAGTGGCATTGTTAGTCACTCCCACACTATCCAGTGTAGAAGCACCGGTGACCCCGAGAGTGCCTCCGACGGTGGCATTGTTAGTCACTCCCACACTTGCTAAGGTAGAAGCACCAGTGACTCCGAATGTGCCTCCCACAGTGGCATTGTTAGTCACACCCACACTAGCCAATGTGGACGCTCCAGTGACTGCCAAAGTGGAAGCAAGAGTAGCAGCACCAGTGACGCCCAAAGTGGAAGCAAGACTAGTAGTACCAGAAACAGCGAATGTTCCGGAAATATCCAATGTCTCACTCGCAGTTGAACTGTCCTTTCCAAGACCCACATTACCGTCCACCGCAGAAACCAAGGTTTGTGTAATGCTATCATCACCAACCAGTTCCAAAGTTCCTCCAGCTAAAGACAAAGTACCTGCGTCACTCGAATCGGTACTCTCGAAGTAAATTGTACTGTTACTGAGATATAATGAACCGAATGGCTTTTCAACAGAACCTAAATTGATAGAATGTGCGGTCGTAGGAATAATATCGCCATTGATAATGGTTGTTCCATCTATATAGACATTGTTAAATGACGTATCACTTGTAACCGATAATCTTGCCAAGGTAGTATCACCTGTAACGCCTAATGCAGACAATGTAGTATCGCCGGTGACGCCAAGAGTGCCTCCGACAGTGGCATTGTTAGTCACACCCACACTATCCAAAGTAGAAGCGCCAGTGACTCCGAGAGTACCTCCCACAGTGGCATTGTTGGTCACCCCGACACTTGCTAAGGTAGAAGCGCCAGTGACTCCGAGAGTACCTCCGATAGTTGCGTTTTCGTCGAATGTAGCAGTTCCAGTCACTCCAAGAGTGCCTCCAACAGTAGCATTACTAGTGACACCAAGAGTGCCTCCAACAGTAGCATTACTAGTGACACCAAGAGTACCTCCAACAGTGGCATTGTTGGTGACTCCCACACTTGCTAAGGTAGACGCACCGGATACACTTAAAGCGGCACTTAATGTAGCATCTCCAGTGACTCCAAGAGTCCCGCCAACAGTGGCGTTGTTGGTCACTCCCACACTATCCAGTGTAGAAGCGCCAGTGACACCGAGAGTGCCTCCGACAGTGGCATTGTTGGTGACTCCCACACTATCCAAGGTAGAAGCACCAGTGACACCAAATGTGCCTCCAACCGTGGCGTTGTTGGTGACGCCCACACTATCCAAAGTAGAAGCACCGGATACACTTAAAGCGGCACTTAAGGTAGCATCTCCAGTGACTCCGAGAGTCCCGCCAACAGTGGCGTTGTTGGTGACGCCCACACTATCCAAGGTAGAAGCGCCGGTGACGCCGAGAGTGCCTCCGACAGTGGCATTACTAGTGACTCCCACACTTGCTAAGGTAGAAGCACCAGATACACTTAAAGCAGCACTTAAGGTAGCATCTCCAGTGACTCCGATAGTACCTCCCACGGTAGCATCGTTAGTCACTCCCACACTATCCAAGGTAGAAGCGCCAGTGACACCAAGAGTACCTCCAACAGTAGCGTTGTTGGTGACTCCCACACTCGCCAAGGTAGACGCGCCAGCGACATCCAAAGTGGAACTTAATGTGGCAGCCTTTCCAACAGTCAATGTGGAATCCATGCTAGCAGCACCAGCAACGGAAAGAGCAGCATTCATAGTAGCGTCAGCATCCGCAAATAATTTACCATTGAAAGAAGCATCCCCGCTCACAAACATATCACCATTCAACGAAAGGTCGTTCGTGATAATCACCTCGTAGTTGTTGATAGTCGTATTCATCACACTCTGTGATTCGCGAACTTGTAATGTTCCATCGAGGATAAAATCGCCAGCCAAGTTCAAGTTAGCGTTCAAAGAAACATCGCCGTCCACCACCAATGTGGAAGCAAGAGTAGTTGTCTTGGAAACGTCTAAGGTAGAACTCATGGTAGCAGCCTTGGCAACGTCTAAGGTAGAACTCATAGTAGCAGCCTCGGCAACGTTTAATGTAGAACTCATGGTAGCAGCCTTGGTAACGTCTAAGGTAGAACTCATGGTAGCAGCCTCGGCAACTCCGAGAGTGCCTCCCACGGTGGCGTTGTTGGTGACTCCCACACTGGCCAAGGTAGAAGCACCAGATACACTTAAAGCAGCACTTAACGTAGCGTCTCCAGTGACACCAAGAGTGCCTCCGACAGTAGCGTTGTTGGTCACGCCCACACTATCCAAGGTCGAAGCACCAGTGACGCCGAATGTACCTCCGACAGTGGCATTGTTGGTGACTCCCACACTTGCCAAGGTAGAAGCACCAGTGACACCGAGAGTCCCGCCAACAGTTGCATTGTTGGTGACTCCCACACTATCCAAGGTAGAAGCCCCAGTGACACCGAATGTACCTCCGACGGTAGCATTGCTGGTCACGCCAAGAGTCCCGCCAACAGTGGCATTGTTGGTGACTCCAACACTTGCCAAGGTAGAAGCGCCAGTGACTCCAAGAGTGCCTCCGACAGTGGCATTGTTGGTGACTCCCACACTTGCCAAGGTAGACGCACCAGTGACACTTAAAGCGGCACTTAAAGTAGCATCTCCAGTGACGCCAAGAGTGCCTCCGACGGTGGCGTTGTTGGTCACTCCCACACTATCCAATGTAGAAGCACCAGTGACATCGAATGTGCCTCCCACAGTGGCATTGTTGGTGACTCCCACACTGGCCAAGGTAGAAGCCCCGGTGACTCCGAGAGTACCTCCGACAGTGGCATTGTTAGTCACGCCCACACTATCCAAGGTAGAAGCCCCAGTGACACCGAATGTACCTCCGACAGTAGCATTACTCGTAACGCCAAGAGTGCCTCCAACAGTAGCATTGCTGGTCACTCCCACACTTGCTAAGGTAGAAGCACCGGTCACACCGAGAGTGCCTCCGACAGTGGCATTGTTGGTCACACCCACACTATCCAAGGTAGAAGCACCAGTGACACTTAAAGCGGCACTTAAAGTGGCATCTCCAGTGACTCCGATAGTACCTCCCACGGTGGCGTTGTTGGTGACTCCCACACTATCCAAGGTAGAAGCGCCAGTGACTCCGAGAGTGCCTCCCACGGTAGCATTGTTGGTGACTCCCACACTGGCCAAGGTAGAAGCGCCAGTGACTCCAAGAGTGCCTCCCACAGTTGCGTTGTTGGTCACTCCAACACTGGTCAATGTAGTAGCACCAGCATCTAATGTAGAACTCAACGTAGTCGCATGAGCAACATTTAATGTTGAATTCAATGAAGCAGCGCCGGCAACATAGACACCAGCAAAAGAAGCATCGCTCGAAACTAACAAAGTTGTATTGGTGGTAGCCCCTGTAACAGATAGATCACCACCCACAGTAGAAGCACCTGTGACGCCGAGAGTGCCTCCGACAGTAGCATTGCTGGTCACGCCGAGAGTGCCTCCGACAGTAGCATCACCAGTGACACCGAGAGTGCTGGTTATATTAGCAGAACTCATAGTGGATGTGCCAGTGACGTTCAATGTGGAAGATAGCGTAGCAGCACCAGTTACGCCCAAAGTGGAAGCAAGAGTAGCAGCACCAGTGACGCCCAAAGTGGAAGCAAGACTAGTAGCACCAGAAATAGCAGTTGTTCCAGAAATATCCAATGTCTCGCTCGCAGTTGAACTTCCCTTACCAAGACCCACATTACCATTTATTGCGGAAACCAAGGTTTGTGTAAGGTTATCATCACCAATCAGTTCCAAAGTTCCCCCTGTTAAAGACAAAGTACCAGCGTCGCTCGAATCGGTACTCTCAAAGTGAATTGTACTATTACTGAGATATAATGAACCGAATGGCTTTTCAACAGAACCTAAATTGATAGAATGCGCGGTCGTAGGAATAATATCGCCATTGATAATAGTCGTTCCATTTACATAGATATTGTTAAATGACGTATCATTTGTAACCGACAATCTTGCCAAGGTAGTATCGCCGGCCACATCCAAAGTGGAAGACAAGGTGGTCGCCTTCGCAACATCCAAGGTGGAAGACAAGGTGGCTGCCTCACTAACTCCCAAAGTGGAAGACAAAGTAGTCGCCTTCGCAACATCCAAGGTGGAAGACAAGGTGGCTGCCTCACTAACTCCCAAAGTGGAAGACAAGGTGGTCGCATTCGCAACATCCAAGGTGGAAGATAAGGTGGTCGCCTTCGCAACATCCAAGGTGGAAGACAAGGTGGCTGCCTCACTAACCCCCAAAGTGGAAGACAAGGTGGTAGCACCAGCAACAGATAAACCGGCACTTAATGTAGCGTTATCACTTGCCGTGAATGTTCCATTGACATCTGCACTTCCACTAATGGACATATCGCCATTCAAAGATAAATCATTGGTAATAATGACCTCGTAGTTGTTGATAGTCGTATTCATGATAGATTGTGATTCGCGGACTTGTAAAGTTCCATCCATTATCAAATCACCTGCCAAATGCAAGTCAGCGTTCAATGAAGCATCGCCATTTACAACCAATGTGGATGCCATTGTAGCAATTCCAGTCACGCCCAAAGTGGAATCCATTGTTGTTGCGCCACCCACGGAAAGAGCAGTGTTCAACGATACATCATTTTGAACTTCCAATGTAGATTCGAGTGTGGTTGCCTTAGCAACATCCAATGTGGAAGACAGAGTGGTTGCTTCAGTGACTCCTAATGTGGAAGACAGAGTAGCAGCCTTAGCAACATCCAATGTGGAAGACAGAGTGGTTGCCTCACTAACCCCCAAGGTGGAAGACAGAGTAGCAGCCTTAGCAACATCCAATGTGGAAGACAGAGTGGTTGCTTCAGTGACTCCTAATGTGGAAGATAGAGTAGTAGCCTTAGCAACATCCAATGTGGAAGACAAGGTGGCTGCCTCACTAACCCCCAAGGTGGAAGAAAGAGTAGTAGCCTTAGCAACATCCAAGGTGGAACTCAATGTGGCAGCATCAGTGACTCCCAAGGTGGAAGATAGAGTAGCAGCACCAGTGACTCCCAAGGTGGAAGATAGAGTAGCAGCACCAGTGATTCCTAACGTGGAAGATAGAGTAGCAGCACCAGTGACTCCTAACGTGGAAGATAGAGTAGCAGCGCCAGTGACTCCTAACGTGGAAGATAGAGTGGTTGCCTTAGCAACTGCTAATGTAGAGTCCATCGAGGCAGCGCCAGTGACTCCTAAGGTGGAACTCATCGTCGCAGCACCAGTGACTCCCAAAGTGGAAGATAGAGTCGCAGCTCCAGTGACTCCCAATGTAGAACTCATAGTAGCAGCTCCAGTGACTCCCAATGTGGAACTCATAGTTGCGGCCTTGGTCACATCCAACGTGGAACTCATAGTGGTCGGTCCAGTGACTCCGAGAGCAGCACCCATAGTAGCATCTCCGGTAACAGCCAATGTGGAACTCATAGTAGCAGCACCAGTGACTCCCAAAGCAGCACCCATAGTAGCATCTCCAGACACACCTAAGGTGGAACTCATAGTAGCCGCCTTAGTAACGTCCAAAGTGGAAGACAGAGTAGTCGCATTAGCAACTCCCAATGTGGAACTTAATGTGGTAGCACCAGTGACTCCCAAAGCAGCACCCATAGTAGCATCTCCAGACACACCTAAGGTGGAAGAAAGAGTAGTCGCCTTAGCAACATCTAAAGTGGAACTTAATGTAGTAGCATCGGTCACTCCTAAGGTGGAACTTAATGTAGTAGCATCAGACACAGCCAATGTGGAACTTAAAGTGGCCGCACCAGTCACTCCAAGAGCAGCGCTCATGGTAGCATCTCCGGTAACAGCCAAAGTGGAACTTAAAGTTGCGGCCTTAGCAACAGCCAAAGTGGAACTTAAAGTTGCCGCATCACTAACTCCCAAAGTGGAACTTAAAGTTGCTGCACCAGTCACTCCAAGAGCAGCACTCATGGTAGCATCTCCGGTAACAGCTAATGTGGAACTTAAAGTTGCGGCCTTAGCAACATCCAAAGTAGAACTTAATGTAGCAGCATCAGACACAGCAAGAGTGGAACTCAACGTGGTAGCATCAGACACAGCAAGAGTGGAACTCAACGTGGTAGCATCAGACACAGCAAGAGTGGAACTCAACGTGGCTGCCTTAGCAACACTCAAAGTGGAACTCAACGTGGTAGCATCAGACACAGCAAGAGTGGAACTTAACGTGGTTGCCTTCGCCACATCCAAAGTGGAGTTGAGTTCAGTTTCTCCATCAATTCTCGCCTTTCCACTAACATAAATATATGAAAATGAAGCATCTCCGCCAACCGACAAATTGGCATTCAAAGAAATATCATTCTCTGTATCGACGGTTGCTCCACCTAAAAGTGCAGAGACGGGAATAGATTCGTTGGGATATTGTGCGTAGAAATTACCGCACACATCTACACTGCCATCAAATGTAGCTTGGTCCTTGACATATAATTTACTATTCAATGACACATCTCCACTAGCAAAGAATTCACCATTCAAAGATAAATCATTGGTAATAATGACCTCGTAGTTGTTGATAGTGGTATTGATAATGCTTTGTGATTCGCGTACCTGTAATGTTCCATCCATCACTAAATTACCAGCAATGGCGAGGTCCGAATTCAAAGACAAATCGCCCGCTGCGTTGATCACCATACGCTCAGAACCAGCAGTGTAGAATTTGAGTTGGTCATTGTCCGCACCAGCACTAGTCTCGGCGCTGATATAAGTATCTTGGTCAACATCCTTGACTCCACCAAGAGACCCCCACGCATCTCCGGCACCGAATCCTTCGAATTGGTCTTGCTCAGCATTATAACGGATAATACCCTTGTAAGAAGAATCAGCGCCATTTTGGACTGGGCGTTGAGCATTGGTGCCCTTGGGAAGACGAATCGCATTGGAAGCACTAATATCTAAAGCAATCTCGGTGGTAGGTGTAGTGTTAATACCCATGTTTCCAGAAACAGATAGAGTAGAACTTAACGTAGCAGCCTTCGCAACATCCAAAGTAGAACTTAACGTGGTTGCTTCAGTGACTGCTAAGGTAGAACTTAACGTGGCCGCCTTAGTCACATCTAAGGTAGAACTTAATGTGGTAGCATCAGTGACTGCTAAGGTAGAACTTAATGTGGTAGCATCAGTGACTGCTAAGGTAGAACTCAATGTGGTAGCATCAGTGACTGCTAAGGTAGAACTTAATGTGGTAGCTTCAGTGACTGCTAAGGTAGAACTTAATGTGGTAGCATCAGTGACTGCTAAGGTAGAACTTAATGTGGTTGCATCGGCAACACTTAATGTGGAACTAAGAGTGGTAGCATCAGTGACTCCCAAAGTGGAACTCAACGTTGCTGCCTTAGCAACACTTAATGTAGAACTAAGAGTGGTAGCATCAGTGACTGCTAAGGTAGAACTAAGAGTGGTAGCATCAGTGACGGCTAAGGTAGATTTCAAAGCAGCAGCACCATCTAACGATAAACCGGAATTAAAAGATACATCACTGGTGGCGATAATCGTACCAGATACATCAAGTTGTCCAGAAGCAAGTGAACTTGCTTTACCAATAGCAACTTTATTATCGGAGACTGAAAGTAATTGTTGAACTTCACCTACTTCTTCACCTTCTGGTGCTGCCGATTGAACCTCTAATCCGCCACCAGAAAAAGACAGCGCACCGGCGTCTGTTCCTGCACCGGCGAAGTGAATGGTGTTGTTACTAATAAAAAGACCACCAAAAGGTCTTTCGGCAGAACCCAGACTATATGTGTTACCTATAGCAGGAAGTATATCACCAGAAACTGTAATGTTATCATTAACGTATAATTGTTGGTTGAACGAGACATCACCACTGCGAACAAGAAGGTCGCCTCCACTAATGTCGACAAAACCTTTTACGTAAGAGTTGTTGAACCTGTTGGCTCGCGTGTTTTGGATCCACTGAGACATATCCTAAAAATGTATATATTAACCAAATATATCATTTTCATATTGTTATAATTGTAATTAACTTATGAAAATGATATTATAAATTATAATTTTGTAACTATATTGATTTATACTGTGTTATATTGAATAGTTTTATTTGTATTCTACTAAAATTGGACTGTACGACCGTTATTGTGGGAAATATCACCGGTCACTTGCAATCCACTTTCGAAGTGAACATAGTAGTTTCCGGCAGCAATCGGTAAATAAGCCTGTTCTCCTATATCAAATTGTTCAACTGTACCCGCAGTGAAACTTTGTGCCCACACATTTGAAGTAAAAGCAGTAATGCCACTAGACACGTCAATTGCACCATATACCTTGAGGTTCTCGTTAAAAGATACATCATTCGCCACGAACAAATGCGAGTTCAAAGACACATCGCCGACTACATTCAATTTATCTCCTATATCTACTACACCATTCAGAGAGGCGTCGTCTTGTAACAAGACATGGAGATTAATAGACAAATCAGTCGTCGAAAGAGCCATTCTTTCAACACCGTTGGTAATAAATGATAACACATCGGTATCCACACCTCCCTGTTCAGCAGTAATCTCTGTATCACCATCAGCATCCTTCACGCCACCGAGACTAGACCATCCTCCCATACCGTAACCTTCGAACCCTTGATTCTCTGTGCTATAACGGATAATACCATATCCAGTGGAACCGCTAGCATCAGGTCTCTGTGCGTTGATACCATAAGGTACACGAATACCACTGTTAGAACTAATATCCAAAGAAAGATTTGAATGAGGAACAGTTCCAATACCCACATTTTGGTTCATATAGACATCTCCATTCATAGACACATCACCGCTTACGAAAAGCTCGCCGTTCAAAGATAAGTCATTGGTAATAATTATCTCGTAGTTGTTGACAGTGGTATTGATAGTCATAGTATCGGTCGTCTGGAAGACCGCCAAGTTACCTTCAATAAACAGATCGCCTTTAACAACCATACTGCCATCAACCGAAAGACCGGAATTGAAAGATACATCGCCATCCACCTCCAATGTATCTTCCATGGTTACTGCTCCTACAATATTGACTTTATGATTGAAAGAAGCATCACCTGACGCATCAATAATCATACGCTCAGTTCCAAGAGTGTAGAATTGAAGTTGATCATTGTCTGCTCCTGCAGCAGTCTCAGCAGTAATATACGTATCTTGATCAACGTCCTTGACTCCACCTAAGGAACCCCACGCGTTTCCTGCACCATAACCCTCAAATTGGTCTTGTTCGGTGTTATAACGAATAATACCCTTGTAGGTAGGGTCATTGTCGGAGTTATCTATTGGGCGTTCTTCATTGGTGCCCTTGGGAAGACGAAGCGCATTGGTAGCACTAATGTCTAAAACAATCTCGCTGTTAGGTGCGGCATTAATACCGATATACCCTTCCACATGTAAGGTAGATTCCATTGTTGTTGATCCTACGATATTGACTCCATGATTGAAAGAAACATCGCCTGACGCATCAATAATCATACGCTCAGCTCCAAGAGTATAAAACTGAAGTTGATCATTGTCTGCTCCTGCAGCGGTCTCAGCAGTAATATACGTATCTTGATCAACGTCCTTGACTCCACCTAAGGAACCCCACGCGTTTCCTGCACCATAACCCTCGAATTGGTCTTGTTCTGTGTTATAACGAATAATACCCTTGTAGGTAGGGTCATTATCGGAGTTATCTATTGGGCGTTCTTCATTGGTACCCTTGGGAAGACGAAGCGCATTGGTAGCACTGATATCCAAGACAATCTCGCTATTCGGTGCAGAGTTAATACCTATATAACCTTCCACACGTAAGGTAGATTCCATTGTTGTTGATCCTACAATATTGACTCCATGATTGAAAGAAACATCACCTGACGCATCAATAATCATACGCTCAGCTCCAAGAGTGTAGAATTGAA
>Ga0209141_1000687_pt1 | contig 22098 bp, 23 predicted proteins | sample SaaInlLV_10m_DNA_2_FD_184676 | JGI IMG/M metagenome (GOLD analysis project Ga0209141, IMG submission 184676) | Marine microbial communities from expanding oxygen minimum zones in the Saanich Inlet - Saanich Inlet SI074_LV_150m_DNA (SPAdes) (version 2) | ecosystem: Environmental > Aquatic >... | reverse complement strand
ATTCAGATTAGCCAGGAACTGGGGCATGAACGGGAGCAGATTACGGCGGTTTATTTGGGGCGGTGATGTGCCAAATCTAGCTTTATCCTGGTATTTTCATTAGAGCAAGAATGTCTGCAAACGACCCATAAGAGCCATTCGAATATAATACTAAGCAATAGGATATAGATGGTATTTACAATAACTAATTTTCTCCTGCTTAACTAAACAAGCAAAGCAGGAGCTTCTTAAAAATTATTTTTTGACTTTACTTGGGGGAAGTTTCATAGACTGGTCCTTGTTATGCATTTTATGGTACTTTCCAAATGGAATAGCTTGCAAAGCGATTAAGTTAACATTTCTTGCTATAGGAACATAATCTTGTAGGGCGGTAGTTAATGCAGCGGTAATGAGTTTAGCTAGTAATCCACCACCGTTATCATTACCACTTGTATCAAGAACCAATTGGTTTTTGTAACCCCATAATTTTTCGCCAGTTTTTGTAGATTTCATGGTAAATTCTACTGCTACAGTAACGTTTCCACCTAAAATATAATAGTTAGTATCCCATTTTTCTATAGCTACATATAAAACAGCATCTGCACCAAATGCATCTGCAAATTTTTGAGGCGGTATATCAATTAGCATTTCACCTTCAGACAAGCCCTCGTTAAGTAAAAAACGATTAGTAACTTCAATTGGTAAGACATAAAATCCAGCATTAGATAAAGGCTCATTTATTGTAGAAGAATACAATATAGGTGCATCTGCAGCAGTACTATGATTTATTGAAGGAACAACAAGAACTGAGGCAGGTTTTTCAATATACATCTGTGGAAAAGCTTCTGCCTTACTTATTGTATTAACTGCACAGCCCGAAACTAATAAGTTAAGGGATATTAAAATTGGTAAAATTATATTTTTCATTTATTTCCTTCCCTAAGAGTCACTTGGATTGTTACTAATGGCGCGTTTCATTAATACACTTCCTTCTGAATAAGTATTTTGTTCTAGGCGAAAATAATTAGAAGCAGCATTATTATCACCACGTTCCTTTGCAAGGACTCCTAGTTCTGCATATATTCCAGGGGGAACTCTAAGATTATTCGCCGTTGATTTATCAATAATAGATAATAACTCTTCTTGATGGGCTTTATTCGATTTCTCACCAGGTTCTTTCTTAACATTGTATAAAGTATGAGAGTAGTTCCCCCAATATAAATTAGACTGACTAATACGAGCAGCACAGCCACTAAACAGAAATAAAGACAAAATAATTATAATTGTTGTTTTCACAATTGCACCTCAAATGAGTTTCCTGTAGACACATAAAAGTTTCTTTTAACCGTAATATTGCCACCTTTTGTAACTTTCACTGTATGTGTACCGATTGAAATTTTAATTTTTGTTGCTTTTTGGCCATTAATGTTATATGAGACAGTTTCTTGCGACAGGTTAATTGGTTTTCCCTCATCAATTGTAACGATACTACCAATGGGGTTTCCTATAAGTAGCAAGTAAGCTTGGTCGTCTACCTGCACAGTCTGCTTATAAGTACCACAGCCAGATGACAGCAGTAGTAATAATGGTATTACAAATAATTGAAATTTTTTCATTTTAACCTCTCGATTCACGGACTATCAATTCAGAAAGCTTTATCTTTCTCAAATCACCGGAAATAACACTACAAATTGATACTTCATTATTTCCAATACCAGCAAAAGAAATAACTTCAACTCGTCCCACTTCTCTACCAGGAAGTTCGATCAATAAACCTGTTTGAGGATTCTTTACCTGTTTACCTCGCTGAATAACTGAGAACTCATCACCAACCTTAATTCCCTGAGACTTGCCTCCAGACAAAATTATTTGCCCATCTGTGAAATCTAAAATATAAGCAACCCAAGGTTTATCTAGTAAATTTTCAATTAAATTACTTACTAGCTTTGATATTGCAGCTGACAGCGCGTCATCATCTAATTTTGAATCATAGCCGGCTCTTGCACCAACACCAAACACACGATTGGCTTCTGATAGGGCCTCACCACTTCCTTCTTGTGAAAACACTATCTGACCAGTTGTCACATCAATAAGTCGTACATTGACTGTTGCATTAGCTTTTTGTTTTTTATTCCTACTGAATAAGCCGACTTCACTGGTAGTGGTACGTCCAAACTCAGATACCGAGCCAACGATTAGATAATCAGCACCAACTAACTGAGAATTAATTTTAGCAATATCCTGCTCTGCTTTAATTTTACTCAAATCTGCACGTTCAAACATTAAGAACTTCCCTGTATCAGTCAGTCTAGTTGACAGGATGTCCATAGCTTGCTTTCCTATACGGTCATTATTTTTATCTAAAAGAAATGAATTACCATGCTTAGTTTCATTTGAAAAGCGAGCTATTGCAACTTTCCTCCTTAAGCCTTTAGCAGGTATTGTAGTTATTGTTTTACTAACCTGGGGTTGTATTTCAGGTTTATTAATAACCTCCTTTGTTGAAGTCGAACACCCTGACATAAACATAATAAGAAAAGTCAGTGAAGCTAATTTATTAACCATAAACATATACCCACTTAAAAAAACATACTCAAAATAAATATGTTTACAAAAATTAAATAATTATACATTGTTATTTTTTTTTATATTGTAGGATGTATCCACACACTTTGTAAGAAATTGCTTACAAAGCACAATATTACTCAATTAATATTTATTCATAATTCACTAGATTACTATTTAGCTAAATATCTATGAAGGGCTGCAATGTCCATAAACCTTCAGCTCCCTACACCCTGTAAGGAATGACTGGAACTGGCACAAAACAGTAATTTTACGATACTGAATTAAACGTCGACCATTGCTGAACTTTGAAAGTAACTGGAAGCCCATCCAACGTCTGCTTTCTTATAAATCTATTTGAGTCGACATTAATCAGCCTCACTTTCAGGGAATATTTCTGAAAGACGCTTTAAAGATTAAATATTCTCCATGTATTTGACTAGTTCAATGGAAAGAACTATGTAGGAACGGATTTTTTTCTGTCTTGATTTCAACTTTTAAAATTTCTGGCCATCTTATGATAGTAATGTCGCGGACATTCTATGGATTCGTGATCTTCGTGACTTTGTTGTAAAAAAATGAAACTCGCTGAGTAGTTACTCTTTTTTAACGATATAGAAAAGCAGGAAGTGCTAAAGAAATTACCGGGATCAAGGTTATCAATAGCAGACGAACAATGTCTGCAACCCAGAAAGGGGTCACACCTTTAAAAATTGTACCTGTTTTAACATCTTTCAATACACCACTTAATACAAAAACATTGAGTCCTACTGGTGGTGTTATCAAACTAATTTCTGTGACCACAACAACCACAATGCCAAACCACACAAGGTCAAAGCCCAGGCTTTGAACCACCGGATAAAAAACTGGAATGGTGAGCAACAGCATGGACAGGCTTTCAAACACGCAACCTAAAATAATATAGATTCCCAGAATAATAAAAATTACGGTCATGGGAGAAAGGTTGTAACCGGTAATTAAAGTCAGTAATTCATCTGGAAAACCTGCTCGGTTAATGAAATTTGAGAAAATTAAAGCTCCAATAACAACGATAAAAAGTGAGGCAGTGGTATGTGCCGTTTCGGCCAGAATATCAAAAATAATACGAATATTCAGAGAACGACGTGAAAGAGCAATTAAAAAGGCACCTGCCGCACCAATTCCAGCGGCTTCTGTGGGTGTGAAAATACCTCCGTAAATTCCTCCCATAACCAGCGAAAATAATAGAATTGTTCCCCAGACACCTTTTAAAGCCTGAAGCCTCTGGGAGCCAGTGCTGGTTTCTCCTCTAGGTCCAGATTCGGGTTTTCTCCACACAGTCCAGGAGACTGCACCCATGTAGAGAAAAATACCTAACAGGCCGGGAAGAAAACCGGCGGCAAACAGTTCTCGTATGCTTTGCTCGGTCATAATGCCGTAAATAACCAGAATGACACTCGGTGGGATGAGTATGCCCAGTGTGCCACCAGCTGCAATTGAAGCACTGGCCAGTGCATCGCTGTAACCGTATTCACGCATGGGAGGCATGGCCACTTTTGCCATAGTTGCTGCGGTTGCGAGGCTGGAACCACAAATTGCTGAAAAAGCACCACAGGCGACAACTGTTGCCATGGATAATCCGCCTCTCAAATGACCTAAAAAAGTATATGAGGCAGTGTAAAGTTCTCTGGATAAGCCTGAGCGGGTAACTAGATTGCCCATTAAGATAAACAATGGAATCACCGATAGGCCGTAGTCCTGAGATGTATCAATGACTCTTCGAGATGACATCGATAAAGCTGCAATCCAGTTGAAATCACTGAGATAGGCAAATCCAAAAAATCCGATTAAACCCATTGAAAGCCCAATGGGAATGCGGATGAAAACCAGAACTAACAGGCAGCCAAAGCCAATGAGTGAAATAGTCATCTGAACAATGTACCTGAATGTGCTGCTTTGTGATCCCGATATCGGGTTATGGTTCGATATAAGCCAAAGGTGAGTAGAGTGATGCTGGTTAGCCAGAACATGATGCCAATAAAATTAATAACCCAGCCCAGTGGAATGGATAAATACTCTGTTTCTTCGCCGTAACTCAGTGACCTGTTGCCAAGAGTCATAATTCGTTGACCGAGAAAATAAAATGCTGTGGCCATCACCAGGTTAAGCAAAACAGTTCTAACACAGTGCACTAAAGGTGGAGTGAAACGGTCGAGCATATCGACAACAATATGTTCATTGTGCCAGGAAATAATGGGGAAAGAGGCAAAGATAATAATGCCAAGACCCATTTCGGTCAGCTCTGTTGTTCCGAGTAGTGGTGAGTTAAATAGATAACGCCCAAATACGTCGATGCAGGTAATAATCATCAAACCAAATAATGCCAAAGCTGCAATCGAATTCAATATTGCAGCTAGCCAGTATTCGGGGCCTTTTTTCTTGGATGAAGCCTGATTCACTATTTTTTATCTTGGTTATATTTAACGATTATCAACAACTCGTTGCGCTTTGCCTAAAGATCGAGGTACCTGGCCTTCTGGTAGTATATTTATCTGAGCCGATACGCCGATAAAATCTTTAATACTTTTTGTCACCTGGTCTGCTATTTTTAATTTTTCAGAATCACTGGTGCCGGGTTTGGTTTCTGCATTTACAGCTATGCAGTCCATATTGCCGGTACGAGATAATTCAATTTGATAATGTGGAGCCATAGAGGGTTGCTTTAGTAAAATTTCTTCGATCTGGCTGGGGAAAACATTGACGCCTCGAATAATCATCATGTCGTCACATCGTCCGGTGATTTTTTTAATTCGACGCATTGGGCGAGCAGTGCCAGCCAGTAAACGGGTCAAATCTTTGGTTCGATAGCGAATAATTGGAAAAGCTTCTTTGGTTAGCGAAGTAAATACCAGTTCCCCATCTTCGCCATCTTTGAGTACTTCGCCGGTTTCGGTGTCGATAATTTCGGGATAAAAGTGGTCTTCCCAGATGGTGGGGCCATCTTTTGTTTCGACACATTCCTGTGCGACACCCGGGCCGATGATTTCAGATAATCCATACAGGTCAACAGCATCTATGCCTAGACGTTGCTCTAATTCACTGCGCATTTCGTTGGTCCAGGGTTCTGCTCCAAACATGCCGATTTCCAGCGGGTTATCTTCAGGGCTTATTCCCTGACGTTCCATTTCATCCGCCAGGTTAAGACAATAAGAAGGGGTTACCATAATGATCCGAGGTTTGAAATCCATGATTAACTGAACCTGCTTTGCTGTTTGTCCACCAGACATAGGCACAACTGTGCAGCCCAGTTTTTCGGCACCATAGTGAGCGCCTAGTCCACCGGTAAAAAGTCCGTAACCAAAGGCTATGTGACAAATGTCGCCGGAACGGCCACCAGCAGCTCTTATTGACCGGGCCATTAAGTTAGCCCACATGTCGATATCATTCTGGGTGTAACCCACTACTGTTGGATTTCCAGTGGTACCCGATGAGGCGTGAATACGAACTACCTGTTCACGAGGTACGGCAAATAGTCCAAAGGGATAGTTTTCGCGTAAGTTATCTTTTACCGTGAAAGGAAATTTTGCCAGGTCTTCCAGAGAGTTGAGGTCGTCTGGATGAATGCCGTGCTGATCAAAACTGTTCTTATAAAATGGCACGTTGTCGTAGGCGTGTTTGAGACTCCACTTAAGACGTTTCAGTTGTAATGCTCTTAACTCTTCAACAGTTGCAGTTTCGATAGAGTCGAGTTGTGCTGGGTTGGTGTCTTGCATAGTTTAACGTGTGTGTGTTGAATTTATTAAGATGCTGCGGCTGCTTCCTGACCGGCCAGGAAAGCCTGTTCATTGATTTCAACCAGTTTCGGTTTTCGCGCTCTGAATCGAGCTAGGATAGATTCTTTTAATATGTCTGCAGAAAAAGGTAAATGGGCTGAGCTTGCGCCAAGCATGACCGTATTTACGAGCTTGATATTGCCCAGTTTCTGGGCAATTTTGGTCGCATTAAAAGCATGAACTTCGACGCCCCTTTCGACAATTGAAGCGACGGGATCATCTGGGTATTTAAATAAACCAATATTGACGATAGGAGGTACTTGAATGTTTTGGTTAACCAGTACAACGCCTCTCTGTTTGAGCTGAATTAACCAGCGAGCTGCTTCTGCAGGTTCAAACCCAAGTATTAAATCGGCTTCGCCATCGGGAATGGCCGGTGAATTAACTTTTTCACCAAAGCGCACATGAGAGGTCACCACACCGCCGCGTTGAGCCATGCCGGCAACTTCAGTTTTTTTAACGTCATAACCCTGGGTCAGAGCCGTTTGAGCAAGTATTTCTGCTGCAGTCATGACGCCCTGTCCACCGATGCCGGCGACCAGGATGTTGGTAGTAGCTAAATCAATCACGTGTGAAACCCTCTACTGGGATAATGGCATCGGGGCCGCAGGTTTTCGGGCACAAATCGCAACCGGTACAAACGGCGGATTCAATACGTACAAATGCGAGCTCTTTGGTTGATCCGTTTGGTTTGGTTACGGTTTCACGGCGTGTCACCATGATGGCCGGACAACCGATGTCAAGGCAGTTGGTGCAGCCTGTACATTTATCATCAATGACTTCAAATGAAGGCTTGTTTTTATAGTAATCAACCAGTACACAAGGTTGATTGGTAATTATGACGGAAGGTTCTTTGATTTTTACTTCCTTACGAATCGCTTTGAATAAAGTGGGCATTTCGTAAGGGTTTACTTCGTGTATGCGCTCCGGATTTACGCCGAGTGCTTCGCACAGCTTTCTGAAATCGATACGTTGTGTTTCTTCTCCGTGAATATTATGACCGGTACCTGGGTTCTCCTGTCCGCCTGTCATGCCGACGGCACGATTATCAAGCAGTAAGATGGTGACATTGCCTTTATTGTAAGTAATGTCGAGTAATCCCTGCATGCCCATGTGCATAAAAGTGGAGTCACCAATAACAGCCAGGATGCTTTTGTTGTCATCCGATTCGGCACGGCCTTTATCCAGCCCAAGAGCCACACCCATGGATGCACCCATGCAAACACAGGTGTCCATGGCGTTCCAGGGGTGCCCGGCACCGAGGGTATAACAGCCGATATCACCTGAGATAATAGTATTTTTAACTTTTGACAGGGTGTAATAAATGCCCAAATGTGGGCAGGCCACACACATGGTGGGTGGTCTGGGGAATAAGCCGTCGGCAAGTGAAGGTAAAGCAACTTCAACGGAAATACCGGAGCGTTTATCCGGTTCAATTTGAGGAATGGGTTCGCCCAGTAATTCAGCTATTGCCGGGCGTAAAATATTGGGAGCCAATTCACCTTGCAGTGGAAGAATATCTTTGCCGATGACATTGATGCCTGCAGCTTTTAATTCGATTTCCACCAGTGGTTCGATTTCTTCGACCACAACCAGTTGATCAACAGTTGCTGCAAATTCACGAATTTTATCAGTAGGCAGTGGATAGCTCAGGCCCATTTTAAATACAGGAGCATCAGGAAAACTTTCACTCACGTGTAAAAATGCCGGGCCGGATGTGACGTAACCGATGCGAGTATCGGTTCCTGGAATAATAGTATTTAGTGGGCATTCTGTATTACTAAAATCGCGCATGGTTGCTTCGCGCTGATGCATGAAAGGTATGCGGTGTTTTGCATTGGCAGGGGTCATTACCAGTCGGGTTTGTTCTTTAACAAAACCCAGAGAATCTTTTTCCACACGTCCGCTTGTTGTGATAATGCTTTTAACATGACAAACGCGGGTAGTGATGCGTAATAGTACAGGTGTATCGAATTGTTCAGACAGATCAAAAGCATATTTGACCATGTCATATGCTTCCTGTGAATCTGCTGGCTCAAGAACTGGAATATGTGCAAATCTTCCCCAGTATCGAGAGTCCTGTTCGTTTTGTGAAGAGGATAAACCCACGTCATCAGCAACAGCTATGACCAGGCCACCTTTAACACCGATCAAGGTCTGGGTCATTAAGGCATCTGATGCGACGTTTAATCCAACGTGTTTCATTGCGCAAAATGAACGGCTTCCAGCCAGAGAAGCGCCTATGGCGACTTCCAGGGAAACTTTTTCATTTACCGACCATTCGGTGTACATGTCTTTGTATTGGCTGGTGTATTCAAGAATTTCTGTAGAAGGAGTACCCGGGTAGGCTGCTGCAACTCTGCAACCTGCATCATAAGCACCGCGAGCTAAAGCCTCGTTGCCAGACATGAATGCGCGATCGCTGTTGGCTTCAGCGGAAGCCGATGAGATAGATTGGTCCAATTGTGGTTACCCCGGTACTTAACTTAATTTAAAAACAGTAATGTTGGCTATGTGCAGACGTTATTGCTGCGGTACTTTATTGTTGATTCGATTATCACTATGAAAACTGTGGGAAACATGACAGATGTCAAGTAATGATCAATTTTGATGGCTTATGTGATCAATCCAGTTGGGTAATTTTTAATCCAGCCTGTTTTAAAAGTTTTATCAGGCCATCTTTGCCGAGTAAATGAGCGCTGCCCACCAGTACCATTTCCGTTTCAGGTGTTTTAAGGTAATCCATTATTTGAGGTAGCCAGTTTAAATTTCGTTGTACCAATAATTGCTGGTAAACAGAATCGAATTCCTGTTGCATGGGTTTTACGAACAGTTCTTCCAGCTGAGTTACATCGCCTTTTTTCCAGCTTTCTACCATTATTGAAAACTGTGATGCCAAGGTGTCTATATCTTTCATGGTTTGCTGGATTATCTGGTCTTCCTGTCCCTCTCCCATGTGGGCAAGGAAATCGATTTGCTGCTGTAAACTCTCCAGTGCATGTGTTTTTTTATGATCCTGTTTAGCCTTGTTAAAATAATACTGATCTACTCCATGGCTGCCTGCACCCAGCTTTTTCAACTCAAGCAGTGTTAAGGTCATGGCGATCATTGAAGGTTTGAATCTTGAAAATTGTTGAATATTGAGATTGTTTTCACGTAAATAAGTTATCAGTTTTGCCTGGATTTGCGGAGATATTAAATCCTGCAGGATTTGGTTTTGATCCAGGGAAACCGCCTGCAACATCTGTTGTTGAAAAGCCGGGCTCTGGCTTTCACTGATATCGGTCTCAAAAGTCAGTATTTGTGATTGTTTGTAGGCTGATTCAAATGCGCTGGGTAAAGGGTGATCTGAAGCTCTTAGGACATGGATAGTACCGGCCAGAAATAAACGATTCTGTTCCGATTCAACCAGCCATACCGGGCTGGATGCAAATGCTGTTTGAATTGTTGATATGATTAATAAAAGAATAAATTTCAACAAGATTATTTCCTTATGAGAGTGTAAGACAGGTTGTTCAATATGCATTTGTAACATGCTTGTGTCAAAACTGATTTGCTCAATAATGGTTAAACCGACTAAAATAGCCGGCTAATTTTTTATTTTGTTTATTTACGATGGATTTCTCCCGACGTTTTGATGTGATTGTGATTGGTGGCGGCCATGCCGGTACCGAGGCTGCGCTTGCGTCTGCGCGAATGGGTGCGAGTACGTTATTGCTGACTCATAATATCGATACGCTTGGGCAGATGAGTTGCAATCCGGCCATCGGTGGTATTGGCAAAGGGCATCTGGTGAAAGAAATTGATGCATTGGGTGGTGTGATGGCGCTTGCCGCTGATAAAGCTGGCATCCAGTTTCGTATTTTAAATAGAAGAAAAGGACCTGCTGTTCGTGCTACTCGTGCCCAGGCTGATCGCCAGTTATATCGAAGTGCGATTCGTGAAGTGCTGGAAAACCAGCCGAACCTGTCATTGTTTCAGCAGCCAGTGGTTGATTTGATTGAGAGTAATGGGCGAATCGAAGGTGTGGTTACTGAAATGGGGCTTAACTTTTATGCATCCAAAGTGGTGTTGACGGTGGGCACATTTCTGGCCGGTAAGATTCATATTGGTCAGGCCAATTATAGTGGAGGCCGTGCGGGTGATCCTCCTTCAATCGCGCTGGCTGATCGCTTACGTGAGCGACCTTTTCGTATTGATCGCTTGAAAACAGGTACTCCAGCCAGGCTGGACCGTAAAACACTGGATTATTCTAAAATGCAGGAACAGCCAGGTGATGACCCGTTACCCGTATTTTCAACAATGGCATCGGTGGATATTCATCCACGTCAGGTAAGTTGTCATATCACTTACACCAGTGAGGAAACGCACGATATTATTCGCGGTGGCCTGGACCGATCGCCATTATTTACCGGTGAAATAGAAGGGACCGGTCCGCGTTATTGTCCTTCAATTGAAGATAAGGTGGTGCGTTTTGCAGATAAAACATCACACCAGATTTTTGTGGAACCGGAAGGATTGAATCTTTCTGAAGTTTATCCCAACGGCATATCGACCAGCCTGCCTTATGATATTCAGGAAGCACTGATTCATAGTATTCCGGGTTTTGAGCAGGCACATATTATTCGTCCCGGTTATGCTATTGAATATGATTTTTTTGATCCTCGTGATTTACGACCTGATTTACAGACTCGATTTTTTGAAGGGTTGTATTTTGCCGGCCAGATCAATGGAACCACGGGTTATGAGGAAGCGGCTGCGCAGGGTTTGATGGCGGGAGCCAATGCGGCGGCTGCGGTATTGGGTAAAGAGCCATTAAATTTTTCCCGTTCAGAAGCTTATATGGGTGTGCTGGTCGATGATTTAATTACCCGTGGAACGAATGAACCTTATCGTATGTTTACCAGTCGTGCCGAGTATCGTTTGATGCTGCGTGAAGATAATGCCGATTTGCGGCTGACTGATGCAGGTCGGCAGTTAGGTCTGGTCGATGACAAGCGCTGGACTGCTTTTAATGAACACCGGGAGCAGCTGGAATTATTGAGCCAGTCGCTGAAAGATAACTGGGTTCGTCCGGGGCAGCCATCTGAGGAAGCGCTCAAATCTTTGCTTGAAAAGCCGGTTGCCCGGGAATATCGCCTGTCTGAAATGCTGAAACGCCCAGAAATTGGAATTGATAACCTGATGCCGTTACTGAATACGGAGCTGACTTTTGATGCAAGAGTTCAGGAACAGGTAGAGATAAATAGTAAGTATTCCGGATATTTGTCACGTCAGCAGGATGAAATTAATAAAGCTCTTAAGCATGAATCTACCGAGCTTCCGGTTGAGCTGGATTATGAGCTGGTCAAAGGTTTGTCTAATGAAGTTCGTCAGAAGTTACAGGATGTACGTCCGGCAACCATAGGCCAGGCGGGACGTATCTCGGGTGTTACACCGGCTGCAATTTCTTTATTACTGGTGCATTTGAAGCGCCAGGCTCCAACGAATAAAACCGCATAATGTTAACTTCTTTATTACAAAAGGGTCTTTCAGAGATAAATCTTTCTTTTGAAGATTCTCAGATAGAGCAGCTAAAAGATTACCTGGAATTGCTGGTTAAATGGAATAAGGCCTATAACCTGACGGCGATAACTAACCCGCAAAAAATGGTGGCTTATCATGTGCTGGATAGTCTGGCGATCATTAATGAAATTCCTGAAAAGAGCTTTTGTCTTGATGTTGGCACAGGTGCGGGTTTACCGGGTATACCGCTTGCAATCATGTTGCCTGAGTCAAAATGGGTGTTGCTGGACAGCAATGGAAAGAAAACTCGTTTTGTGCAACAGGCAATTGCAAGTTGTGGGTTATCTAATGTTAATGTTGTGCACTCGCGTATTCAGGATTATCATGCCGACTCTTCATTCGATGTGATTGTCAGTCGGGCTTACTCGTCTGTCTCCGATTTTGTGTCTTCAGTGACTCCAATCTGGCAGGTCAATACACGTTTGATTACCATGAAAACTGAATTGAGCAAAGCTGAAAAGCAATCTCTGGATTCAGCAATCTATAAGTTAGAGATCAATCAATTACAGGTGCCGGGCATTGCTGAAAAACGCAGTTTGGTCACTATACAGCGACAGGATATATGACCAAAATTATCACAATTGCCAATCAAAAAGGTGGTGTTGGCAAAACCACAACCTGTGTCAACCTGGCAGCTTCACTGGCTGCCACCAAACGTCGTGTCTTACTGGTTGATATGGATCCGCAGGGCAATGCGACCATGGGCAGCGGAGTTGATAAAAATGAGCTGGAGTTCAGTGTCTGTGAAGTGCTGTTGGGTGAGAATACTGCTCAGCAAGTGACGCTAAAGGCACCGGAAGCGGGTTTTGATTTGTTGCCATCTAACGGGGATTTGACTGCTGCTGAAGTACAGCTGATGAATAAGATAGGTCGGGAGCGACAATTAACTCTGGCCCTTGAAACGGTTGCCGATAAATATGATTACATTCTGATCGATTGCCCGCCTTCATTGAATATGTTGACAGTTAATGCGCTGGTCGCTTCAAACGGCGTGGTTATTCCGATGCAGTGTGAGTATTACGCACTTGAAGGTTTAACTGCTTTGCTGGATACCATTGAGCAGATTCGTATTAGTGTAAACCCAAAAATCAAGATCGAGGGTCTGTTAAGGACGATGTATGACCCGCGAAATAATCTGTCTAACGATGTATCCAGTGAACTGGTGGAGCATTTTGGAGACACCGTTTACCGCACTGTAATTCCGCGCAATATTCGACTGGCTGAAGCGCCCAGTTTCGGGCAGCCAATTTTACAGTATGATAAAAACTCTCGTGGTTCTATGGCCTATCTGGCATTGGCTGGTGAAGTGTTGAGAAGAGATGCCAAGCAGCATCATTATGTGAATTAGGATCAGGTAGTAAAGATGGTAGCTAAGAAAAAAAGATTAGGCCGTGGTTTAGGCTCCCTGATCGGTAGCGTTCAGGAAATTACACAGGCCTCTGATGAGGAGATATCGACAGGGCTAACGGAACTTCCTATTGATAAAATTCAACGTGGTGAGTATCAGCCGCGTAAACATTTTGATGAAGAAGCATTGCAGGAGCTGGCAAACTCAATTTCTGCTCAGGGTGTTATTCAACCGATTGTGGTTAGAAAAGAAGGTTCTCATTATGAATTAATTGCGGGAGAGCGCCGTTGGAGAGCTTCTCAACTGGCTGGGCTGCAATCCATTCCTGCTGTTATTAAAGATATAGATACACAATCTGCAGCAGCGGTAGCACTGATTGAGAATATTCAGCGTGAAGATTTGAATCCTCTGGAAGAGTCTGTAGCGTTGCAACGTTTAATTGATGATTTTTCACTTACTCACATGCAAGTTGCCGAAGCTGTCGGGCGTTCACGAGTGGCTGTCAGTAATTTATTAAGGTTGTTGGAGCTTGCAGAACCGGTAAAAGATCTGGTCAATAAGTCATTACTAAGTATGGGGCATGCCCGGGCGTTATTGGCGTTGCCGCAAAATGAACAGCCTGAGATTGCCCGTGTTGTGGTCAATAGAGGTTTATCGGTGCGTGAAACAGAAGCATTGGTGAAGAAGACATTGTCTCCTGCTCCTAAAAAACCAGAGAAACCCGAGACTGATCCTGATATTCAGCGTCTGGAGCAAAAAATCAGTGACAGTTTATGTACTGAAGTAAAGATAAAGGCAGGCGGGAAAAAGGGTGTTGGTCAGCTTGTTATTAATTTCCATAATAATGAAGAACTGGATGGGATATTGCAGCATTTTCTGGATAAATAGTTCAGAAAGATATTAATAAGTATTTCCTTATATATTTATTTTTTATTAGATGCTTAATTTTTTTGATTGTCTGATTGATTCTTGTCAAACAACTCCTTATAATTCGCTCCGCATTAACGAGGGATCAAGGCTTGCGCGATGTAGTTTAGAGCGATGAAGTCTCAAATCCAGTATTTGCTAACAGTTCAGTTAATTATTTTGCTAATTTATTGTCTGCTGATCTACTTATTTAGATTAGGCGATGTATTTTCGGCATTGACTGGATGTCTGGCAAGTTTACTTCCGAGCGTTTATTTTAGTTATAAAATGTTACGGCAGTTAGATAATAATAATGCAGTTGAGTGGCTAAGTTATACATACCGATCTGATGTTAGTAAGTGGTTGATGGCAGGCATAATATTTGCGTTAGCTTTCACCTCAGATTACCAGTGGGATCCATTAATTTTATTTGTCGGTTATTTGTTAGTTCAAATGTCCGGCGTGTTTGTGCCAATTTTTTATAAAGGTAAATAGTCTGCTATGTCAGGTTACGAAACATCAGCCGAATATATCAAGCATCATCTGACCAATCTGACGTTTGGTCATACTGAGCAGCATGGCTGGGGCATTGCGCACAGTGCTACAGATATTGCTGAGATGGGTTTCTGGTCTATTAACCTGGATTCAATGGGCTTTTCTATTGGCCTGGGCGTTTTGTTTCTGTGGTTTTTTCGTAAGATTGGTCGATCTGCGACGGCAGGTGTTCCTTCCGGTTGGCAAAACTTTGTCGAAATGTTGTTTGAGTTCATCGATGAATCTGTACGCGGTTCATTTTCGGGAAAAAATCCATTGATAGCACCTTTATCGCTGACTATCTTTGTGTGGGTATTTCTAATGAATTTTATGGATTTACTGGCAGTTGATCATATTCCTTTTCTGGCTAGCGCAATTGGCATACCTTATTTAAAGATTGTTCCATCAACGGATCCGAATATCACGTTTGGACTGTCGTTGTCGGTTTTCGCTCTGACGCTTTATTACAGCTTTAAGTTTAAAGGTGCTGGTGGTTTTTTTGCTGAATTAGCATTTCACCCGTTTCCAAAATTTATGATGCCAATTAATCTGTTGCTCGAAGGAGTAACATTGATCGCCAAACCGATCTCATTGGCTTTACGTTTGTTCGGTAATATGTATGCCGGAGAAATGATATTTATACTGATTGCTTTAATGTACGGCGGTGGCTGGGCATTAGGGTTGTTTGGTGGGGTTTTACAATTGGGCTGGGCCATTTTCCACATCCTGATCATTACGTTACAGGCGTTTATCTTTATGACGCTGACCATCGTATATCTGGATATGGCATCCCAGGAATCACACTGATAAATTGTTACTAATTTTTCAGGCTTAATTTTTTATTATTATATATTTCTATTAGGAGACATTCATGGAATCTGCTCTGCTTTATATTGCTGGTGCAATTATGATGGGCTTAGGTGCGTTAGGTGCTGCGGTTGGTATCGGTGTTTTAGGTGGTCGCTTTCTTGAAGGTGCGGCGCGTCAGCCTGAACTTATTCCCATGCTACGTACACAATTCTTCATCGTAATGGGTCTTGTTGACGCGGTACCAATGATTGCAGTTGGTCTGTCTATGTACATTATGTTCGCTGTTGCGTAAGCAATAATTGTTTAAACTCTATTTGAGGACAGCGATATGAATTTCAATGCTACATTAATCGGACAAAGTATTACTTTTATACTGTTTGTCTGGTTCTGCATGAAATATGTCTGGCCGCCATTAATGACGGCATTGGAAGAGCGTAAGGCTAAGATTGCTGATGGTCTGGCGGCTGCAGAAAGGGGTCAGAAAGATCTTAAACTTGCACAGTCCAGAGCTGGCGATAACCTTAAAGAATCCAAGCAACAGGCTCAGGAAATCATCAATCAAGCTCAGAAAAGAGCTGGTGAGATTGTTGATGAAGCCAAAGATATTGCACGCGAAGAAGCTGATAAAATTAAAGTCGCGGCAACATCAGACATAGAGCAGCAAATAAACTCGGCACGTGAGCAATTGCGTAAAGAAGTTTCAGCTATTGCACTGGCAGGCACTGAACAGATTCTCAAACGTGAAGTGAATGCAGCTACTCACGGCAAAGTGCTTGACGATTTAATGGCGCAAATTTAGGTATTAATAATGTCTGATTTTGAAACTGCCGCCCGACCCTACTCTAAAGCAATTTATGAACTTGCGGTCGAACAAAAGAACTTGCCATTCTGGTCTGATGTTCTTCAGTTAGCTGCTCAAGTTGCTGCTGAAGAGGAAATGGAAACTCTCATTACTTCGCCTTCTATCAATGGGGCACAGTTAATAGAGATTTTTACTTCTGTGTTGTCTTCTGTAGAAGGTGCACCTGAGATAAACCAGGAAGTACAAAATATGATGCGCCTGCTGGTCGAAAATGACCGTATGCTTTCATTACCTGCAATTTATGAAGGTTTTGAAACACTGAAGCAGGCTGCTGATGGAAGTATTGAGGTTAAAGTGACTTCTGCCAGAAAGCTGACAATCAAGCAGGAAAAGGCGATAGCCAGTCAGTTGAAAAAGAGACTGGGCAAAGAGGTTAGTATTTCATCTGAAATCGACCAATCATTGATTGCCGGTGCCATTATAAGGGCGGGTGATCTGGTTATTGATGGTTCTGCACTTGGGCGACTGAGTAAGCTGACCTCAATTTTGAATAAATAACACTGAATTTATGAATTCTAACTGTTGAATTCTTTAATATGAACATGGGATCACGTTATGCAACTTAATCCGTCAGAAATTAGCGAACTGATAAAAGAGCGAATCAAGAACTTTGAAAGCGCTGCAGAAGCTAGAACAGAGGGTACTGTCGTCAGTTTGACCGATGGTATCGCGCGCGTCCATGGGCTCGCAGATGCTATGTCCGGTGAAATGATAGAGTTTCCCGGTGATACTTATGGTATGGCCCTGAACCTTGAAAGAGATTCAGTTGGTGCCGTAATTTTAGGTTCTTATCAACACCTTTCTGAAGGTGACACTGCGAAATGTACCGGCAGAATTCTTGAAGTACCTGTGGGTGAAAAGCTGCTGGGTCGTGTGGTTAACTCTTTGGGTGAGCCCATTGATGGTAAGGGTCCTATCGGTAGTGAAGAGTTTTCTCCGATTGAAAAAGTGGCTCCAGGTGTAATCGAAAGAAAATCTGTTGATCAGCCTGTTCAAACAGGGTTAAAAGCGATTGATGCGATGGTTCCTGTAGGTAGAGGGCAGCGTGAATTGATCATCGGTGATCGTCAAACAGGTAAATCGGCTGTTGCGATTGATGCCATCATCAACCAGAAGGGAACTGGCGTTAAATGTATCTATGTTGCTGTAGGACAGAAAGCGTCAACAGTTGCTAACGTGGTTCGTAAGCTGGAAGAGCACGGTGCAATGGAACATACCATTGTTGTTGCGGCGACGGCTTCTGATTCGGCTGCTTTACAGTATATTGGTCCTTACGCTGGATGTTCCATGGGTGAGTATTTCAGAGATAGAGGCGAAGATGCACTTATTATTTATGATGACCTGACTAAACAGGCCTGGGCTTACCGTCAGGTATCTCTGTTGTTACGTCGTCCTCCAGGACGTGAAGCTTATCCCGGTGATGTTTTCTATCTCCATTCACGTTTACTTGAGCGCGCAGCTCGTGTTAACGAAGAATATGTAGAAAAATTTACGAACGGTAAGGTTAAAGGTAAAACAGGTTCATTAACGGCTCTACCTATTATCGAAACTCAGGGTGGTGACGTATCAGCATTTGTACCAACCAATGTTATTTCGATTACAGATGGCCAGATATTTCTGGAATCTGATCTGTTTAATGCTGGTATACGTCCAGCAATAAACGCAGGTCTGTCTGTATCTCGTGTAGGTGGTGCGGCACAAACCAAAATTATTAAAAAGCTCGGTGGTGGTGTTCGTCTGGCATTGGCTCAATATCGTGAGCTTGCTGCATTCTCTCAGTTTGCATCAGATCTTGATGAAGCGACGCGTAAGCAGTTAGAACGTGGTCAAAGTGTAACTGAGCTGATGAAACAGAAGCAGTATTCTCCTTTATCCGTTGCAGAAATGGGGATCTCGCTATTTGCCGCAAATGAAGGCTACCTGGATGATGTTCCGGTTAAAAAAGTTGTTGAATTTGAACTGGCTTTACATGCACATGTGAAATCTAACTTTGCTGATTTACTCGATACGATTAATGAGTCGGGTGACTACAATGATAAAATTGTGTCGGGAATGAAAGAAGCCATCGAAGATTTCAAAGCAAACGGTGTTTATTAAGGATACTTGTTAAAGGTGCTTAGAGAATAAATTATGGCTGGTGCTAAAGAGATAAGAACCAAGATCAAGAGTGTTCAGAACACTTCCAAGATCACAAAAGCCATGGAAATGGTTGCGGCCAGTAAAATGCGTCGTGCTCAGGAAAGAATGAAGGCAGCTCGTCCTTATGCTGAAAAAATCAGAAAAGTGGTCGGGCATGTAGGAAGCTCTCATCCTGAGTATAAACACCCTTTTCTGATTGAGCGTCCAGTTAAAAAAGTGGGAATGATTGTTGTTTCTACTGATCGTGGATTATGTGGTGGATTGAATATAAATTTATTCAAGAAAGGGTTAAACCAGTTAGATGAATGGGAAAAACAGAAAGTTGAAATTGAAGTAGTGACTCTTGGTGGTAAGGGTTTGAGCTTCTTCAAGCGCATTGGCGCGAAAATAGTAGCCGAAGCCAGTCATTTAGGTGACAAGCCTGAAATTACCGATATTATCGGGTCTGTACAGGTGCTGTTGAAAAATTATGAAGATGGTGAAATTGATGAGATCTATCTGTTAGGTAATAGTTTCGTTAATACCATGACTCAAAAAGCTGAAATCCATAAGCTGGTCCCGGTTGTGCCATCCACTGATGATGAACTTAAACATCACTGGGATTATATTTATGAACCTGATTCCAAAGAAGTTCTGGATAACTTACTAGAACGTTACATAGAATCAATAGTTTACACTTCTGTAGTTGAAAATGTAGCCTGTGAAATGGCTGCTCGTATGGTTGCTATGAAGAGTGCAACGGATAATGCCGGTGATTTGATAAAAGAGTTGCAGCTGATTTATAACAAGGAACGTCAGGCAGCTATTACACAAGAAATTAGTGAAATTGTTAGCGGCGCATCTGCCGTTTAAACTTATTTTGAACATATTTATTTTTAAGAGGATTCAAGCATGAGTACTGGAAATATCGTGGAAGTAATCGGCGCTGTCGTCGACGTAGAATTTCCTCGTGACTCTGTACCTAAGGTATATGACGCATTAAATATTGCTGATGCAGATAACCTGACTCTGGAAGTACAGCAGCAACTGGGTGATGGTGTCGTTCGTACTATTTCCATGGGTTCTTCAGAGGGATTGCGTAGAGGTTTGGAAGTTACAAATACTGGTTCACCTATTCAGGTTCCCGTAGGCAAAAAAACCCTGGGTCGCATAATGGATGTACTGGGTAATCCAGTGGATAATGCAGGGCCTATTGGTGCTGAAACAACAATGCCTATCCATCGTCTGCCTCCAGCTTATGACGAGCAGTCAACAGCGACAGAAATCCTGGAAACAGGTATTAAGGTTATCGACTTAATTATGCCGATTGCCAAGGGCGGAAAAATTGGTTTGTTTGGTGGTGCGGGTGTTGGTAAAACCGTTACACTGATGGAGCTTATTCGAAATATCGCAGTAGAGCACTCTGGTTTCTCTGTATTTGCAGGTGTTGGCGAACGTACTCGTGAAGGAAATGACTTTTATCATGAAATGTCAGAAGGTGGCGTTTTAGATAAAGTTTCCCTGGTTTACGGTCAGATGAATGAGCCTCCTGGAAACAGATTACGTGTAGCCCTTTCTGGGTTAACCATGGCGGAATATTTCCGTGATGAAGGTAGAGATGTACTGATGTTTATCGATAATATTTATCGTTACACTCTTGCAGGTACTGAAGTGTCTGCACTGTTAGGACGTATGCCATCAGCGGTGGGTTATCAGCCTACACTTGCTGAAGAAATGGGCGCATTACAGGAACGAATTACTTCGACTAAAACGGGTTCAATCACTTCCTTTCAGGCCGTATATGTTCCTGCGGATGATTTAACCGATCCATCTCCTGCAACGACTTTTGCTCACCTTGATGCGACACTGGTACTATCCAGACAAATTGCTGAATTAGGAATATATCCTGCGGTTGATCCACTGGATTCTACTTCTCGAATTCTTGATCCCAATGTTGTCGGTTCTGAGCATTATGATACTGCTCGTGCAGTTCAGGGTACGTTACAGCGCTACAAAGAATTGAAAGATATTATTGCGATTCTGGGTATGGATGAATTATCTGAAGAAGATAAACAGGCAGTTGCCCGTGCTCGTAAAATTCAGCGTTACCTGTCTCAGCCATTTTTCGTGGCAGAAGTATTCACCGGTGCTACCGGTAAATACGTTAGTCTAAAAGATACTATTGCTGGTTTTCAGGCTATTGTAGACGGTGATATGGATCAATATCCTGAGCAGGCTTTCTATATGGTTGGAAGTATAGATGAAGTTGCTGAAAGAGCTAAATCGCTTTAATCGGACGCACTCTAAAAGAGGTTCTTAATTATGTCGATGACAATACATGTTGATATCGTAAGTGCCGAAGAGCAAATTTTCTCTGGCCTTGCAGAAATGGTTTATGCGCCTGCGATAATGGGTGAAGTTGGTATTGCTCCACGACATACGCCATTAATATCCCCACTTAAGCCAGGTGAAGTAAGACTGGATCTAGGTGATGGAAAAGAAGAGTTCTTCTTTATATCGGGTGGTGTACTTGAGGTGCAGCCACACGTTGTAACCATTTTGTCTGATACAGCCATACGTGCTCATGATCTGGATGAAGCAGCAGCTATTGAAGCTAAAAAACGTGCGGAAGAAGCATTATCTGAACAAAAATCTGATATTGATGTCGCCAAAGCGAGAGCTGAAATTGCATCAGCAGCTGCTCAAATAGCGGCGATACAGAAGCTTAAGATTAATCGTTAACTAAACCTGGTTCACATATTGACAAAAAGGGAGCATTTGCTCCCTTTTTTTTGGCTTAAATTTTCGACTAAAATATAAAATAGTTTATTCTGTTCGTTATAAAAAATTACATCGTAAGAAGGAAAGCATCATGTCACTAAGTATAGTAATTCTTGCAGCCGGTAAAGGCAGCAGGATGAAATCAAATAAGCCGAAGGTTATCCATGATGTAGCTGGTAAACCAATGCTTCAGCATGTAGTCGACACCAGTAAATCATTAAACCCGGAACAAGTTATTGTTGTGATAGGGCATGAGTCTGAGCAAGTTATTGAAACTATGCAGGGGCAGAATTTAATTTTTGTAGAGCAAGTCGAACAATTGGGGACTGGTCATGCCGTTTTGCAATGCCATGATGAATTAAAACCGGGAAATGATATTTTGGTCTTATATGGAGATGTGCCATTAATTAGGCTTACTACTTTAGAAGAATTGATCGTTAAAGGTCAAAAAGATAATGTAGTTTGTTTGTTAAGTTTTGATGCTGCAAATCCTACTGGTTATGGACGAATTGTTCGAGATGAAAGTGGAAATGTAACAGCAATAGTTGAGGAGAAGGATGCCAGTGATGATGTTAGAAAACTTACAGAATCTAACTCTGGTATTTTATATATTAGGGGTAGTGAGTATGGTGAACTACTGTCTGAACTTGATGCTGATAATGCCCAAAAAGAATATTATCTGACCGATGTTGTTAAGCATGCGGTTAATAAAAATCATAATGTTGCAGCCGTTATTTGTGGTGATGAAAGTGAAGTATTAGGAGTGAATAACCAGCTTCAACTTGCAGAAATTGAAACTATTTATCGTAGAAGAAGAG
>Ga0209141_1000683_pt1 | contig 22276 bp, 23 predicted proteins | sample SaaInlLV_10m_DNA_2_FD_184676 | JGI IMG/M metagenome (GOLD analysis project Ga0209141, IMG submission 184676) | Marine microbial communities from expanding oxygen minimum zones in the Saanich Inlet - Saanich Inlet SI074_LV_150m_DNA (SPAdes) (version 2) | ecosystem: Environmental > Aquatic >... | reverse complement strand
CTGTAAGACTCATATATCCATACAGTATCCGCTGGTCGAATTATTTACCGGCCTGATTTCACTAACAATTGCCTGGCATTTCGGGGTAAGCCTGCAAACCCTTTTTGCACTTATTTTAAGCTGGAGTTTAATAGCTGCCAGCGGAATAGATATTGGACACAAATTATTGCCTGATAGCCTGGTTCTACCCTTGCTCTGGTTAGGCATTCTACTGAGCTTCTTCAATGTCTTTATTGATCTGGAATCCAGTGTAATTGGTGCTATGGCTGGCTACATGAGTCTGTGGTCTGTTTATATTGTATTTAAAATTATCACTGGTAAAGAAGGCATGGGGCACGGAGATTTCAAACTGCTCGCTATGCTTGGCGCATGGATGGGCTGGAAATTACTCTTTGTCATAATTCTAACGTCATCTCTAGTCGGTGCCACAGTAGGCATTAGCATGATTTTATTGAAAAAGACTTCACGCGGTACACAAATTCCTTTTGGCCCTTATCTTGCAGCTGCTGGCTGGATTAGCTTATTGTATGGAGAGCAGCTAAATCAGTTTTACTTTTCATTTCTTTAAACCTAGATTCCGCAGTTGACCGCTTTGAGTAACATTCAAGTATATGAATTCATAAAATATATCGACTGCACCGCAGTTCACCGAATAGGTGAGAGCGCTACAGCATCCATATCGGTTTTGCCCGTCCGCCTGACTATGCTAAGCACTGCTCTTACACATCCCTGTGTTCGCAGTATAAGTATGTCCTATACAAAAAAACACCAAGGACTAGCCATTGCCTTATTTTTTAGCTACATCAAACGAACGATCAAAACCAATCTGAATGCTGCCCTACTGCGGATTCTAGGTTAAATGTTACGAGTAGGTCTTACAGGTGGCATTGCTTCAGGCAAATCGACTATCAGTCAGCTTTTTTCAAACCTTAAAATACCGATTATTGATACAGACATTATTAGCCACCAGTTAATGCAGGTTGACGAAGATGCTTATAACCTGACAGTACAACACTTTGGAAAAAAGATACTCCACCAGGATAACAGCATAAACAGAGCATCATTGCGTAAAATAGTTTTCAATCAGCCTCAGCAAAGAATCTGGCTGGAAAAAATGCTTCACCCGCTTATTCGCCAGTCTACCGAAAATCAAATTCAAAATACCGTCAGCGACTATGTGCTTATCGTCGTTCCATTAATGTTTGAAACCGGTTTTGATAAACTTGTTGATCATGTGATCGCTATCGATTGCCCCTCAGAAATTCAGAAAAAACGCCTGACCCAGAGAGATAATATTGATGACACACTGGCTCAACAAATGATAAATGCTCAAATTGATAACCAGTCCCGTTTAGATCAAGCCAACAGCAGCATTAAAAATCATGATGATAACAGTAGAGAGCAGGACGTTTTAAAACTCCATAAAAAACTACTGAGCCTGAATCATAATTAAAGTCTAAAGCGTATTTATTAGATATATCTGAGTGTTTTTATTATTGATCAGTTATAATTCGAAAAATTGAATATATTTGCCAACAAATGACGAATAACACCTTCATCTTTGAACAACCCCTAAATGAGAGAATTCGTATCTTTTTACGAATTGAGGCATTAATACATCGCCTTGATTTTTTTAAACAACAGGATAATGATCATTCAAGCTATCACGCTGCTTTGACTGTTTTAGAGCTAACAGCTTTAGTAGAACGTGGAGACATTAAACAGGAAACCATCAAGGAACTTGAACGTCAGCATAAAGTTTTAAAGGCTCTCATTTCTCACCAAAGTGTTGACAAATCCCGACTGGAATTAATATTGAGTAAGATTAAACATGCTCTGACCAACATGCACGCTATGGACGGAAGATTTGGTGAACACCTGAAAAAAATAGATTTTCTTTTAACCATCAAGCAACGAGCTGGTATCCCGGGTGGAAGCTGTGATTTTGATATTCCTCAGTTGCGATTCTGGTTAAATCATAACTTTCAAACCCGGGTTAACGATATTGTTAGATGGTCTCAGCCTTATTATCAGCTTAACGAGGTGGTTGTCTTAATCTTAAACCTTATCCGTGACAGTGCCCTGGCTGAAAGAGTAACCGCCAAAAATGGTTTTTTCCAAAATAATCTTGATACTACTCTGGCCAATCAGATGTTACGTATTGAACTCGACTGTAATAGTAATTTCTTTCCAGAAATCAGTGCTGGAAAACATCGTTACAGCATTCGTTTTTTACAGCCTCAGGAAAAATCAGACCTGCCGCCTGTCCAACTAAAACAAGATTTAGATTTCAAATTATTTTTGTGTGCCTTGTAGTAGAACTACTATTCAATTGAGCCATTTTCTGCCAACAATGACTTCAATATTGGCAGATCAGCTTCAGGAAATGTATATAAATTAAGTTCATCCAAATTTACCCATGCAATTTCCTGCCCTTCCCGACCATAAGCTCGACCACTAAAAAGTTTTATTTCCCACACATCCAGAAAGATAATTTTATCTTCATAATGATGAACAAGCGATTGAAAGGGTAAGGCGGAATGTACCTGTATCCCAATTTCTTCTTTTAACTCTCTCTGCAAAGCTTGAAAACGAGATTCACCTGATTCCACTTTTCCACCTGGAAATTCCCAAAGATCTTGTAGATGTTGACCTTTTTGGCGACGGGTAAAAAATAATCTGGAAGAATTTTCAGGGTGTCGAATTACCCCTGCAACTACATGAACAGGTAATGGAACTTTAGCTTCTGTATTCGGCATTTATCTTTACATAATCGTAGGATAAATCCGTTGTCCAGATGGTCGCTGACTCTTCACCCTGGTTTAGATTTACCCGAATGATAATATCCTGTTGCTGCATAACAGCTTGTCCTTTTTGCTCAGAATAATCTTCATCTGGTAACCCATTTTTAACCAGGCACACATCACCCAGAAAAAGGGCAACTTTATCAATATCCAGACTAGAAATCGGCGCTCGGCCTATAGCTGCTAATATTCGCCCCCAGTTAGCATCCGAAGCAAACAGAGCCGTTTTAACTAATGGAGAGTGTGCAATGGTATAAGCCAGTTCACGTGCATCCTGAGATGACAAAGCCTGCTCAACCTGAATCTCTATAAACTTTGTAGCGCCTTCTCCATCACGAATAATCGATTGGGCCAACAGACTAAAGACTTCATTCAGCACTGACATAAATTCATCATGAGTACGGCTAACCGATTGCTGACTAACACCCGTGGCAATCAACAAACAGGCATCATTGGTTGATGTATCGCCATCTACCGTTATCGAGTTGAAAGAACTATTCACCACCTGCTTTAGGCACGAATCTAATTCAGATTGAGGTATTAACGCGTCAGTGGCCACATAGGCCAGCATCGTAGCCATGTCTGGTTTAATCATTCCAGACCCTTTACAAATGCCAGTGATGGTAACTTTTTTACCATTAATAACGAGTTGACGGCTAACTGCTTTTGGCAGGGTATCCGTTGTCATTATTCCTTTTGCAGCTGCCAACCAGTTATCTTCACCCAGTTTTTTAATTAATGAGGGAATTGCTGACGATATTTTATCGACGGGTAACGGTGCACCAATAACACCCGTTGAAAATGGCAAAACTGATTGTTTTGGGAATGAAGCCTCTGCTGCAATTGCAGCACAGGTACTGATACAATTTTCTACCCCTTCAACTCCTGTACCCGCATTTGCATTACCAGAATTTATTAACAGGTAACGAGTAGCGTGGCCTGAGTCCAGGTGTTGTTTTGCAATGGTGACAGGGGCAGCACAAAATTTATTAGTAGTGAACACAGCTGCCACCGATGATTCATCACTGAACTGCATGAGCACTAGGTCATCTATTGTCGAATCTTTTTTTATACCACTATGACAAGACGCTAACATAACACCCTTAACCGGATGCAAAACACCCGGTGCTGACAAACCAACAGTCATATTAAAATGTTCCCTAGCTCAATTTACCATGGCATTGTTTAAATTTTTTGCCAGATCCACACCAACAAGGCTCATTCCGGCCCAGTTTTTTCTCTTTACGAACAAAAGGCGTATGAGCAGCCGCATCCTCTTCCTGAGGAGCATCTGAAAGTACATTCTCAGCAGCAGCATGTTGTAATTGAAGATCATCATGTTCCGGATGACTCTGCTCCATGGCTGAAACTTCCTCTTCACTCTGCACCTGAATACGGGTCAAGATAGTTATCGCTTCAGTTTTAATATTTTCTAGCAGGGCTTCAAACATTTGAAAGGATTCACGTTTAAACTCCTGGATAGGATTTTTTTGTGCATAACCTCGTAAACCAATACCCTGACGTAAATGATCCATCGCAGCCAGATGTTCTTTCCAGTGGCGATCCAGAACCATCAACATTATTTCTTTTTCATAACGACGTGCAACATCTGCACCAACCAGTTCAACTTTTGACACATAAGATTGTTCAAAATAATCACAAATTTTTTCCAGAATCGATTCATCATCCAGATGATCATCTTCATCAATCCATTTCTGAATGTTTAATTCTTCACCAAATTCATTAGTTAACGAAGCAGTAAGCCCTTCAATATCCCACTGTTCATCAATACTGCCCATAGCCACATACTGTCTGAAGTTATTTTCCATAACATCCAGGCGCATATCTTTAATCGCTGCTTCAATACTGTCAGCTTTCAACAAGTCATCGCGCTGCTGGTAGATGACTTTACGTTGATCATTCGCCACGTCATCGTAATCAAGTAAATGTTTACGAATATCAAAGTTATGTGCTTCCACTTTACGTTGGGCATTTTCAATCGCTTTAGTTACCCATGGATGCTCAATCGCTTCACCCTCTTCCATACCCAGTTTCTGCATCAAACCGGCAACTTTACCGGATGCGAAAATACGCATTAAAGTATCTTCCATAGACAGATAAAAACGTGAAGAGCCTGGATCTCCCTGTCGCCCTGAACGACCACGTAACTGATTATCTATACGACGCGATTCATGACGTTCTGTACCAATAATATGCAATCCACCTGACTCAATAACCTTTGCATGACGATCTTCCCATTCACTTTTAAAAGAGTCACGTTTTTCTTGCTGATCATCGGGAATAGCATTTAAATGAAATTCATAATTTCCACCTAACACAATATCTGTTCCACGACCGGCCATATTAGTTGCAATAGTGACCGCAGAAGGTAATCCGGCATCAGCAATAATGCCCGCTTCTCTCTCATGCTGTTTAGCATTCAAGATTTGATGTTTGATTTTATCTTTATCTAATAACCCCGATAAAAATTCAGACACTTCAACCGAGGTTGTACCTACCAGAACAGGCTGCTTCCGAGAAACACAGTCTTTAACATCTTCAATAACTGCATTATATTTTTCTTTTGCCGTTAAATAGATCAGGTCACCCATATCTTTTCTGACCATATCTTTATCGGTAGGAACAACGACTACTTCAAGGCCATAAATCTGTTGAAATTCAAAAGCTTCCGTATCGGCAGTACCTGTCATGCCAGATAGTTTGCTGTAAAGGCGAAAATAATTCTGGAAAGTAATGGACGCTATGGTCTGGTTTTCGTTTTGAATATCAACCGACTCTTTAGCTTCAATAGCCTGATGCAGGCCTTCTGACCAGCGTCGTCCCGGCATTGTACGACCGGTAAATTCGTCAACAATAACGATCTGGTTATCCTGAACAATATAATCCACATCTTTATGATAAATAATATGCGCACGCATAGCCGCATTAAGATGGTGAACCAGAGAAATATTAGCCGAATCATAAAGGCTTTCACCCACCGTTAATAAACCAGCACCCACCAGTAATTTTTCTGCGGATTCATGACCTTGCTCTGTAAGAAAAACCTGTTTAGCTTTCTCATCAATCGTGTAATCACCTGGAGCTTCTTCATCTTCATCATCACCTTCAGAAGTGTTAACTTCAACTGCAGTTAACCGGGGGATTAATACATTTATTTTTTTATACAGTTCAGAGCTATCGCTAGCTTGCCCAGAAATAATCAGTGGTGTTCTAGCTTCATCGATAAGAATAGAGTCAACTTCATCGATGATTGCAAAATTAAGTTCTCGTTGAACTCGCTCTTCCAGCGAAAAGGACAGGTTGTCATGCATATAATCAAAACCAAATTGATTATTAGTGCCATAAGTAATATCGGCTTTATAAGCTTCCCGCTTCTGATCATAATCCATCGTGCTCAGCACAACACCAACACTTAATCCGAGAAAATTATAAAGCTTACCCATCCACTGACTATCACGCTCAGCAAGGTAATCATTGACCGTAACAATATGCACGCCTTTGTCACTGAGTGCATTCAGGTAGGCAGCCAGGGTTGCAACCAGGGTTTTACCTTCACCTGTTTTCATTTCAGTGATTTGATTATTATTCAAAATCATCGCACCGATAAACTGCACATCATAATGACGCATACCCAGTGTTCTGCTGGAAGCTTCACGACAAACCGCAAAAGCTTCAGGTAAAAGTTGCTCTAAAGTTTCGCCCTGCTGATAACGTTCTTTGAAGTCAGTAGTTTTTTGAGCAATTTGCTCATCCGATAATGTCTGAATATCGGCTTCCAGAGCATTTATCTGATTAACTGATTTTCTAAGTATTTTTATAATTCGGTCATTTCTACTACCGAAGATTTTTCTGAAGGTTTTAGACAGCATGAGTTTAGATGTAAAAGCGGTTACAAAGGAATCAAGATCAATAGATATAAGCGAAACATTATAATTCAAGCTAAAAGCTGTGGATATCGCTATTTTACCCAGAATTAATAAAATTATCTAAAAGCCAGGTGTTTAGCCAGACTCTTTTGATGGAATGAGTTTTTAAAGATCCCTGTAGTTTAATAAAATAGTAGAGAACTTAAAGAAATCTGGAGGTATTTCTATATTTTATTTTAATTTAAAGTAACTACAGAGCAAGTTGCAAGAAGAAACAGTAGTTAGTTAGAAGAATTAATAAACTTCATAGGGTTAACCTGCTTACCATTTTTTAACACTTCAAAATGTACATGCGGCCCAGTTGATCGTCCTGAAGAACCAATTTCAGCAATTTGAAAACCTTTCTCTATGGTATCTCCGACAGACACCAGTAATTTGGAATTATGCCCGTAACGAGTGGTATATCCATTACCATGATTGACATCAACCACAGAGCCATATCCATATCGTGTACCGGAAAAGGTCACTACACCTTTAGCAACTGCAATGACTGGATCAGACATTTTGCCCGCAAAGTCGATACCTTTATGCATTTCTCTCTTACCCGAAATAGGATGAGTCCGCATTCCATAGTAAGATGACAGCCACCCCGCACTTATTGGCCTTCCACGAGGTTGAACTTCTTTTAGCAAATTACGATTCATTAACAAATCTTCCAGAACCAGTAACTGGTTTTCACGATTTGATAAATCAGCAGATAGACTATCAATAGCTTTATGCAAATCCGAACTATTAACGGTTTTTAATGGCATAGTTTCTGGACCACCCACGGCTGGTATCTTGCCAAAATCAAATTCACCATTATCTATTTTGGCCATATGAATTAATTTTTGACCCAAAGCATCCAGTCTATTGACATGAGCCTGCAACAACCCTAAACGGGAAGAAAGCACTTCAATATTAGCATCAGACTCCTGCTTTAAATCATCCAGATCCAGTTGCTGCTGATGAATAGAATCCTTCCACTCAGATACCTTCAAGCTTTGATCCGGGGCTGCTTCAGCTAACTGGTACCCCAGATATCCAATGCCTCCAGCAAAAGAACCCAGTATGAGAAGTAAATACAGGTAGTGATATGATTTGCACAATCCTATGCTACATAGAGTTCCTTTATTAGCAGATAGAAAAATGATATTCACTGTTGAAATAACCTCTTAAATAGCTTCGACAGGTTGAGCATAGGAAATCGGGGCAGTAGCACTATCATCAAAAGTGACTTCTTCCCAGGCTTCCTTATCAGCCATCAACGCTAACAACAGTTTATTATTTAATTCATGCCCAGACTTATAACCTGAGAATTCACCAATCAAACTATGCCCCAGCAGGTACAAATCACCAATGGAATCCAGGATTTTATGCTTTACAAATTCATTGTCATAACGCAAACCATCTTCATTTAGCACACGATAATCATCCAGTACAATTGCGTTTTCCTGACTTCCACCTAGAGCAAGATTATTTAATCTGAGATGCTCAATATCTTTTTGAAAGCCAAATGTACGTGCCCGACTAACTTCCTTAACGAAAGAAGTTGTAGAGAAGTTGATTTCACAGTTTTGCTTCTCGGTAGTAAATAGAGGGTGATCAAAATCAATTTCAAAACTGACTTTAAAACCATGGAAAGGTTCAAACTTAACCCACTTTTCCTTATCTTCGACTCTGACAGTTTTTTTGATACGAATAAATTTTTTGGCTGCAGATTGCTCAACAATTCCTGCTGACTGAATCAAAAAGACAAATGGCCCCGCACTTCCGTCCATAATTGGCACTTCTTCAGCACTCAGGTCAATATAAGCATTATCAATCCCAAGCCCGGCCATTGCTGACAACAAATGCTCAACAGTTGAAATACGTGCTCCATCCTGGCTTAGAGTAGTTGATAACTTAGTATCACCCACATTTTCAGGTCGAGCTAAAATCTCAACAGGCTCGTCCAGATCTACTCTGCGGAAACGAATGCCTGAATTAACCGGCGCAGGGCGTAAAGTTAAATAAACTTTTTTGCCCGTATGCAAACCCACGCCCATGGCACGGATCACATTTTTTAGTGTGCGTTGCTTAATCAAAGGATTTTCCTGATAAAAAATTAAAATTGTTCCAGCTAATTAAATTAGCCATTATAACCGTTAATTATGGCTTATAATTCATCAATAATCAATCCACTAATCCCTGCCTTTTCTCCGTTTATCACCTACCCCTGCCACTACTCCTATCGATTTCTAATCTGAAGTTTCTGAATATCCAGGACATAAGCATGGATCGCTTCCTGAGCTAAAGAAGAAATTTTAGTAAACTCGCAATGACACAGGTCTCTTTGCTTGGTTACCACTCTTACTGTGACAGGAAAAACCAGATCATCACTCGTTATAGTTAACGTACCAGCCACTACAACACCTACTTTAAAGTAACCACTACGAAAACAACAACCGCTACCACTGATATTTACCAAATAGGCCGAAGTTCCTCCAGCCTTTAACAGAATGGGACGATCACCGCCCGGCCTTATACGAAAAGCTTCCCGATGATCACCATTGTTATCAGGGATCTCAAAATCAACTTTCTTTTTTTTCCAGAACAAACTCCACCCTCCTGTTAGTAGCTCTATTTTCTGGCGTATCATTGGGTACCAGAGGAATAAAGTCAGCATAACCCGTCGCACTCATTCTTTCAGGATCAAGCCCTTGCTGAATAAAATAGCGTAAAACTGTAGTAGCCCTGACAGCAGATAATTCCCAGTTCGAAGGAAATGCTACAGTATCAATTGAACGGTCATCAGTATGACCTCTTATTGCAATACTGTAATCAGGGTTTTCCCTGAATATTTGAGTCAGGTTATTAAAAATCACTTTAGCAGCATCTTTGAGCTGAGCCTTACCCGATGCAAATAAGAACTTGCCATCAATACTTAGATTAATCTGATCACCCACCTGTTCCAGAGTGACACTTTCAGAAAGATCAGTGTGCTTAACCATGCTATCGATATCTGCATAGACTTTTGGTTTTAAGGTTTGAATAACATCGGGGGATGGATTCAATCCAAGCATATCCTCAACGGCTCTTAGAGGCTCTGGATCACGCCCTTCGCGTGATGCATAATCAATAACACTGATCTGTTCCCCGTCCCCATCCAGCACACTAATATCAGAAATTCGGGCCCTGAATGCTTTATCATCATAGTCAGCCAGGGTGTAAAGCAAGATAAAAAATACAAGAATCAGCATCATCATATCGGCAAAGGTTACTATCCAGCTATTGCCACTGTCTTCCTGCTCAAACTGATCCAGTAAACTTGTACCATCCATATCAACGGTTCCGTTCGTTTAAAGTCTGCATCGGCTTTCTCTTTTTGGCCGGAACAAATGAAGAAAGTTTCTCATATACAGACAAAGGATTATTATCCTGCAAAATACTCACGGCCCCCTGAAAGATAATCTCGAAGTTCATTACCTCGATCATTGTTCTGGAGCGCAATTTTCCTGCGATAGGTAAAAAGATGACGGTTGCAAGCAATGAACCATAGAAAGTAGTCAGCAGGGCAACTGCCATGGCTGGCCCCAGATTTTCCGGATCTGCCAGTAAAGACAGCATCTGGATCAAACCAATCAGCGTTCCCAACATACCAAAGGAAGGTGCATATAGAGCCATTTTTCTAAAAACATCCTGCACAATAAAATGGCGCATCTGCATCGATTCAATTTCTGTCCGCATCGCTGAACGTAAAGTTTCTTCGTCAGCGGCATCTGCAATCAGGGTGCACACTCTTTTCAAAAATGGGGAGTTCGTTTTGACATCAACCAGGCTCAGCAAACCTTTTCTACGGCTAATGGTTCCTAACTTGATCATGGTATTGATCAATTCCTGGGAATCCTGCTTGGGTGAGGAAAATACAAAATACGCACTTTTAAAGGCATTCAAAACATCCTTAAATTGAAAAGTCAGTAAGGTAGCCGCCATGGTTCCTCCCAACACAATCATAACGCCCTGAACATTCATGAAGTTATGTATATCGCCCCCCAGAAAAATGGCCGATACAATCAGCCCAATCCCGGAAATAATGCCAATTAAAGAGGCTAAATCCATACTTAATAACGCCTAATTTGTGTGTGACTTGAAAAACTGTTTTCGCTTAGAAAAGCTCTAACGTAAAATTTCTATTAAACCAATAATGTCTGAGAAAAGTCATTCCAACATTTTATCGGCTATTTATACACATACTTTAACTGTTAACGCATAAAAATCCACTCTACTTTGGTTTAATTACAGCCAAACCTATTTCCTTGTAGTATCAGCCTTTATTCTAGAATAGTTCAATGTGATAATAAGCTTTTATCAAAAGAATCACTGGAAAATCCTATGGCAATTAGAAACCGGGCGCGAAATGAAGAAGAATTTATTTACCTGATCAACCAGGCTCTGGATGAAATCTTTGATCTGCGTGCTGCAATCGAATATGACGAAGAATTTATGGATAATGCCGCGATGATTGTTGAGCCACTCAACAACGGCTTAACCCGCCTGCTAAATGCTGTTAAATCTGGAGAATATAAAATAGGTGAAGGAGATTACATCGAGTTCCTGCACATATTAAAAAATACTGATCAACGCGCCATCCCTTTCTGGTCAGTATTAAAACTGATTCTCGATACACATAACAAAGGCTACCAGGAAGAAGAGTAATGGCAAACACAGACTCTCCATTCCACGGTCTTGAAGTTGAAGACAACCCAGTACTTGAAGTCACCGCTCAAGAACATACCTTGCAACAGAACCTTGATCAGTACATGTCGCATTTCAACGCACTTGCCAAGAACAGCGATGAACTGGAAAAAGCCAAACTCATGCTGGACATAGCTGAATGCCATCTAGGCCTTGATCAGCAACAGGAAGCGCATGACTGGGCTGAAAAAACTTTTCTCACATTTGTTGATAATAATGACTGGCAGCTTGCCGTCGATTGCTGTGATATTATTTATAACAGCAATCAAAACGATTCACTAATCGCTTTGGGTAACGGCATCTGGTTAGCGGTAACTTTCCCGGTCGACCCCAATGTCAGTGTGCAAATGCTGCATCATATTGTCGATGAAACTCCGGATGACTCTGACGGTGCAGCCGTTGCCGCCATGCTTGCTCATTACCTGGCTGAAACTCGCGCAAACGATAAAGACTACAAAAACCTGACCTTTTTAACCAATCAGATCACTGCACAGGTAGCCAAACGTCATCGGAATATTTCTGATGAGGCAACCATGCAAACGTGGATTAAAATGTATGAGCTTGACGATGTCAGTAAATTGCTGCCTAAAATGGCTTTAATACTTGACACTATCGTTGGAGAAAACTGGTGGTATGACCGTGATGAAATTCGCAGTCGACTACCAATAAATTAAAATCTGGTAATTAATATTAATGATTAAACCGGATGAATAGTCAGGCACCACAGCTACCGGTTTGATCATAAACGGACATCACTGACTTCAATTCGTCAATGACTATGTTTTGATCAGATGTGTTTAACTGCAATAATTCACGGCAACTCTGCTGCGCTTTTTCATCGCTAAGAATCGTATTCACATAACGGCAGCCTTTTTTACAAATTGAGTTTATAACGCCATCAACCCGAGAATCATTCATTAATCCCACCCATTACACACAAAGGTAAAACACTAGTATAACGCTACAAAGTCCATTAGAAAATGGTAATATTGCTTTTTTAACTTAAAAAGGAGTGAGAAGTGAGTTTTCGTACCATGCAATTTCCCGAAATGATCATTAACAATATCGACAGTGATGGCGACTCAGCCAGTATTGAAATTGATTACGCTATCATTATCAAAAACATGGATGATGCAGAACAGGATACTCGCTGGCATGGCAAGGGATTATTAAAAATCACTGAACTAGTCTCCGAATCTGACCAATACCCTGATTTCCCTGCAACGGTAAAAAGCGCCGATATCAAGGATAATCAGATGACATATCGTGATGAAGTGGTTATCCCGATCAAATCTCATGGAAACGTAGGCATAACCTTGCAATTCGAAAATTTTTCTTCACCAATTAAGCTCATCGGTGAACACATGGATTTTGATCTGTCAGAACATGAAAAATATATCGAACACGTTGAATAACCGGTATTTATATACGAATAAAAGTTTCCCTGTAATACTTCATTTCATCGATAGATTCACGAATATCATCCAGCGCCAGGTGAGCGCCTTTTTTCTCAAAACCTTCTAGCAGTCCCGGTTTCCACAACCGGGCCAGTTCTTTAAGCGTACTGACATCCAGGTTACGGTACATAAAAAATGCTTCAAGCTCAGGCATCAGCCTGGCCATAAAGCGTCGATCCTGACAAATACTATTACCACACATTGGTGATTTTCCGGCAGGTACATACTCTTTTAAAAATTTTATCGTATCCAGCTCAGCCTGGCGCATTGTGACTGCACTACTTCTTACCCGCTCCACCAACCCGGAATCACCATGATGCTTGGTATTCCATTCATCCATTCCCTGCAGAATTTCATCAGGCTGATGAATTGCCATAACCGGACCTTCTTCCAGGATATTTAAATCTTTATCGGTTACTATCGTAGCGATTTCAATGATTTGATCCTGCTGAGGTTCCAGACCGGTCATTTCCAGATCGACCCAAATTAAATTAGTTTTACTGACTGCCATTTTTTCTCTCGAAGTAATTCATGACCTTAGAATAATTACCCTTCGGTCACTCATAGTTATTTTCTGTTAAATTTAAAGTAAACTATAACAACCTGAAACCTTTTTAGAAACTTTATGCACACATTTACACTGATATTTTTGACCTTCCTGTTAGCATCGGTACTCACTCGCTTATGGCTATCACAACGTCAAATCAATCATATTCTGTCTCACAAAGATAAAGTACCGGAAGCATTTGCCGAAAAAATATCACTCGAAGAACATCAAAAAGCAGCCGACTATTCAACAACCAAATTAAAACTGGGACGTTTAACACTGGCCTGGGAAACTCTATGGCTATTACTCTGGACCACCGGTGGCGCACTGAGCATTGTCGATAGCTGGTGGTTACAGTATGAATTTTCGCCATTATGGACTGGTATTGGAGTGATTCTAAGTTTAACGCTCTTAATGAGTCTGCTGGATTTACCTTTCTCTCTGTATTCGACTTTTGTCATTGAAGAACGCTTCGGCTTTAACAAAACCACCATCAAAACCTGGATCACTGATCTGCTAAAATCTGCTTCATTAATGATGGTTATCGGTGTTCCGTTAATTGCAGTCATTCTGTGGTTAATGAATCAGGCAGGTCAATACTGGTGGCTTTATGCATGGTCAGTGTGGACTGCTTTCAGCTTGTTAATGATGTGGGCATTTCCAGTTTTTATCGCCCCGCTGTTTAATAAATTTTCAGCACTGGAAGATGAATCCTTAAAAACCAGAATAGACAATTTATTACAACGCTGCGGGTTTAAAAGCAAAGGTGTATTTGTAGTCGATGGCTCTAAACGCTCGGCCCATGGCAATGCCTATTTCACTGGTTTTGGAAGCAACAAACGCATTGTATTTTACGATACATTACTGGAATCCCTGTCAGAAAATGAAGTAGAAGCCGTACTGGCTCATGAACTGGGGCATTTCAAACGAAATCACATTAAAAAATCTTTGGCTCTCTCAATTCTGATGACTCTGGGTGGCTTTGCGCTGTTAGCCTGGTTAATGAATTCTGCCTGGTTCTATTCAGCTATGGGCGTAGAAACAGCTTCTACTCACACAGCTTTATTACTGTTCATGTTTGTATTGCCTGTTTTCACATACTTTATCAGCCCGCTGTTTTCAGCCATGTCTCGTAAACATGAATTTGAAGCCGATGATTTTGCCAAACAACAAAGTGACTATCGTGCTCTGGTTTCTGCTCTGGTAAATATGTACCGAGAAAATGCCAGCACCTTAACGCCAGACCCAATACATTCGATGTTTTATGACTCTCACCCCCCTGCATCGATACGTATTTCTCACCTTGAATCAAACTAATAAAGGAATCAACATGAAGAACTTCACACTATTATTATTGGTTGCCGGCTTTTGTGCTTCAGCTAATGCAGCTGATGTTAAAAACGGCGATAAGCTACATGCTGACAATTGCACAAGATGCCATGATTCATCTATTTACACCCGCGCCAACAAAAGAGTTAAAACCTTACCTAAACTTGGAACTCAGGTTCGCATGTGTAAAAACAACCTGGGTATCACCTGGTTTGATGATGAAGTTGAAGATGTGACTGTATTTTTAAATAAAAAATACTATCACTTTTAATACGGAATTAGACTTCAACAAAGTAAACATGGCCAAACGTAAATTAAGTCACCAGCAAAAAAGACGAATATCAAAAGCCCAGCAATCCATAAACCTTGATGATAAAAATACTCATCAGGGTTTAATTATTTCTCACCACGGCGGAGAAGTAGAAGTTCAGCCTGATAAGCAGGGTGAACCCAATATCCACTGTAAATTACGCACCAATCTGGGTGCCATCGTTTGCGGTGATCGAGTTTATTATCGTAAGGAAAATCATGATCTGAGCATCATCGCGATAAAACCTAGACAAAATCTGTTACAACGCCTGGACGGCTTTGGTCAGCTAAAAGCCGTTGCTGCAAACGTAACACAGCTACTCATCTGCCTGTCGATTGAACCTGAACCTAACCTGTTTTTACTCGATCAATATCTGCTGTCTGCCGAGCAACAGCAGATTGATGCACTGATTGTGCTCAACAAAATAGACCTGGTTAATGCTAATAATCCTGACCCGTTCGAGCTTAAAAAAATATATCAACCCATGGGTTACCAGGTGATTCATACCAGCATCATGAATAACTTCAATATCGATACTCTTCAACAGTGCTGTTCTGAACATACCAATGTGATCAGCGGCGTATCAGGCGTAGGTAAATCATCCATCACCAAAGCTATTTTACCCGAAACAGAGATACCCATCGGTGAAATTTCGGAAGTAAACAAGGAAGGTAAACACACAACTCGCACCAGCAGACTTTATCATTTACCTAGAGGCGGAATATTAATAGATACACCGGGCGTACGTGGTTTTAATCCGGTATTCGATAAAAATATTCCTATTGCTTCAGGTTTTAGGGAAATCAATGAACTGGCACAAAATTGTCAGTTTAGTAACTGCAATCACACCCATGAACCAAAATGTGCAGTGACAAATGCTGTTAATTCTGCAGAAATCAGAAAAAATAGATATGAAAACTACTTAAAGCTATTGCAGGAAAGTCAAAAATAAATAGCATAGTGTTTTTTACCTACCGAATTCGACTCCAGTGCTAAAAGACAGTTTAAACAATACCCACATCAGTTCCGAAAAAATTCTGGTCACACCTCAGGCCTTAAGACAGGAATTACCCGTGTCAGACCAGGCATTGAAGGTTATCAGACAGTCACGTAAACAGATAGCTGATATCATAAATCATAAAGATCATCGACTACTGGTGATTTGCGGACCCTGCTCTATTCACGATATTGAAGCCGCTAAAGAATATGCAACACGGTTGAAAAAAATATCTGAAGAACTCAGTGACAGTTTATATATTGTGATGAGGGTTTATTTTGAAAAGCCACGCACTACCATCGGTTGGAAAGGATTAATCAACGACCCATATCTGGATGGCAGTTTTAATATTGAAACTGGCCTGCGTAAAGCCCGGCAACTACTCATCGATTTTGCCGAAATGGAATTGCCAATGGGCACCGAAGCACTGGATCCCATAAGCCCTCAATATCTGGCAGAATTTTTTAGCTGGTCAGCCATCGGAGCTCGCACCACAGAATCACAAACCCATCGGGAAATGGCCAGCGGCCTGTCTATGCCTGTTGGATTTAAAAACAGCACAAATGGTGATCTGAATACCGCAATAGATGCTTTAAAAGCCGCATCGTCAGGCCATAGTTTTATGGGCATTAACCAACAGGGCCAGGTCGCTGTCATCAAAACCGAAGGTAATCCTGATGGACATATCATCATGCGCGGCGGAAAAAGCTGCAATTATGATTCTGTACATATTGCTATTGGTGAAGAAAAGCTCAGAGATGCCAATGTCAACAATGCGTTGATGGTGGATTGCAGTCACAGCAATTCCAATAAAGACTTTACTCGCCAACCTTTAGTCGCCTGTGATGTGGTAAGCCAGATACAGGAAGGTAATCAATCCATTATCGGCATCATGCTGGAAAGCCACCTGAACGAAGGAAATCAACCTTCATCCATGCCTGTAGAAGACATGAAATACGGCGTTTCAATTACCGATGCCTGCATCAACTGGGAAACCACCGAAGAATTACTGCGCAAACTGGCTGATAAGCTGGGGGACAAACTTAAGCAGCGGAAAGGATAATTTTAACCGCAGAGGACGCAGAGGTACGCAGAGTAATTTATTGAGCTGCCATTTTGTATTATTGTGCGTTTGCTGAACTAAATTGAAATACTTACCTGATATTTAGCACAACACAAAAAACCTTTGCGTACCTCTGCGCCCTCTGCGGTTAAATATCCTTTGTTTCTTTTTCCGGCAGAAAACCACCCGCCTGCATATGCCACAGATGCGCGTAGTGCCCATTTTTATTCTGCAATAACTCTTCATGGTTACCGTCTTCGATAATCTTGCCTTCATCAAATACCAGGATACGATCCATATGGGAAACCGTAGACAGCCGGTGAGCAACCACGACTACAGTTTTATGTTGCATTAATCGATCGAGACCCTGTTGAATTTTTTTCTCCGTGACAGAATCAAGGGCAGATGTCGCTTCATCCAGAATCAGAATATGCACATCTTTTAAGATTGCCCGGGCAATAGCGATTCGCTGACGTTGCCCACCTGAAAGTTTTACTCCACGCTCACCCACCAGAGAGTCATAGCCACTTTCAGTTTGCAAAATAAAATCATGAGCATTGGCTTTTTTAGCGGCCTCAATAACGTCTTCATCGCTCGCATCTAACCTTCCATAACGAATATTTTCCATTAACGAACGGTGAAATAACATCGGATCCTGTGGTATTAGTGATACATTTTCACGCAAACTATCCTGAGTCACCTTCAAGATATCCTGAGCATCAATCGAAATGACACCACTTTGCGGTTCGAAAAGGCGCAGAATCAAATTTACAAAGGTTGATTTCCCCGAGCCTGAGAACCCTACAAGCCCAACTTTTTGATGAGGCTTAATAACAACATTTAAATTCTTAAATATTTCCAGACCTTCCGGGTAGGTAAAACAAATATCTTTAAACTCTATTTCACCTTTATTTACCTGTATCTCTGTAGCAGCAGGTTTATCGACTATTTCATGCGGTTGAACAAATATAGAAACACCATCAGCTATATTTCCGATATATTCAAAAAATTCTAAAAAGCCACGACTTAAACCACGCGCAGCTTCAATCAACATAATAGCCATGCCAGCCACCATGGAAAATTCACCCACGGTCAAACCGCCTTCAGCCCAGATTTTTAGCGCATAACCCACCATTGATACCATCAAAATCAACGCTGAGATATACTGAAACCAGCTCATTTTTTCCATAAACCAGAAAGTACGTAGTGCACAATCCACTTCTTCATCCAGATAGCTGGTAAGGTATTCTTCCTCAAATTCACCGCGTGCAAACATCTTGGTATTCATCATGTTAGTCACTGAATCCACAACCTTTCCACTGACTTTCGAGCGGGCAGCAGCAAAATCTTTTGAGTAAACCTGGCATTTTCTAGCCAGATAAATAGATACAGAAGTATAAGCAACAAGCCATATTGTCAACACCAGTGCCAGTTGTGAATTTGTTAAATATAAAATAACCAGTGCGACCGTGGATTGAATAATCAACGGATAAAATGTAAACGATATCGTCCATAAAGCATGCATGCAGCTAACCGAAACTTCGGATATTCGATTAGCCAACGTCCCCGCAAAATGCGATACAAAATAACGGTGAGAATGAAACTGCAAATATCGAAACAGAGTTTTACGAATATTAACTCTCAACTTCGGCCCATAACTGACCAGTACAGCTCCACTGGAACGACTAAAAATAACAATACCCATATTCAGCATGGCAAAAAATACCATCGCATCATAACTGGCAGCAAAAACATCAGCCCCGGTTTCATTTGCCAGTGTCACCGCATCGATAATTTGTTTAACGGCATAGGGTAGCATGATAGTGCAACTTGCCTGAGCGGCTTCAAATACAAATATTGCAGCCAGAGCAAGGCGAATTTGATTGTAAAAATACAGCGAAAAGCGCCAGGGCGTAGTCGGAAGATCGGGGGCTTTTTCAGCAGTGATAAATGTCGAGTCCATTTATCCGAGTGTAAATGGGTTAAGCTCTTTTAATCAAGAAAAAGTTGTAAATTAAAACTTTTCCAGCAACTCTACTTCAAAGGAGTCGGTAGACAGGTTCATCCCTGCAGCTTCCATTCGATGATCATTGCTGGACATTTTTGTAACCAGATTATCGATAGTAATGGTATTATCATCTAACTGATAAAGCTGTTTTGAGCCTCGATACTGAAAGTTCATGATAATCATCGCATCATGGTCACTGTTTTCAGCGGCAGTTTCTATCTTGCGTTGTTTGCGGTAGATTCGGTTTAACATCTGTTTTAAATCCCACACATAAACAACTTCTAACATAAAAGGATGCTGACGTAATTTATTCAATATAAAAATGACAATAGTGGCCGCAATAGCAACCCCTGCCAGGTTATGCCATAAATGAGAGACGTCGGGTGTACTGAAGAATTGAATGATGAGCGTCGAAACACCCAGAGTAATAACCAGTAATGTAACCACGATACAGGAAAATACAATCTTAAGATGCTTGCTATATCTAGCCTTGTCTATTTCTTTTAATTTCATGTGAAAACCAAATATTAAAAAATATGTTTTTACCGCAAAGGACTCAGAGTAAAAAGAATGAATATGTATTTTAAAGAAATCGGTCTAAGGAATCATTGTAATTATCACAATATATTCAGAACAATACCTAAAAAACTTCTGCGTACCTTTGCGTCCTTTGCAGTTAATATCCCTTTTAATGCCTTACCGCATTGACATCATTGCTAGAATTCGTAACCTCTATCGACCAGTTTTTATATGTCTGAATCGAGAGCACAGCACATGAGTAATCTTGCACAAGCTAAATTTAACATGATCGAACAACAAATCCGTCCCTGGGAAGTTTTTGATGCTCAGGTTCTGAACGTGTTTGACAGTATCGAACGTGCCCATTTCGTGCCAGAGCAGTATAAAGGACTGGCTTACGCCGACTGTCAACTACCAATTGTTGAAGGCGAGTCAATGTTACCTCCTGTTGTAGAAGGACGCATGCTTCAGGCCCTGGGACTGAAACCCAGCGATAGCGTGCTTGAAATAGGTAGCGGCTGCGGGTACATCACAGCTTGCCTGGCTTCACTGGCGGATCATGTCACCAGCCTTGATTTACATGCCGATGCCACTGAAATGGCTTCCAGCAAGTTACAGGAACAGGAAATCACAAATGTCGAATTACAAACTATATCATCGCTGGATGAAGTTACTCACAAAGAAAGATATGACGTCATAACCATCAGTGCAGGTTCTTTAAATATAATTCCACAAAACCTGAAAAATGCATTGGTTATTGATGGAAGGCTATTTGCTATCACCGGAGCTGCACCCGCCAAGCAGGCACAGTTAATTTCTCGTGTAAGTCAAACCGAATGGAAAGTAGAAAACCTGTTTGAAACTGATATTCCCGATATTGGCTAAGCTACCTTTAAAGTATGCAGCGTTACCATTCTTTACAGCTTGCTGAATACCTGAAAACTCATCAACCCAGATTAATTGACGTTCGTGAACCCTGGGAATTTGAAATCTGTCGACTGGATAACAGCGAATTACTGCCTATGGGCCAGGTACCGGCATCACTGGAACTGTTTCATGAGTCCCCCGAATATGTCATTATCTGTCACCATGGCATTCGCAGCCTGCAGGTTATCAATTTTCTGACGCATCACGGCATTAACAATACAATCAACCTGGATGGCGGTGTAGATGCATGGGCAAGAGAAGTTGATGTTACAATGGATTTATATTAACAAATTTGACCTTTAAAATTTATAATCACACCTTATTTGTATTTCTAATTTATCACTGAGATTAAACATGAGACATCGTATCGGATTTTTTCTAGCAAGTAGTTTACTAACTCTGGTCAACATGCCTTCACAGGCCATGGATCTCATTCAGGTTCACAACCTTGCCAGTGAACAGGATGCTCAATTGATGATTGCCAGAAGTAATTTGCAGTCCACACGTTTTTTACTACCTCAGGCTGAATCAGCTAATAAACCACAGGTAAATTTAGCTGCAAATGCAACCTATCAGGACAAAGGTAATTCACTCACCAGCGATGATAAACAATCCAGTGCCGGTTTAACACTAAGCCTGCAACAAAATCTTTATAACGCTGAAATACTGGCTCAAACTGATGCTGTAGAAGCTCAAATCATTCAGTCAGAAGCCGATTTCAAGTCTGCTCAACAGGATTTAATCGTAAGAGTCGCCGAGGCTTATTTTACGATTTTATCGGCAATGGACAGTGTAGAATTTGCCCTGGCAGAAAAAAATGCGATTGGACGCCAGCTCGAACAGGCTAAAAAACGTTTTGAAGTTGGCCTGATCGCAATCACCGATGTTAAAGAAGCTCAAGCCAGTTACGATTTTTCACTCTCACAGGAAATAATTGCTAAAAATGGCCTCGACAATGCACGTCAAGCACTTCAGGTCATTATAGGACAACCTTTAACCGAATCTCTTATGCTACTCGGTGACGGCGTGGAATTAGTTATTCCAGAACCCGTTAATGCTACCGCCTGGGTTTCACAGGCTCAGAAATTCAATTTAAATCTCATATCAACACAGGCTGGTTTACAGGCAGCCAATGAAAATCGAAAAATTGCAAGAGCGGCAAACAAGCCAACGGTAAATTTTGTAGCCAGTTATCAGGCAAACACTATAGACAGCGACCTGTCTGGAGGGTTTGACACCAACGATCTTACTCTTAGCGTACAATTGAATATGCCTCTTTATACTGGCGGTCGAACCAGTGCTGCAATTAGCCGGGCAGAATCTGACTATACATCTGCACAGAATAACCTGTTATTACAGAAACGACTCACGTCTCAACAGGTCAGCAATGCATACCTGGCTGTAGTGTCAGGCATTGGACAGGTTAACGCTTTGAAACAGGCACTGGTTTCAACCACGGCAGCACTCGAAGCAACAGAAGCTGGTTTTGATGTTGGTACTCGTACTTCCGTCGATGTTTTAAATTCATTACGTGAAACTTATCGCTCGAAACGTGATTATGCCTCAGCCCGTTATAACTACCTGACCAATACTCTTAAATTAAAACAGGCAGCTGGCCTGCTCACTGACGAAGATATCCCGGCAATTAATCA
>Ga0209141_1000660_pt1 | contig 23178 bp, 17 predicted proteins | sample SaaInlLV_10m_DNA_2_FD_184676 | JGI IMG/M metagenome (GOLD analysis project Ga0209141, IMG submission 184676) | Marine microbial communities from expanding oxygen minimum zones in the Saanich Inlet - Saanich Inlet SI074_LV_150m_DNA (SPAdes) (version 2) | ecosystem: Environmental > Aquatic >... | reverse complement strand
GCTACCAATGGAACAACAGACTACAGTCAGACACTAACAAATGCAGCAGTAAGAGTGTTTGATGCATCGGACAATCAAGTGACTGTGAGTTTTGATGCATTACGTGCAGAGATATTAAGTAGTGCGCCTACACTCGATATTAATCTATCAAGTGGTGGGTATTATCAATACAAGCTTATTGTTGGTGCTGAAATACCCGTGGGAACCTTATCTGGATCAACGCTCTCTATGCTTCCGATGATTGCAGAGGATCAAGACCAGGGATTGGATCTCAGTTCTCTCTTTTCCAGTGCAACCAATATATCAGTCAGTGATAGAGCTGCATTAAATGGTGGTAGTTTGGTGCAGGGACATTTCCAAGTTAATGCAGCAACGGCTACAGCAGCTGCACCTGAGTACCCATCCTCGTTACCAGGTACAGTAGCAATGACAGGTACGCCCTATACGCTGGCTAATGGTGGAACTGATAACAGTATCCAGCTTAGTGTTGGTGGCACAAGCCATTCAGTCGCAATGAGCAGTACAGGCGAGGTTACTACAACCACAGCCTTTACTGGTGTAGATAGCAGTGACAGCGTAACGGTCTCGTTTGAATTGAGCGGAACAGGAGACGCATCAGGCTCAATAGGTGTTGCTGTAGAAGATCTATCAGGAACAGGCCGTGAGATCTATGCAGTGATTGACCGGGTAGATGTAACAGCAGGTGTTGTTACGGTTCCAGCGAATGCCACGCTATACATTTATGGGGTTCAATCTGATGGAGCAGAAATTTATAAAACCTTTACAAACCTGGAGCAAAATCTGTTTGATGCGTCAGGAACTGTCTTGAATCTGAGTCTCAGCAACCTGCGTGATAACATTGAACAGGCATTTATTGCAGATGGCTTAACCAATGCTCTTAACAGTTTTGCATCACCTGATGGCTACTATAGCTATGCCATTGTATTGGATGACAGCTTCCCTGTAGCTTACAAACAGTCTGCTGGGGTCTATAAGAGCTTGATCAGAGTGCCTTTGATGACCTTGGGGCAGGGACAGTCAATCAAGGGTATTACTAACGGACTCTTCAATAAATTTACTGACCAAGCTGCTGTTAATCAACTGACTAGTCTAGCAGATGGACACTTGATCTATGGAGAGGTAGCTATTAACGGGGCTACTAAGAGCGTAGATACTTCAAAGAGTGGCTTCTCTCTCAGTGTTGAGGGGCTAACAGGCACCACCACAACAGGTAGTGATGCAACGGGTACATTCAATATTCATGTTTCTGAAACAGATGGTAAGAGCTATGTGAACTCTGTGAGTAGTGAAATTAATGATGCATCCACATCAGATATTGCTGTCTATGCTTCGACGAGCTTCTCTGTCAGCGGTCAGGTAGGTAGTAACAGCATCGTAACCGTAGGAACCAGTATTGCTCTAGATACCAGCGATAACGCATCGCTTACAGTCTCAGGCATTGGACTTAATAATAACTTTACCTATACCTCAAGTGACCCAACGGTGTTTACGGTAGATGGTACAGATTCGGGTACATTGGGTGTGCTTGCGGCAGTTGGTGCAGGTAGTGCAACATTGACTGTAAAAGACTCTACCTATGGTAATGTATCAACAACAATTACAGTGACGGTGAGTGCAACTTCTCTCTCTATTGCCGTGACGGATACTACTTGGGATGACAATACACCGAGTTACCGTAGAACAGTGATTGCAGGTGAGACAATTACACTGACCATATCATCAAGTAATGGTTCTGCCACTGTATCAGGCCCAACTTCTTCAACAGCTCCTACGATCAGTAATGGTACGATGAGTTGGACTGCTCCTGAAACAGGATCGTTTGCAGGTGATTACGATATAACCATCTCTGACCCATTTGGAAATACAGCACCGATCTATGTCACAGTTCCATATAGTTTGAAGGTGAGTAGTGTCGGTGGTGTTTCATCTACTGCTAATACGATGAGATCTTCTGAACTGATGCAGTTAACAGCATCTGGTGCAGCAAGCAATACTACGCTGACCTTTACTGTGCTGACATCAACCGACACAACGGACACCACATCATTTATTACCGATGCAAGTGACTCTGTTGTGGCTGACGCCAGTGGTACGGCGGTTGCAGGGATTGATCCTGTGGATGGAATTGCATCGACCACTTCGTTTAAGGTGAAAGTGAGTGATGGAACCGATACAGATCTAGATACGACCATCACCGGGCTGACCATTCTGCCTTCAGTACAATATAGTGGATCAGTAACAGATTCTGAGTCTGGCTTACCCCTTACCGGTGTCAGAGTTATTGCAGTTGGTGTGGTGAAACGTGATGGAACTAACTACTTTGGTAACACGGATACTAGCGGTACATTCACTTTTTCTTTGCCAGATCATCCTCTCAGTAACACATTCTGGAAGCTTGAATTTAGTAAAGATGGTGTTGTACCTGTAGTCGTCACCCCTACCTCAACTACAGGGATTACGACAACGATGACCACAGCAAGTAAAACGGTTAATGCAACCATTACTGGTGTAACTGAAACCAAACGCTTCACAATTGAACTTTATGATACGGAGCGTGCAGTTGTGAAGCGTCGTTCAGTGCTGGTCAGTGCGACTGATACACTGGTGACTTTAGCCTTGAGCGTTAGCGAATATAGCTCAACAGCCAGCTATAGGGTTATGGCAACTGCTCCAGGTTACCAAGCAGATGTTACGGATACTGCACTCGATAGTACGGATACGGTATCGATTAGCCTGAGCTTTAGTGGCAAGAAAATTGATCTTGCTGCAGCTGACATCAAAACTACTGCGGCTGCAAAAACAGCTATTGATGACCCTAACTCAGCAGTAGGTCTTAAGCTGGCAGCTCTATTTGTTGGAAATGACACTGCTAAGGCAGCTGTTAGTACAGCAAAACTTGCGGCAATTCCTGATCCTGTATCGATGGCTCGAGGTACTGAGTTTGATTTTAGTAGCTATACTGATACTGGCTCTGCTAGCGCGGCTGAGGTGGTGATCTTTTTGAAGGTTAAAATTAATTTGAATGACTTGGCAGATAATTCAGCCTTTACAGGCAAGACGGTTACTGTACAGCCTATCCTCACGGTACCAGATGTCGAGAGTCAGGTTGATGCTACAACACGTAGTAATATCACCACTTTTGCAAGCCCTGTAGGCGTAGATATGGCCGTTACTGTAGATGGTACTACTCAAACTAAAGCACAATTGAATGCTATATTGGCGGTATCACCATTACGATTTATCTTACCAATCGATACGGAAGTGTTGGCAAAACTTAAGGATGGTACAGCAATCTTGAGATATGCTGACACATTGGACGATCTCTATTCAGCGACCAGTACGAGTGGAAATGGACAGATTTCAACGGATGATATCCTCTTCAAAGAGTATGATATTGATGCTGGAACAGTTCCGGTATTAATTAGGCATCTGAGTTCTATTGCACCAACTTCACCTTTTTCAAGTGTAACTTCGTCTATCCTCAGTGGAGGCGGTGGTTGCTTCATCGCAACGGCAGCCTACGGTAGTTATGAGGCACCTTATGTCAAACTGTTACGCGATTTCCGTGATCAGGTATTGCTAACCAATGGTGCAGGTCAGTGGTTTGTAGAGCAGTACTACAGCTACTCTCCTCCTGCGGCAGACTGGATCCGTGAGCGTGAGGCAGTGAAGTCTGTAGTTCGACTGGCTCTGGTTCCTCTAATTGCTACAAGTTGGGTGATTCTTGAGGCCTCCTTGATGCAGCAGCTACTGGTACTGTTTGGAATGGTTGGACTGTTCCTCTTGCCGGGAGTGATTCGTCGCCAGCGGAACCGTGTTCCAACAGCGGGATGAGGTTAAGTTAGTCTAATGAGAGAAAAAGGGCGGGTAACCGCTCTTTTTCTTTCTGTAGCGAATGAAATCAAGTATGGGCCTCTCGATCAATGAACTGAATGCAGCTGTTTCAAAAATAGTAGCGCTGCTACTGGTGGTTCTAACGGGGTTCTATTTGGCCAAAACAACCTGGTACTGGGTGGTTCCTGAACCATGGATAACACCTCATCACAACCTTGAGGTCTCTGAAGTGGTTGTTTCAATCAGTGAAATACCGTTGAAACAGACGTTGGATTCGCTGCAACGTTACAACCCCTGGGGGGAACTACCCACTAAAGAGAAGGTAGTCGAAAAAGCGGTTGCCCCGAAGAAAGAAGAGGCCGTAGTCTCTCAACTGAATGTAGAACTATTGGGAACCATGATTCTCCCAGGTCAGCAGTCAGTCGCCTTTCTGGTGGATCTCGGACAGCGTAAATCACGCAAAAATCGTTCTGGTAAACAGCAGATGATGTATGTGGGGGATCAGATACAAGGTGCTGAACTGGAAAAGATTGAACGTAATGCGGTCTATCTACGCAATGGGGAGCAACTTGAAATCATCACCACGCAAGCAGGGCTACTGGATCGAAAAGAGCTGTTGCCAGACTCACTGAAGACGGCTAAAGTGAATACCAAGCAGATCAGCAGAGCTGAACTGGGTCAGTTTATAGACCAGGGGGTTGCGCTGCTTCGGGGGCTTGAAATTACCCCGCACTATCAAGGACGACATGCGATTGGTTATCGGGTTAATATTATTGCATCAAGACCCGCTTATCAGTTGGTTGGACTGCAGAGTGGCGATATCATTAAGTCGGTAAATGGTATCTCGGTGATGAAAACCAAAGATGTAATATCGATGGTTTCACAAGTACGTAAGAGTAAGAAGGTTCAGATCGATATCATTCGAGGGAATCAACCTCAACTCCTGGAAATTACAGTCGATGGATAATCTTCATCATGAAGATTTTTCAGATAATCATTAAGGTTGACTAACTATGAAATTGTCCAATAAATCTTCCCAGCGCTATCCCCTGGCTACACTGCTACTCCTTATATTTGCCTGGGCAGCACAACCGGTTCAGGCGGCAGGAAACCTGGTCACAATGGATTTTCAGGATGTAGATTTGCGTCAGGTGGTCCGTTTTGTCGCAGAGGTGACGGGTAAAAACATAGTGATTGACCCCAGGGTCAAAGGGCAAGTCTCAGTGATTACCCCGGGTGGGGTGACACTGGATGAAGCTTACTCTATGTTTGAGGTGATTCTCACAACACACGGTTTTTCTATTCAGGAGTCTAAAGGGACTTTCCGGGTGATCCCTGCCCCGGATAGTAAAGTGGGTGGCGGCAACGTGACCACGGGGTTGAGCAACATTCCAGAAGGTGAGAAGCTGACCATACGTATTGTTCGGCTGAAAGAGGGGGAGGCCAATGGCTTGTTGGCACTGTTACGCCCATTGATGCACCCATGGGGGCTGGCGGTTGCACATCCTCCCAGTAATGCACTGATCATTGCAGATACTCAATCAACCACAAAAAAGTTGTTAGAGATCATAAAACAGCTGGATATCCCCGCAGACCAGGGTATTCGGAAGTTGATTCCACTGCACCATGCACAGGTTGCGCAGGTAGAGAAGGTTGTGAATGGGGTCTATGCAGATTTTAATAGTCGTCTATTGAAAGGGAAGGTGCAGGTAAAGCTTTTCGCAGATCTACGGACTAACACCTTGATTGTGGTTTCGCCCAAGACACATATGAAGGGTGTCTCCCGCTTAATAATGGATCTTGACCGCAAAAATACGCCAGGAAATGGAAACCTCCATATCTACTACCCAAAGAACGCGAAGGCAGAGACCATCTCCAAGGTACTGAATGACCTGTTGACCAAGGTGAAAGGGGGGCAGGAGAAAAATCAACCATTGGAGTTCCTCAAAGAGATCAGTGTGGTTGCAGATGCGGACACCAATATGCTGCTGGTTGCAGCAGAACCGGAAGACTATGAACTGTTAATGCCCGTAATTGCCGGGCTGGATATCAAACGAAAGCAAGTGATCGTTGAGGCCCTGATTCTTGAGTTAACGATGGAGCGTGCAGCGGATTTTGGTGTTAACTGGAATGCGGCTGAAGGAGAGGTGTTCCTTGGCTCAGATCCAAATACCTTGGGCACCTCTCTACTTAATTCATCAGGAGGGTTGGCTTCCTATGGTGGTCTTCGACTGGGAGTGACTTCAGATTTGGTTGTGGGTGGAGTAGCGTTTACCGGGTTAGGTGCCTTGGCCAAGGCCTTGGAAAAGGATGTGGATACTAAGGTAGTCTCGTCTCCTGTGCTGATTACTCTGGATAATGAGAAGGCTGAGATCAGTGATGTACAAGATCGGCCTGTACCTAAATCAGAATCCACGGCGAATACGGCGGATGCTAATACAGTGACCTCATTTGATCGAAAGGAGTTCGGCATCAAGTTTTCTATTACCCCGCAGATTTTGGAGGATAACCGCCTGCTCTTGAATATTTATCAGGAACAGTCAGCGCATGCATCTGATGTCACCATTGGCTCTGGCGAGCAGCCAGTATTTTCTAAGCGCTCGATTGATACTAAGGTGATGCTGCAGACTGAGCAAACTGTAGTACTGGGTGGATTGATTAAGGAAAATGAGAAAGAGAGTGTCCATATGGTGCCCTGTATTGGGGGGGTACAAGGTGTGGGTGATCTGTTTAGAAATACCGGTCGCAGTAACGATAGAAGTTATATGATGGTATTTATCCGTCCTACCATCATTAACGATTACAATGATCTGGTTAAAATTGGGGTTCGGAAGTTTAATCAAGTTAACCAAGGGCTGGATATGCGCAGTGAACGTGGTTCATCGATCATTCCCAAGCAACTTTTTGATGAAAATGATCCTACCATTCAAACTGATCTCTTCACCAAATAAGCGGAGTACTAGAGTGCGAAAACCGCTGTCTGCACGATGTCACTAAATCAAGATCTACCCTTCTCGATTGCCCGACGCGCCCACTTTCTACCCCAACAAGAGGTGGAAGGTCGGTTAGAGACCTGGGTGACCCATAAGGTTGACCCCTATGTACTGGATGAGTTTCGGATGCTCTCAGAGCTGCCGCTACGGATCATCGAAGTAGAGGAGCAGAAGTTTTCTCAAGCTTTACAAAATCGCTATGAGCGCGGCAGTGATGAGACGGATCGAATCATAGAGGATATCCCACTCACCGACCTTGCCACGGAAATTGCCGAAAAAGGTGACCTGCTCGAGTCAGAAAATGACGCACCGATCATCCAACTGGTCAACAGCATGATTGTTCAGGCGTTGCAGCGCAGGGCTTCAGATATCCATATCGAACCCTTTGAAGAGGATATCGTGGTCCGCTTTCGGGTGGATGGCGTGTTGCATAACGTATTACACCCCCCCAAACCGGTACAAGCCCCACTGATGTCTCGTATCAAGGTGATGTCTAACCTCAATATTGCTGAGAAACGGCTGCCACAGGATGGCAGTATGCGGGTCAACGTGGCCCAGCGCGAGGTAGATGTACGTGTCTCGGTACTACCAACAGCGCATGGGGAACGTATCGTCATGCGTCTGCTGGATAAAGAGGAGCAGTTGACGCGGATTGACCAGCTGGGTCTGGCTCAACCGCAGAGAGTCTGGATGGACCAATGTCTCTCCAGAACTCATGGCATCATCCTGGTGACCGGTCCAACCGGTTCAGGCAAGAGTACCAGCCTCTATGCGGCATTGAATGCGATCAATACCGCAGACAAGAATATTATTACCATTGAAGACCCGATTGAGTACACCCTCAGTGGTGTAGGGCAGATACAGGTCAGTCCAAAGATTGGTTTGACCTTCGCGGGGGGGTTACGCTCCATATTAAGACAAGACCCTGATGTCATTATGGTGGGTGAAATACGAGATCTGGAGACAGCAGAAATTGCAGTACAAGCGAGCCTGACCGGTCACCTGGTGCTCTCCACGCTCCACACCAATGATAGTGTTGGGGCCGTGGCCCGTCTCAGTGATATGGGGGTGGAACCCTTTCTCCTCTCAGCCTCGTTAGAGGGGGTCGTCGCGCAGCGTCTGGTTCGTCGACTCTGCAACCACTGTAAAGAGCCCTATGATCCGGGGGAAATTGCAGAAGTAGAGTCCACTCACTACTGTCGCCCCAAAGGGTGTGACCACTGTCTGGATACCGGTTATCGGGGCAGAACCGCTATTTTTGAGATGTTGACCATCAATGATGAGATTCGAGAGCTGATAACGCGCCCTGAGAGCACCGAGCAGGAGCTTCGTCGTGCCGCAGAGCGTGGTGGAATGTTTTCACTGCGCCAGGCCGGATGGCAGAAGGCAGCAGAGGGGGTGACCAGTATTGAAGAGGTCTATCGTGTCACCCAAGAGTCGGTCTAACGTAATGATCTGTCTAGCGCAATGATCTATCTAGCACAATGATGAGTCACATCTACATTTAATAATGGCTGTTTTTCGTTATAAAGGGATGAAACCCTCCGGTAAGGAGGTCAATGGGCTGCTGGATGCAGCCTCTGAACGAGAGGCGCGTCAGCAGCTCAAAAACCAGGATATCTACCTGACGGAGTTTAGAGAGGATTCACTCTCAAGCGCTCAGAAAAGCAGTACAAAGAGCTCCGTCTGGAACCTCTCCTGGGGCAAGAAAACCTCCGCTCAAGAGCGAATCGTCTTTACCCGACAACTGGCAACACTGCTCTCTGCTGGCTTCCCACTGGTTGAAGCGCTGAAGGCAGTAGAAGAGCAGATAAAAACAGGCTACCTGCGTCAGGTCATTACCGAGCTGCGCAGTGCAGTGGTTGAGGGGCAGGCACTCTCCACGGTGATGTCGCGTTTTCCAGCAGTCTTCCCAGCCTATTACTTTAACCTGGTCCGCGCGGGTGAGAGTGGAGGGGCGTTGGAGACCGTGCTGGAGCAGCTTTCTGAGGTGATGGAGGCACAGGCAGCGATGCGCAGCAAACTGATCAGTGCAATGATCTACCCCTTGATTATGGCAGTGAGTGGGTTTTTGATTCTGGTCTTTTTGATGTCGGTTGTGGTACCCCGAGTGGTACAGGTTTTTCAGGATACCCAGCAAGTCCTGCCATTGATTACCCGCTCCCTGTTGGCGATCAGTGACTTTTTTGTCGCTTGGGGTGTGCTCCTGATTATTGGATTGATGATCTCGACACTCCTCTTCTCACTCTGGGCCAAAAGTGAAAAGGGGCGCCCTCGCTTCGAACGGATTCTCTTCAGAACCCCCTTTGTGGGAACAATGATGACGCGAATTATCACCTTGCGGATTACGCAGACCCTTGCACTGCTGTTGCGTAGCGGTGTGCAGGTGATTGAGAGTCTACAGATTACCGCCGATGCAACCGGTTTTGTGACCATGCAGGAAGAGCTTGGCAAGGTTTCGCGCAGCGTGGCCCAAGGCGGTGCGCTCTCTGCTGCAATGGAAAAAACCAATCGCTTTCCCTCGTTGGCGCTTCGGCTGATCCAGGCTGGAGAGAGTTCAGGTAAGCTGGAAGAGATGCTGGAACGGGCGGCAAAGATCTATGAAGAAGAGATCCGCAGAGTCAATGAACGCATGATGAGCATGATTGAACCGATGATTGTACTGCTGATGGGTGGCGTTGTTGCCTATGTGGTGGTTGCAGTGCTGCTGCCGATCTTTGAAATGAACACCTTGATTCGTTAAATGTAACAAGGTTGAAATATAGGCTGTACAGGTTGATCATGAGGCTGAGTCAGTGCTAGTATCTCCTCCGAATTAGCATATAGGATGTGTATTAATGCAATGTATAAACAAGATTAGATTTAGGCGAAATGGTTAATTTAACCACGTATCTTTGTAAACTGGGTTTACTCGTTATGTTGCCTTTCGCCATCACCTTTCAGGCCATGGCTGTGAGTTGTGACAACACCACTTACCCATTAAATCAAGGGTGGAATCTGATTGGCTTTAGTGCGGACCCTGTTGATACGCCTCTTGAAATCTTGACAACGATTCCTGGTGTGATTTCTCTCTGGAGTTATGAAGGAGGAGGTTGGAACTCACTGCACCCTGGACAGCCTGAGATTGATGTGCATCCAATTGTTGATATTGAGCCGGGAAAAGGGTATTGGATCCAGATGGATGCTGAGACCAATTATCAGCCACAGGGCAGTTGGCTGGATTGGGATGGTAGCTATAGCGATCTGGTAAAAGGGTGGAACCTATTAGCCCTTGACCAGGAAAGTGATCCCCATGCTTTTTCGACACAGCGTGGAAGTAAAGCAATCTGGGGGAGAGAAGGGAGGCAGCAGTGGTCCAGTTTTATCAGCGATGTGCCCATCTGGCTTAACTCACTTCAATGGTTGCGCTGTGGACAGGGGTACTATCTCTATGCAGATCAGGGTAACAATCGCCCTCAAGCACAGTCTGCTAGTTTTCAGCTGGATGAGGACAGTGCGTTAGCTGGTGTACTGCAGGGGCTGGATGAAGACCCATCCGATACTCTTACTTTTAGTGTTTCCACTGCACCACGATACGGGATGTTGACTTTGGATAGCTCAGGTAGTTTTCATTATCAGCCACAACAAAATTACTTTGGAAACGATCAATTTTTGTTTGTGGTGAATGATGGGCGTCATAACTCCGTAGTAGCCAAGGTAGAGTTGACGGTCCGTCCACAACCGGATCTATTGTGGGCTGAAGATCTAACAATTACTCTGCTTGCGAACGGTTTAGTTGGAGCAGCTTTTCCAGGAGGTGATCCTGATGGTGGTGATGTCATCTATGAAGTTTCTACAGCCCCTGCCAGGGGAGCTGTTTCTATTGAAAGCGGAGGCCTCTTCTTCTATACCCCGAACAGTGGTGAGTCAGGAGGAGAGGATCAATTTATCTACCGTGTTGTCGCTGGTGAAGAGAGTGTTAGTGGTTCGGTAACAATCCAACTCAGCAGTGGAGAATCTCTCTGGGATCAGTTGAGCTGGGATCAGGATAACTGGGAATAAAAGCAATAGATTTTTTGTGTAAGGAATTAATATGAAACGTATACCTCTATCAGTCGCGGTTAGTGCAATAGTCTCAATAGTCATTACGATGCCTCTGTACGCAGAATCTGGTGCCCCTGTTCCCCATATCTTCCAGTCGGGTTCAAAAGCAAAGGCATCAGAAGTGAATACCAATTTTCAGGATTTGGCTGACCGGGTTGCTACAGTGGCGGTCTCTGCAGGAACGGCTGCGGTAACCTATGATTTTAGAGACTATCTGCCAACAGGTGATCTGCTTATGCTTTTTTCCAAGGAGATTGGTGGAGATGATGGTGTAATATTTTCAGTCAGTTCTGAATGGTTGAGCGAAGGCTCTAATGAACGGTTGCACCTTACTGAAGGATACCAGTCCCCAACAACTGAGAGCCGAACACTAAAAGTTTTTGGCGTGGAGGCAGAAAAAGGTCTAAGGTTATTGGAGAGGCGCAACTATTCAGTTTATGGCGAAAATAATTGGTTACAGAGTACTGTTAACTGGGAATTACCATTAGAGAGCCTCCCTGCTCAATTGTACAGCGGGCAGGGTTGGGTCGTAGAGGGAATGTGTACTATTATTGATAATACGGGCACCTCAGAACAGTGTTATACCCTGAAAAAACGGACTTTTCTGGGTGTAGAAAGTGTCATGACACCAGTTGGTAATTTCGATGGAAGCCTCAGAATATTGGATGAATACCCCGGTGGAATGAAACTTAGCTGGTATGCTCCAGGAATGGGGTTGGTGAAACGGGTGGTGAGCCAGAAGGTTTATGAGAATAATAGTTTACGTACTCAAAAGACGGTTTGGTTACTCTCTTCCTACTCCTCGCAGAATAGCAATTTGATCACAACTACCGGCTCAGTGCTATTGGCCCCCAACTTCTTGGATAGCAGCGAGATCACTAAGGTGGTGTACTATCAAGGTTCAGTGTCTCCATCCAATCTGTTGGTAACTAAAGAGGGTGGAAGTTATTACCATTTGCTGGACTACAATGCTGCTGATAATGGAAGCCATAGCTACACGATCCAAGCCTACAATGCACTGAATGAGGTGGTTTCAACCCTGCAGCGCACTGTTGAGGTTGCGATCAATAGTGACCATACAGCTCCAACACTGTCATTGGTCGCGACACCATCATCTATCACAGAGACTACCTCTAGCGAATTGTCTGTAACGACTAACGATGCTGATATTGCCCGGATTGAGCTATTGCAGGTGGGTGAGGTCATTGCTACGGATCTGGCAGCTCCCTATAGCTTTGACCTTGACTATGACTCACTGGACAATGGGAGCCACAGCTTTACGGCACGAGCAACAGACCTTAATGGAAACTCGGCCGAGAGCAACGCTGTAAGTGTGACTGTTAATATGCAAAGCCCAACCGCTGCATCGACAGCAGTTGGTAAAGCAAGAGCATTAGTCAATGAAATCAGAGCGCTTGTAAATGATGATAATAGTCAAGGTATTGGGTTGCTCAATAACCCTGGGGAACTCTTTTCCAATGAAATTGCGCTCTCAGAACAGCTAGCTAGCGCGATGGCAGATCACCATACGGCTAATCTGGGTAGGGTGGTTGAGATGGTGGTGGGACACTATTTAGGTGATACGGTGCCTGAAATCATAGGGAATACCTATGACCTTAGTCATGCGGGTAGTAGTGGTTCAGGATCTATCAGTACTACAACTGTCAATGGCCATGTCACCTACAGTGTGTTGGGCGTGGTTAATCAGGATGATGTTTCTTTGGTGCTAACATTGCCTGAATATGGTGGAGTGGCCGGGCCATTTCTGATGATTAATCTTTCCGGTTGGGTTGGGCTAGATGCCACTCATGACCGCATGCAGCTAGATGGTCAAGCAGTGGTGGAGTTGCGTCAGAGAATTCGGATGGATGAGAGTACCAGAAAACCCTCAAAATCTGCAGATCTCTATATTGCAGGTCTTGAACTTGAGCTGGGGATTAATCTTAATCAGCAGCGCAGTGGTAAGTCAGACCTCAATTACCAAGGGGAGATTTATCTGGGGGGAGTGCTGACGTTGCTCAATAAGATGAACAGCTACTCTTGGAGTGATGGTAATCAAACTCACTGGAGCCATTATTACGAACCTACAGTCGATCTGCTTCCCACCACAATACAAATTGAGGGTGCTGTGAGTGATGATTCCAGCACAGTGATGCTAAAGGCTAAAGCAGAGCTGAATAGCGACTGGCGCTCTTCTGAGGAAGAACGGATACGTCATTTAGCACTCTCGTTTGGCGCTAAGCTAGGGCTGCTGCCTACTGGACGTGTTGATCTGCAATTGAGGAGGCTGGTAGAAGCGCAGAATGATGTGATGCTGACGGCCACTATTGCATATGATACGGTGACAACGGAGGTTGTGATTACCGGTGCCGATTTGGATGAAGACAATGAACACTTAGTGTTGCCGATTATTGTGCGTAGTCAAGACGGGGTAGAGATTCGCCTGACTGAAAATGAGGATACATTAGCAGTAACTGGTATTCTTACGGTTAATGGAGCTTCTGTTGGTACCATCACTGAAGAGAGTAGTGGTGCAGTGAGGGTAGAGTACACTGATAACAGTAGTGAGCTTTTCTGACCCGGAAAATACAAGGTATGGGGAGAGTTTTCGGTGGGCTGCTGCCACTGCTCTTCCTTACGACGCTGACTTATGCCTCCGAGTGGCGTCCTTATCTGAGTTGGGACACCCTTGCCTATAGTGAATCAGTACCTCTGGCAGAATTGATAAACCATTGGGAGGGGGAGAATAGGGGCGGGGATACGGCACTGATTCAGAATCGTGCAGAAATTGGAGTACACAATGCTGAATGGCAGATTGGCCTGCTTCATCGCTACGACTATTATCTCTCCTTTACTCCTGAGTCGGCAGAATTTTACTACCAGAAACAGAATGGCCTGCTGGATGACCCCGCGCGGGTCTATCAGCTCGACCTTGAAGGCTTCCATTTTGAAGCTACAGGTCTTATGGCTGCTTATACTATACCGCTTGCTGAGGGGGTTAAGATGGGGCTGCGTGGAGAATATTTAGAGGGACATAACTTCAGAATCACTGACCTTCATGCTACAGGCAATTTGGCTGTGTTGGAAAATTGGCGATCAATCCAGGACCTGCGCTTTCGTCAGGAATATCGTGGGCATGACGCATTGTTGGAGCGGTTGGGAGTTCCCGAACGTAGTTCAGCAGATGGCAAGGGGGGAACGTTTAGTGTTGATTTCGAATTGGAGCAGGGGCCTTGGCATGGAAAGTTTGCCCTTGATGATCTGGTGGGGATTATTCGCTGGAACCGAGCAGTCGTGACTACACTTCACATGGAGCAGGGAGGGCACAATACCTGGTTTCCAGTTTTTCCTGATAATGGACGCATAATGGAGATTAGCCAGCAGCTGCCACTACAGATTCGTGGAGAGGTTGATTATCAGGTGGCACCTCAGTGGTCGGCTCATGGTCGTTGGCGGAGTATTCGTGACCATGATTTTTATCAAATTGGGTTGAGCTGGAAGCCTCGAACCTGGTTTGAAACAGGGCTTATGGTAGAGCCTGTAGTGGGAGCCGTTGGGGTCGAGGTTGAAATGCCTTGGACTACAGTAGCATTGACTAGTGATGCTACTCAATTGAGTAATGCAAGATACCTCTCTGTTGGTGTGCGGCTGAATGTAGATTGGTGATGGGGGGGATATCCTTTTCTAAGTTTTTGTAGTCTGTATTGGTATCCGCTAAAATGAACCGATTAGGAAAGGCGCTAGAACATTCAGTCTCCATAATACTTCCAGCCGGTCTCACTTTACTTGTGTGGAAGAAGGTGGTTTGCTGTATGGACTTTTGTGTCTGCTCTTATCAAATTTAGCGGGTTGACTATAAAAATGGGTAGATGGCATCTTTCGGCTGTATTGCTTGGTTTTATTTCCATGGGGCATGTTTTTGCTGAAGAGACAGGGCAGAATCTAATGTCTGCCCAAGAGGTGTACCTCTATGCAGTAGAGCTACAGGAAAAAAATCAAGACTACCAACGTGCAGCAACTGAGTTCGGACGCTATCTCTCTTATGCACGTCGCCATCCTGAGGCAGATTATCCAAACCATGAAGAGGTGATGCACCGTTATGCCCAGAGTCTGGCAAAGGGGGGGGAGTATCAACGTGCGCTCACTGCGTATGCAAATTTTGGTAAACAGTATCCACAAAGCAAGAAAATTGCTCAACTGATGTTTGAGATGGGTGAAATTCATGAGGCACAAAAAGCGCCTCAGGCAGCCCGGTTCCGCTATGGACAGCTCAAAAATTATGCGCCAGAGAGTGAATGGAAGGACAGGGCCTCGTTACGACAGGCTTGGCAGCACCTTCAGTTGGGAGAGGATACAAAGGCGCTTAAGCGCCTCAACGAGATTGAAGACCCGCACTACAAGGCGAACGTTGAAAAGGTGTTACTGGCACTGCCTGAGTTAGAACGGTTGCCACAAAAAGATCCGAAAACCGCCGCACTGTTGAGTGCGCTGCTGCCTGGGGCCGGACATGCTTACCTAGACCGTCCAAAAGATGCCCAGTTTGCATTTCTCTCCAATGGGTTGATGATTGGCGCAACTGTAGAGGCTTTTGAGCAGGATATGCCAGCTCTGGGGGTTGTGTTGGGGGTTCTGGAGCTGGGTTGGTATACCGGCACCATGTTCAGCGCCTCAAGTCTGGCGCATAAGCAGAACAACGAACAGAGGCAGAATTATCTGGAAAAGATCCGACCCTATTTTGCTTCAGAGAGTATTGGCTTAAAGATTGATTTTTAATGAGAATGGATAGGGCACTATTTTTGTGGGTGATGGGAGTGATGACTCCATTGGCACCACTGCAGGCCGCTGAGAACCCGCTGGCGCTCTCACAGATTGAGCAGCATGAGATCGTTCATCAACATGAGGGCGAGCGGGAGCAGTCTGCGACAAAACGGCTCTTGCTTGCACCGTTGCGTTTTTATGCCACGGTACTGAGTCGTATCGATGGAGATCGCTGCCCCTCATATCCGAACTGTTCACTCTATTCAAGGCAGGCCATTCATAAGCATGGGGCCTTAACCGGGTGGTGGATGACGGTAGATCGTCTGATTCATGAGCGTACAGAAATAGAGCAGGCTTCCCGTATACAGCTATCCGATGGTCGTCCTCGCGTGTATGATCCGCTTGAAATAAATGACTTTTGGGTCAGAGAGAAAGAGAGATAGAGGTAGAAATGAAGAAACTACAGTGTAGTACGAAGCAGCGTTCTGCTCAGACAGGCTTTACCCTGATGGAAGTGATGGTAGTGATTGTGATTTTGGGTATATTGGCGACTCTGGTGGTGCCTAGAGTGATGGAGCGTCCAGAGGAGGCGCGAATGACCAAGGCAAGACTCGATATTCAATCTATCGGGCAGGCGCTTGATCTCTATCGACTCGACACCCATGACTACCCCACCACCGCACAAGGGTTGCGGGCACTCAAAGAGCAGCCCGATGGGGTGACGCGCTGGAGAAAGGGAGGCTACCTCTCTAAAGTACCGTCAGACCCTTGGAGTAACGACTACATCTACCTCTCACCGGGGCTGCATGGGGATTATGATCTGCTCTCGTACGGTGCAGACGGACAGCCTGGGGGGGAAGATTCAAAAGCAGATATCGGTTCATGGAATCTGGATGGGTAGAGAACGGGGCTTTACCCTGATAGAGCTGCTGGTAGTGCTGATGTTGGTGGGGCTGCTGGTGGGGTTGGCAGTTCCCAAGCTGTTTAATGGTCAGCAGGAGCAGCTTAGAAAAGAGGCTCTGCACTTCTCTCGCGTGCTTCAGTGGGCGCTGGACCAGAGTCTTTATAGTGGATCGCTCTATCGTCTGCAAATTGATTATGCCGAACAGCACTATCAGATTGAGCAAGAGAACGAAGGTGAGGGTGGGCAAGAGGGGGAACAAGAGAGCAAACAAGAGAGCAAGCAAGAGACCTTCTCAGTGGTCAGTGAAACACTGGTCAAACCGCACACTATGGAGAAAACCGGTGTTCGCTTTGAGGCCGATACCGATCAAATGGGGTGGCTGGATGAGTCTGTGCAGAGAGTGAGTTTTACCCCGTTTGGAGCCTCTGGCCCCCTCTCAATCCATTTTCTTCTTCAGGGTGAGGAGCAGCGGGAAGGGTTCAGGGTCTGGCTCAACCGCTCCGAAGGGCGGGTTGAGCTGGAGCCGTTTTAATCCAGAGTAGCTGTTAGAAGTAAAGAGTGAGAGAAATTGTTAAAGATGAATAATCTACGGATGGTTGTGTTGCTGCTGCCAGAAGCCGCAGTGATAAGATTCAGGCTGGACTGAGGGAAGACAGCGATGTTATTTGCACCGGCTCCGGGTCATCGGGGTTTTACCCTGTTAGAGGTTTTGGTGGCCTTGGCGATTGCCGGGCTGCTCTTTGTGGGGCTTGGGGGAATCTTACAACAGCAAATCAAAACAGAGTCGCATCTGGAGCGTAAGGCTGCAGCAGCACAGGTGGTTCGAAACCTGCTGGCAGAGGCGGAAATTCATCATGATCAGGTCGAAGAGGGCACTACAAATGGAGAGATGGAGATGGGAGGGTGGAAATTCCCATGGAGTCAGACCGTTTCGATCTATACGGTAGAAGATGAAGAGGGGACACAACAGGCTGTTGCACTGCAGATGCAGATTGATGTGGGAGATCAGGAAGAGACTATTGAACAGGCCGCACTCTATCTACCCTTGAAAACGGCTGAGGTACCGTAGTGGGTAAAAGCACAGGTTTCACCTTGATTGAGCTGCTGGTTGCACTGTCGATATCAACCGTTCTGATTACCGGTGTCTACAGTGTGGTACGGGAGGGGGGCGCACAGATGGCAGTGGTCGAGGCACACGAAGGTGACCTCTACTCTTTTTTTCTGTTGCGACGGATGTTGGAACGGGACCTTTCAGCATTAATTGAGTTAGAAGATGAGGAGAGTAAAAAGAATTTTCGATTTCAAGTCACCACAGAGGGTGTGGTGTTGAACTGTCGGGGAGAGGTCGTTGCAGAGAGTCGCTTGGGGGGGATCGTACAGGTCCATTATCGATGGCAGACGGATGGGCAGGGCGCACTGTTGGAACGTGTTGTAGTCCCTCTGGGGGGTGACATTGAATCTTCAGATGAGGTGTTGCGATTGGGCAGAGGGTTAGAGGGTGGGTCCGTCGAACTTTATCAGGACCAGGAGTGGGGGCCGGCAGATCAACTGGATGAAGAGAAATTACGGGGGCTTCGAATTTATCTCGACTTTGAGCAGATTGGCCGTTGGAGTCTGGTCTACCCTGTTTTACCAATGAGTAGTATGAGCGGTACAGGTACAGCAGGATGAGCTGGGGAGGTCGTAGTCAGGTCGGTAACCAGCAGGGCATGGTGCTGCTGATTGTATTGGTCTCCATTGCGCTGATCTCATCCCTGATCTACTCCAGAGTGGAGGGGCAGCGTTTTCAGATCTACCGGGTAGAGAATGAACTGAATTTGCAACAGGCACAAATTATGGCCCGTTCAGCCATACCTGAAGTGCTGCGGGTGCTCAATCAGCCGCAAGAGGGGGGGGGCAGCAGAGTGGATTCCCTGGAGGCAGCTTGGGCGCAGCCGCTAGAAATCCCCTGGGACCGGGAACAGGTCGTTGAGGTATCAATCATCGATGTCTCACGCTGGATTAACCTGAATAGTTTGATGGATAGTAGCGGTACACTCTCGACGGTCACTGAACAGCGCCTACAGCGCCTGTTAGAGCAACAGGAGTTGTCGATAGAAGCTGTTGAAGCCGTGGCTGACTGGATCGATGCAGATTCGGAGCGAAGGGGGATTCACGGGGCCGAGAAGTTGGAGTATCAGGCGTTGGGGGCGGCCTATGTCCCGACGAATGGACCGCTCCATACGCTGCATGAACTGGCCTTGATCAAGGGGTGGGATGAAGAGATGGTCAGTTTGATTAGACCGGCCATTACTGCCAATGCTCACTGCACTCAAGCTGAAATCAATATCAATACAGCCCCGCCAGAGGCGCTGTTGGCGTTGAGTGATGAGATGAATCCAGTGGTAGTGGAGAGTATTCTCGAGTTACGTGAGTCGTCACCCTTTCAGAGTGTGGATGAGATGCGGAGTGAATTTGCTGAACTGAGTGCTCAATCAATACCACTGACGACTGAATCAGACTGTTATAATGTAAAGATCAGCGCCACCGCAGGTAAAGTCCGAGGGGTGGTCAAACTAGCGATCAAGAAAAATGGTAATAACCGGTTTGTTATTGTGGAGTAGAACATAGTGGAGTATTCATGGGGGGTGGCGGGGCCACCAGACCATCTGCTATGGGTCCGATACCAGCCAGAGGGCAGTCAGCACTTTGAATGCGGGCGCATAGATTCGTCTGAAAACGGGGTTGTTCTGCATACCGTACCACGCCACACCGCTCTCGGACTCTCTGCAGAAAAAGTGGCCTTTCGTAGTGCTCAACTCCCTTTTCGCAAAAGTGAGCAAATTCTTCAGGTACTGCCGCAAGAGGCCGAAGAGAGCCTGATTGAAAAGAGAGAAAAGCCACAGTTTGCTTTCACTCAATCACACCACTCGAACGGTGAGGGCGATCCACTCACGGCTATTTTTTATGCAGTAGCTGAGCAAGAACAGCTCCAGCAACAAGTGGATGAAATTGAAAAGAGAGGGGTTCGCGGGCACGCTTATCTGATTGCTGAAGCAGGGTGTTGGCCCCTGTTGCAACAGAGCGGCCTGATCTCTGAGCATGAAAATATACTCATTGTGGACGGATCGGCAACCCCGCCAACGCTGTTATCGGTAGAGCAGGGTAGTTTATGTGGGGTACGTGCAGTCGCCCCAGCCTCGTGCAGTCGTGGTGCAGCATCGGTGCGTGAGGAGTTGCAGTGGCTGATTCGAAGCCAATTTCGTCACGGCGGTCCTGTAGATTGTCTGGTGGTATTGAATGGAGATGAGCAGCTGGTTTGGCCCACAGAGATCTCTTCGGTTGGAAAGCGGCTTGAACCACAACTAGATGAGTTGGCGGATGATCTGGACTCTTGGGAGTATCTACGTCCTGCCGGATTGGCCATTGTGATGCAGGCCTCTGCTAAAGAGCAGCGTAAACAGTTGCTCGATTTTCGTAGTGGGGCATTGGCAGGAGAGATCAACTGGAAAGAGTGGTTGCGTCCGTGGAAGGCCGCGGCGGTGGTCTTATTGATGGTCGCGGTTGTGGCTGTAGTGCAGGAGGGGGCACGCTACTCCGTACTTCAAGAGCGGACTCAGACAGTTTCCAATACGATTAAAACACTGTTTCAAACAACCTTGCCAAATGTGCCGATGGTCGATCCACTGGCACAGATTCGTCAGGCCTATCAGAGAATTTCGGGAAGTGGTGAAGAGAAACCCAGTCGTCGCTTGGGACAGTGGATCGCACTGATCCAGACCACAATTCCCAGTGAAACAAAGGTACAGTGGAAACAGCTGCAATTTGAACAGGGACAGTTACAGTTGGTTGGAGAAGTCCCCTCTTATGATCACCTGGATAAGGTGCAAGCGGCACTGAAAGAGGCCGAAGGGGTGGTTGAGGTGGTGATGGAGAAGGCACAAATTCTCACCAAGAGCCGACATGTACAGTTCAATCTGAAGGTTCTATAACCGGTGAATCTTGAACCATGATAAGTCTTGATCTGAATAACCCGAAGATACTCTACAGTCTGGTTGCGCTGTTGCTCTCTCTGTTTTTGATACAGTTTATTCTATTACCCTTTTTTGACTCGGTTGAGCGCTTAGAGGTCGAGGTGAAGAAAAAACGGCAAGTACACTCTGAAATGGTTGTCGTAGCCAATCAGCTGGAGGCATTGCGTAGTCAGGGGCAGCAGAGCAAGGGGAAACAGCAGCAGACGATCCGTTCACTACTGCCATGGTTGGAGCGGACCACCGCAGCCGATGGTTTGAAACAGAATGTAAAACAGATCTCATCGGTTAACCTGCAGAAAGGGGATCTTTACAGAGAGCGGGCCACATTGAGAATGGAGCGATTGGATATGCAGCCGCTGCTCCATTTTGTGGAGAAACTGGAGCTTGCACCCGGCATCAAGGTGATCCGAAGTGATATTCGCAGAGGCAGTGAAAAAAAACCGGGTTTAACGCTATTTATAGAGTTGGGTAGATTTTGATGAAGAGAGTTTTGCCCTATCTTCTGCTGTTCCTGATCGCCTATGTGGGGGCTCTCTTCTATACCTTGCCGGTGGCCTCTGTAGAGAGCTGGCTGAAGCAGAAAGCAAAAGGAAAACTGCGATGGGAGGAGATGGCCCTCCAGTGGGATGGCGTACAACTTAAGCAGGTTGAATTGGTGGCGCTGGAGAGTGAAGCACCGGTAAAGTTTGAACAGATAACGGTTGCACCACAGTTGTCAGCCCTGCTGAAGGGGACACTTGCTGCAGATTTGAACGGGCAACTGGAGCATCTTCACTTTAATGCAGTGGTCACACGGGAAGACCCAGGGGTTTTGATCGCGTGGGATGCAGATATCCATAGCCTGAAACCGTTGCTCAACCAGTTGGTGGGTACTGCACTGCCGGCTATTGAAGGGGAGGGGAGCGCCACCGGGACGATGCAAGTGGCGATCAACCCGCTCGTGATACAGCAAGGTCAATGGGAATCAACATGGGGACAAATGAAGGCCTATGGGGTCGAGATCGACCAAGGCTCTATTCAGGGAACGATTGAAAATAACCGGATCGACATGGATCTTTCGGCTCGGGGGGATGTGGCTCTCTCCGGAAAAATGACTATTCGCACTAAACTTCAGGCGTGGAAGCAGTCCCCACTGGGCGGCAAGCTGGAGATTCGCCCTGAAAACCCCTCTGTGGCACAAATTTTCCCCAAGGGGCGGCCTATCGCGGTGCAGATGATGGGCACCTTGGGTGAGCCACGTTGGAAACAGCTGTAGTCAGCTAAGGAACCTCTGAACAAGTCTGGGCAATTTGAATTACGTCCATAGAGCCAAGATCAAGGCGCACCCCAGGGTACCTTCTCTTGCGCAAGCGCAATTCACCTTGTAGCAGACTATTAGCAAGGTTTTCAACCGAGGAACGAGGTCGAGCAACCGAGGAACGAGGTTGGGCAACGAAGATATTGGGCGTTAGGCATTTACACATGACTTATTCAGGGGTTCCCTAACGCCATAAAGGCATTTTTAAAAGCAGAGAGACTGTTTGTCATAGGGAGTTGTGCCGAAAATCCCTTGATACTTTCTCTGTATGGGATAGAATTCAGGTAAATCTGCCTCTTAAATTTGGACCATCTGAATATCCAATCTGGAACGACATACACTATTATGAATAAGCTGATCAACCGCGCTCCCTCGATTTTATTACTAATATCAAGCCTCTTGCTGTCATGGAATGCAGCGGCATTTCCCTCTTCTGAGGCAGACTGCACTGGAATGGTTACTAATTTCCCTATGGAATTGGTATCTGCTTTAGAGACGTCATGGGATGCGAATAGCTCAACTTGTACTATTTCAGTTATATCGGCGATGCAGCAGAATACGGCTGCTACAGAGGGACTCGCTACAGCTTGTGGCAATATACCAAGTGGAGCCTCTATGGTGAATGGTGCTTGTGAGGTTCAGGGAGGTGAATCTTCCGGTGGAATGCCAGGGCCAGGTATGATGGACACATTTGGTGGATTCCCTACCGGGTTTGGATTGGATACCTCTGATATGGCAAATGACACCTTTGGCCGTGCGATGATGCAGTTGGGTGGTGATTTTGATGTTGACCCTCGTGCGATGAGTGATCAGGCGATGGGGGCAATGCGCGGGATGATGCAAGGTGTCCAGGGAGTTATGGATGTTGCGAGTCGCGATGCCAGTGGAAGCATGCAGCTGAATTTTGCATCGATTGAGAGTCAGATGAGTGACTTCATGACCCAGATTGGTGCCGATACCATGAAGAGCTTCTCTAAATCGGGTGGAATGGCGACCAGCTCTATAGATAATCTACAGCTTGACCAATTTGAACCCATGATCAGTGCTATGTTCGATGCCTCTGGCACTATGTTGAGTGCACCTTTTACCTATCAGGATCTGGACAGCAGTGGAACGCGTAGCTGGATGGCAGATCCGATCTCTCAACCGATTGCCTGGGATGCCTCTGATAATGCCGGTATTGCATTTGACTTCTCGGATGCCTCGGATGCAATGAACTCCTTCTTCGGTAGCAATGCAATCAAAATGATGATTGATGCCTCAGACAGCTTTAAG
>Ga0209141_1000650_pt1 | contig 23489 bp, 23 predicted proteins | sample SaaInlLV_10m_DNA_2_FD_184676 | JGI IMG/M metagenome (GOLD analysis project Ga0209141, IMG submission 184676) | Marine microbial communities from expanding oxygen minimum zones in the Saanich Inlet - Saanich Inlet SI074_LV_150m_DNA (SPAdes) (version 2) | ecosystem: Environmental > Aquatic >... | reverse complement strand
ATAGCGAATCATTTACATCTTTTTTAATATCATTCATTAGTGCCTTCTGTAATTCGCAAAGTAATCTCTATTCATATGAGTAATGCTAGCTTCTTGTCCTAGAGCAGATCTAGCATTTAAATGTGACTTATGCATAGATTGTAATGCTCTTTGCCTCATAGTAACAGCAGAATTTGTATTATAGGCAGACACATCGCCTGCAAAATCCAAACCTCTACTTCTTGTTCTTTTAAAGCCACTTTTTAAAATATCACTACCTGCATCAGCTAACATATAAGCTCCACCAAGAACCAAAGCACTTGCTGCCAATGCAGGTATGCTGCGCATCATTGTGGCTCCTGCTTGGGCTCCTAGCCGAGCCCCGAAAATACCTCCAGCTAGACCAAAGCCTTGATTGCTGCCATCTTCAAAAAGCATATTTCCTAGTCCTTCACCGATACTCTGGCCTGCACTAAACCCTATACCAGCACCCATATATGCGCCGGTTACTGCTACCATCCTTGCTGCAAGCGAAGAGCCCATTAGGGTATGGTAACTACTAGACCTCATGTCTTTTCCAAGATCACGAGCACCACTTGAAAGTTTAGTAGCATAATGCCCCTTAGCACGATCAGTTAAAGAACCTAAGTTTTCTGCAGCCTTGTTTCCGTAATAATTAGCAAAAACATCTTCTACAAGAAATCTTCCTAAAGCTTCACCTCCTCCTTCTGAGTATGACATCGCTCCCAATACACCAGTCATAGCAATTGGCAGTACCATATTCGCAAGAGTTGTTCTGTATGCAGTGTTAGTTAGTGCTCTACTGGCTGCATTCGCATTCTTAAGTGCAGCAGCTTCTACACTTATTACACCGCTGGGCAAAACCCTCTGTGACTTCATGAGCACATCAGTAGGGTCTAAAAGGTTGGCTCCTAGCTGGTATGCTGGTGCTCCAGTGGGCAAAAAGGCAGGTCTTCCATTATGTCCTGTAACAAGTTCCATACCCATAGAATATAACGCACCCTGGCGCATAACATCTCCTTGAGAAGCTATTGCCAAGGCAGCGACACTTATACCAGCTGCAAACCCTCCAAATTCATCAGTAATAGTTGCCATGTTTACATCCTGTGGTGTCCTGTATTGTTATTGAACATTCTTTGTGCTTGTCTTTGCTGTAGGAACTGCATTGCAGCTAAGCGTTGTTTCTTTTTATTAAGATCTTTAGCGTTAAACAAATAATCTTTATTAAAACTATTATATTTGGCTGATGTTGTTTCTGAAGCCATCTCCAAATCTAAAGACTTTACATTTAGCGCAGAATGTTTATTTGAGACTGAGCTACCTTTTGTTTTTATATGATTATTCAAGTCATATTTTATTTCATCCAAACCTGTCAATATGGAGTTGGTTTGTTGAGTTCCCATGAGGTTGGGTTCAGTCCATTCGTTCTTCATATAGTCTGGTTTGAATATATTGTTGGCATGACTTCTAGCACGTTCTTTTAATTGGAGTCCTGCTTCTACGGTAGCTTGTTGAGCTACTGTATGTTGCATTCCAAATGCCTCTGCAGTCTTCATAGCAGAGTACATAGTCATTAGTGAAGTATTGCCAGCTACTTTTGAAGGGTTAACTAAAGTGTTGAAAGTTACTGTTTGTCCTGATTCTTGTGCTATTTGCTTATAGCTGTTGAAGTAGTCTGTCCTCCACATACCTCGTTTAGACTTATACGCTGTTTCTTGAGCACTTCTAAATTCTTCTGTATCATATATGGGTGAACTTTTATGGCTTCTATAAGGTAAATAAGCTGCAGCACCTCTTTTTATTAACTCTAAGTTGACATTCACTCCATCAGCATAAACCATACCTACTCTACGACCATAAGTAGAGTCACCCTTATCAAACACTACCTCTACGTTCTTGGCCCTACTTATCATATCTGCAGCTATTCTTTTTGCAGCTTCTGCATAAGGTTGAGCACCTCTGTTTTGGTGAGCAGTTTCCGGAGCATCTATTCCTGCTAAACGGATAGACATTGATTGAGTATTTTTTCTTCCAAAGAAAAAGTCCTTCATGCCTCCAGAACCATAGTTTCTTTTCAAAGCAATAGTATCAGCATCTTGAACATCAATATGATAATTGTTACTAGCGTCAACTCTAGTTAAATGCCGACCTTTTAGAGATGTATATCTACTTGCACCTGCGGAACCTGGACTCAGCAATGTACGTGTTGAATCCATAGGAGACATAGCTGCTGGCGTAAAAGACTTATTTATAAAGCTGGATAACATATTCTTTATATCACCTGTAGACTGTAAGTGTCTTTGGTTATAAATATGTCTAAGCTTTCGTTGTCTTGCTCTTAGAAGTTCATTTCTTTCTAAAGTCATATCAGAGTAACCAGGCCCTGTATAAGGTGACCCAAAGTCTGAACTCATCTTTCTTAAAGTACTAGAAAGTCCACCCTCTTGCATACCTTCTATATATCCTGTTTTTTCCTGCATAGCTCTTACAAAGCTTTCAGAACCTCCAAACATTTCAGCTTGAGCTGAAAACCAATCATTATAATTCGGGATCAAATAGCTACTTTGTCTTGGCTCTTGAGACTCTCTTAAAGACGAAAGAGCACTCATAGCAAGTCCACCAAGCATCACAGGTGCAATTACTTTCTTTGCAAACTTTAATGTCTCATGAGCACCTATAGTTCTGTCTAATCTACTTCTTCCAGCGACATTAACACTAGTACGCCCTTTAGTATCGGCTACACTAACACCTTTTAAAGCACTCTCTATATTCTTAGAGGTCTGTTCTGAAGACTGCTTTAGTCTGCGTTCGAATACTTCAATTTGCTCAGCATTACTTTCTGTCAGTCCTGCCATAGTGTTTCTTAGTCGGCCCATCTTTTGATCGTAGGCCTTACTTTCTGCTAAACCTGTAGGTCTTGTAGGCAGTCGATATTGATTACTAGTTTCGTTATATTCAAAAAACTTTTCTTTTTTATTTATTCTTTCAAACAGCCTATTGAGAGCTACATCAGCATCTACTCCTGAGTATTCTTTTGCAACGGTTTTTGAAGAGGAATATACACCTGCGATACCTTTATAACTTCTTGTCTTCGCATACCCCGTAGTACGAGAGATAGTCTTTCTTTCTCCACCTTCTGATACTTCATAAGTAGGTACTTGAATGAATTTTTGTCCTTCTACATTACCAAAAGTTTGTAACCCACTACTGTCTACTACCTTCTCTACATTACGAGCCATACGTTGATCAAAATAAATATCCATCAAGCCTAAGTCGTCAGCACCTCGTGTCGCAAAATGTTGCTTACTTAATTCAGCATAAGCAAATAACCCATATAAAGGTCCTTGTTTATTTAAAGCCTGCTTATAATAATGTTGTCCTAACTCAGTGCCTTCACTAAACTCTTGCCCTGCAATCGCAAAACCTAAAGCATTACTTGCAATCTTAGGAGAAGAAACAGCTGCATCAGCTACAGATATATGCGCTTCTTTCTCTAATAGCTTCTGGGCAACCTTATCTGCATCTGAGCCTTCCATAATCTCTTGAGCAGCACCAAACAATCGACTTTGTACTTCTACAGACATCCCTTTTGGATATTCAATATCTTGCAATCCTAAACCATGCACTTTTCCTTGTACAATTTTTTGAAGATCAATTACATCTCTAGCATCTTTCACTCCAGTACTTTTTACAAAACTAGTAAGTAGATTACTAAAGGTATTGTGCTTTTGGGCTAATGCCCTATCCATATTATATTCTTGGCCAGTTGTATAAAAAGGATCTCCTGTATAAGAAACACCCTTTATAACACTTTCAAAAGGATTGCCCTCTTCTAAAAGACTACGCTCTATACGCCTATTGAATTGCTCTAAGTCTCCATCAATTAAACTAGGATCCTCCTTTAAAAGCTTTTCTGCAATAATCCCCCTAATTGCAGCTCCAGTCTGTTTAGATTCAAAAGAAAGCATAGAGGCAAGTACTGTACGATCTTCTACTTGCTTCGGTAAATGCTTATATACAAAACTTTCAATATCTACTTGCTCTACATTAACACTTACTTGCTTTCCAAACCGTTCCTGCAATAACCTCTCTTGCTTAGCTTGTAAGTTAAGTAGCTCACTAGCACTAGCTGGTCTTTCTGCTTTTAAATAGTCCAGTATCTCATGTATCTGTCTGCTATCTGCATCATCAAATAAATGACGTCTTATTCCTAATCTATCTGCTTCTGCAAGATCGTTTAAATAATACCTCGTCTGAAAAGCGTCTACCTTCGCAGTATGCTTTAAAAGCATGTCCCTAAGAGGTCCTGATTTAAAAATATCTTTTTGTCGGTCTAATTTTAAAATGCTTTCTTCTAGTTCTAATTTATTCGTAATATCATTATTAAGAACATTAGCAGCAATTTTTCTAACATCTTCATCTGTAGTAACAGAAAGCCCTAGATTAAAAGCACTCATGTTTGAAACTGTGTCGCCTACAAATGCACCCGTAATAATATTACTTAAATGCTTTGTAAAAAATGAACTAGCAAAACTTCTAGGAGTTACAGAAGTCTTAATGTTTACCGTACGTCTACCTACCTTAGATGTAAAACTCGCCGCTTCAAAAAAATCCGCTTCTCTTAAATTAACAGTATGATAAGGCTTAATATAAAACAAATTAGCAACATTATCATTCATATGGTAAGCAGTAGCCTCTGTAATCACAGAACCACCAATCTTACCTCCAGTCTCATAATCCAGAAGCACAGCACTCTTAAGAATATTACCCACATTCTTAAGCTCTGACTCAAATAAAGCCTTGCCCTCTACTACTATATTGCTAGCTTTAAAAAAGTTAGCATCAAATACAGCACCCGGCTTTATTACAACACTACGAGGACCTGCACTACTGTCAAAATCTATACGTACCGGAGCACCAGTAGTATTCATATACATAGATTTAAGAGATTCAATCATCAATAAATATATCCTCGTCGTCACCCTCTTCTATTTGAACACTAGATAAAGCTTCTCTTAGGGCCTGTATCTCAGATAATACCTTAGAGTTGTTTCTGTTTTCACCCATCTTTAACATTAAATCAGCTTTAGACTTTCTAGTCTCCATTAAACGCTCTAACCAACGCTCTCTTCTCCTCTCAAGACGGTCTATCATGTCTACCACAGGATGTAACTTCGTTGTCTCAGCTCGGTCACCATTCTCATTAAAACCTGTGACATCAACCATTAAAAAATCCCTCCCCTCACCCTTTCTGTCTCCATTGCCTAATACAAAAAGACACCGATTCTTATATAAATCTATTAAAGCTAACTCGTTCACTATAGACATCTCTACAGGATTGTTCGGGTCCACATCTAAATATGTAAGATAATCCACTATCTTTTGCTCTACATAAAACTTCTCCATAATACATTCTTTGCCAATAGGATAGTTAGATACCTCTCCCAATATTAACTGACCGTCTAAACCTAATTCCGGAATAGGACACTTCTTCACAAATGGACAACTCTCAGGACCTAAACACGTTAAAGGCGCTGAAGCATGTACCCCCGTTTGTAAACGCTTCACAGACTGCTTAATACGATGTAGCTTCTTAGGAGGGATCCTCTTTAAATATTTGTTGTACTCCTCCTGGTCTAAAGAATTAAAAAATTCTACCTGCCTACTCTCCTTGCTAACATCCACTTTAATAATATCTTTACTCATATATTAAAAACCCCCAGTTTTTTCTTCAATAAATTTATATAAGAATATAACATATAAAAAACAATCATAATAACCCTATTGTCTGTACATCGTTATTCAGATAAACTTTTATCTTTTAATAACTAAAATAGGAACAAGATGACAAACACAGTATACCTTCCAGCTACAAAAATATATTCCACGGCTAGACAATGGAATTTAAAACAACTATGGGAAGCATCCGAAAACCTACAAGTAAAAACAATACAAGTCTCAAAGTTGTGGGAATCAAGATATAAAAATGTTTGGTGCTGGCAACATGAAGAAGAAATACTCAATAACGAATTCTTCTTACATCATATGGAAAGAGTACTAAACGCTGATCTGAACTATCCCATCATACTCTCAGAAGAAAATTATATCTTTGATGGAGTACATAGACTCATGAAAGCTAAACATTTAAACTTGGAATATATACAGTGTAAACAATTCAAAAAGGACCCAATACCTATATGCTAAGAAATATAATCAATAAATCAGATATACATGATATCAATATAGAAATAGCCGCTTACCAACGTATGATAAACTTCTATGAAAATTATGATGCCAAACCTGAAAATCAGGACTATGTCGCAAACCGATTAAAGTTCTTATACGGAATACAAAGCGAATACCTAATCGCTAGAGATATATCACAAGAAAATGCAAAAAAATCCCTATAGTGATATATAAAATTTCCTAATAAAAATTTACTTAGAACCCTTTTAAAACAGACCGATTCTTTCGTATAAAAAGGGGGGAGGGTGTCTTAAAAGGAAAAGCCTTATAAAATTTATATATAGGAGATAAAAGCAAAAAGGTTTCTATAAGCGGGGTACAAAAACATAAAAAATATGTTTAGGGGTATATATTTTATAAAAAATATATTGGGGGGTAGTAATATATATATATCTATCAGAATGTTTTTGTTTCTTGCCCACCCCCTGTTACTTGCCTTGCTTTAGTGGAGACTCATGTTCATTCCGTGCATCTGCCAAGGTGCCGAGTCTCTACGGCAGTTTCTTTTAGGAGAAATATCATGGCAAAGCAAACTTATTGGGCACAAAACTTTGGTCCCCTTTTCAATCCTCTTGAGGGGGTTGATTGGAAAGCCTTCGGATCTTCCTCTTCGGAGGAGGTTGAAGAGGCGATAGCCAAGGTCCTTGAGGCCTGTGTCGACGCTAGATACTCTTACGAGTTAAAGGTGAAGCAGCATGGCAAATGGATCTGTGTGGATCTAAGTGCTAAGCTTCATTGGTGGGCTCTTGAGGATGACCTCTTTGATGAGGTCTCCTGCTTCGTCCAGGAATGGACGAAATGCTCTATTGAAGAGTATAAAGCGTTTAAGAATTAAAAAAAGAGACTCAAGGAAGAGTCTCTTTTTTTTATTTGCCTGTCTTTGGTGAGGTTCATGATTACTCAGACCACGCACCTAGCCAGTGCTGAGCCTTGTGGTCAATGCCCTGAAAGAGGTGTTATTATGGCCGAGTTAAGAGACCGCCCTGCCCGAAAGGGTAAGCGGTGGGTAGTGGTGAAAAAAATCAAATGGGTTTATCCCCCATGGGATTTTCGTGACCGTAGACCTTACCTCGTCAGTTACAAGGTTGAGGTCTTCGTGACCGTAGACCTTAAAGCTGATTTCCCTCCTATCGAGTGGGATCTTTGATCTAACACTCGATAGGCAAAGCAGTTAAGCTTCTGCTGATCAAAAAGCCATTATTGCCTAAAAGGAAGAGAGTCCGAGCTATCGCTCTCTTCCTTTTTTTTATTTGCCTGTCTTTAGCGGAGTTGTATCCTAGTTAGCCAGGTACTTCTTCGTTAAAACTTTTGGCTTTATTTTCTTATATAGCAGTTTACTGCTATTTCTTGTCCTACAGGACATTAAACTGTATGGGGTATATTATGAGTTTTACTCAAAAATGGTTCGCTTGTCTAGCACTCTGTTTCGCTCTTTTTGTCCTTTTAAAAGAACTAGGCTCCCCTTCTGTCGAGACTGAGACAGAAACAAAGCTTTGCCAGGTATCTGGTGAAGTATTCAAGGTTGATTGTGAGTCTTTACGCATTAAGTAAAGGCCGCAATCAACCCTCCTAAGTATGAGGGTAATAAACTACTTATAAAGAAGAGAGGTTTATCTTAGGATAGCCTCTTTTTTTATTTCCTACTTTAACTTTCCTTTCTTTAGTGGAGATGTCGTTATTTTAACTCGCAGTTCTTTGTCGCTCACGAAGATAGATTCTCTGCTGCAGCCACATGTATGTGGCAAACCTTTAAGGAGGATATTATGAGTAAAGGTACAAAACTGTTATTAAGATTAGAAGATATTCTAAAGGAAATTCAATTATATGAGATAGAAACAGAGACGCCAGTTTCTGATTTTACCTCACCAATTGAGACTCTTTCGAAGTCTCTATCTACTTGCGATAGCAAAGCTGAACAAATTGCTTTGGAAAAAGCTGAAGCTGACAAAGCTGCCCGTGAGGCAGTGGAAGCAGCCGAAGCCGAGGCCGAGGTTAATTTCGTTCAGTATCTTAATGACAATGGTTTTGTTGGGTTCGCCCAAAAAGGAGGTAAGGTTGCTTGTCTCCTTGAGGCGACACTCAAAAAAGCTGCAGTACAGGAAGCGTATGAGAAGTTTGGTATTTTGCAATGTCAAGCTATCGATACAGCTTTCGACGAAACTGCATTCAACGACCAATTGCTAAACTTTGAGACATGTGGTGATAACAGATATTGTCTCGTAGTATATCTTAATCTCAAGGGTGAAACCTTGAGATTGGAGAAGTTTGGCGGAAGAGAAGTTGGTACTCACTTTTCAAAGTAAACCAAACTTTTTCAGTGGTTCGTTGATTGACTAAAAAGGAGACTCAAGGAAGAGTCTCCTTTTTTTTATTTAGCTTTAGCTTTTTTTATTTACCTGTCTTTAGTGGAGAGCCGACCTCCATTATCAAAGTCAGGGTTGGCAATAGTGCAAGACCTCTGTGGAGTACCGTGTGTACACATAGTACTCTTGGCTTTTGTTAAGGGACAATAGTCCTGCGGGTATCTGCAGATACTAAAGCAGGTGAGTCTATTCACTTCGGTGTCTAAAACTTGCAATTGCCTCGAAAACCACAGGTTGGATCGAGCTGAGCCGTGTTGTTGTATAATAGTGATAGCCTTTACAGGCATTTGTAGTTACAGCGGATACATATTTTTGTGTACGATGAGACGTTATAAGACGATTCATACGCCGAACATAGTACTGCTATCTATGACTACAGCCAGTTACAGCTATTGCTAAATTATATTTACAATGACACGGTCCTGCCAGCGCACTTTAGGTTTAGCACGTTTTCCACAAAGAACGGCACAGTCAGTGCAAGAGGTTACTCTTGTGTATGTAAAGCTGACATTTGAGGTTTATTTATTAGTACGGTTTCTTCCTTCAACAAAAATGAAACCGGACCTTGGAAAGAAAACAATTAACAACCAAGTGAAAAAAACACCTGTAACCCCCTTACTCATTCAAGGAGAAATACAATGAGTAACAACGAATTGAGTGTTGAGCAGAAAGTACAAATCTGCATCAACTTGATCAACAGCGGTGCTTCTGTTAGCACTGCTCGCTATGCAGCTAAACGCTACGGCGTCAAGTTGCAATTTAATCAAAAAATGCGACAAAAACAAAAAGTCGCAAATAAACAAGCTACGGTTTCCTTGTGCTTAGCAAAAGGAAATTCACAGGAGTGGCTCGACCTAAAAGAGTCACATAACAAAAAAAGTAAAGAGGAAAAGAAGCAGTACAGAAGAAGCTCTTTGCTCTTTTCTAAATATATTTCAAAGAAATTATCCCTACACTTCTTAAAGTGTGAAGACCTAGAAGGTTTGAGGGATTATATTGTTATTAACAATATAAAAACAAATTGCTTTGTCGGGAATGTACTCGATAAATTGAAGAAAGTTGAAAACTATGGCTTTATACAAGCTATATTATTAACAAAAAAAGCAATAAGAAAAGCAGAAATAACCAATTTGAAAGCAGTCAACAAGGCTGCAGCCAACATGGTTAAAGTAAACTATAAAATACCTTCCATAGCGGACCTGAGAATAAAAAAAGCTATGGTGCAAGCGGAAAAACAAATTTCCGCCTGGAATGAAATCGAAAATAATGAACTTACGGCAAAGCAAAAAAGACTTAAGTCAAATTTCTTTGCTAAACTTGAATCATTTGCAAACATGATTCAAAACAACGCTTGGGAGTCCCTAGTTGCTGCAACTGGCGAAGCTCGCCAAGTTGTTCTTAATATGGCTAAGCTCCTAAACGACTGCGGAATCATATCCGCTTGGAGCTTAATCTAAGATGAAAGATATACAGAACATGCTGATGAAGAACTTCTGGCAACAAGTAGAAGCAGTGTGGGAAGAGCATATTCCACTACACAGAATTCATCAAACGATCAAAGACGTTGAAATCAAAGAAGAGGGTTGGGAATATCACCTGCCACTCGTTCGAGATTTAATGATGTCTAAAATTGGGTTCAGCCCTTATGCCTTCGTCGTCAACTCTAATGGTGACGTTAAACAAGGCTGGCTAGACTTGAGAAACAACATTTCCAATGCTGATTGGGGGCAAGCTTCTTCTTTTGAAGAGTTTATTTTCAATCAATCTGTTCAAAAATATTGGCGGGAATTTTACTCCTTAGAAATAAGAAGTAAACCTATTGTAACGCCAGTAGATGGTGGCTTTAGATTCCAACTTGAAGAATTGGTTGGAGTTATTTTGTATGACTGCTTTCTCGAAGGCTCTGACTTTGGGGATTGTGAAGTGGACTACACTTCGGAAGAAATAGATAAATTAAAGCATCTTGCACTTCTTAAGGAGGGTCGCTCATATAAGCATGAGTATAACACCCAAGAAGAGCAAAGTCTCGCTACTTATAAAGAGTGGCTGAAAAGGGAGTTGGTTTGGCACGATGATGAAACCCACCATGGCGAACTAATGGAAAGGTTCAAGGCCACTACCAACTTCAGTCACACTGTGGCTGCAATTTTAGCTACTATTCAAAGTGGCTATATCCCCAATTATTTGGACAAACTGGTTAGCTCTCAGCTATTCAAAGAGCTTTACGAGCATTGTGAATTTTGGCGTGGCTGGTTCCACCCAGAGGATGAAGGTTAAATAAGTTGAAATCTCAAGATATTAAACAGACTATAGGTGCTTTGCTATTAATAGCTGCATTTTTAGGCACTCTCGCATTGCTTATAGCTGCTACTGACACCTATTTTCATCCTCATGGGTATGGATACATTTGCAAAGCTTACAAAGGGGGTGAATCTGGCTTGTATACCAGTACTTACCGCCGTAAGTATAGGTTCAAGATACAGGGTGAAAAGGTCACTAAGGCTGAATTTTACTCATGTACTAAGGTTGATCTCCCTAACAATGGAAGTGAAGACTCGTTTATCAAGCTTGTTTTTATCAACATCAAGAGGGGTACATTTTTAAAATGATGTTTCTTGGTATAGCCTTGTTAGTAGGCTCTTTAGGAGTCATCCCACTTATGTATGCCGCTTTTTACTGCGTATGCAGTGCTTTTAGGAGTCTAACATGTTAGATATACATAATAAATTAAAGTATCGGGTCCTTTCTGAGGGTCTAGACTTAAATACTATTCCTAGACATGAACTATTGCATCTTTTCAAAAAAAGAGATCAAGCAATAGAAGAGGTTGTGGATTCTATGATCCTAAAATTGCTGCTAGGGCTAGAAGGTATAAGTTATTCTCAATATTCTCATTCCCTTCTTGAAAGGGGTGAGCCTCACCACTTCATTCTCCACAAGAAGGGCCCTCATGGCAGTCCTTATAAGGAGCGGCTTAAATACTCGCAGGAAGAATTGGCAAAATTATATCCTTTGGATCTTTTCGTCGCTGCGTGGAAAAAGTCTGATTACAAGCTAATGGAGGGTATCAAGAACTCACCATTGGTGCGAAGCGTATGTGTCTATCTTTACGATATAGAGCTTCTTGAAGAGGAAATTCAAAGGAGTCTTGTATGAATCCCGGCGTAAGTGGCCCTTGGGCTGTCCCAGGATTTTTACTCTCTATGTTGATTATACATAGTATTAGAGACCTGTACGGATGCGACCCATACGATGCCTTCTTAAGGTGGGATTGTATCATTTCAATTGTATTTGGATGGGGTTTTGCCCTGTTCATGGAACAAACACAACATTAACTGTAAAGGAATAAACATGATTGACTATCGTGACTATCGATCCAAACTACTCTATTGGAGTGATTTGTTTGGGTGGAAATATGGTTGCTCAGCAAAATATCGCTGGGAGGGTACATTAAAGGTTGCAAAGCCTAATGTAACTCCCTCCGAATATGATATAGACTATCATATTAATATTACCTGCCTCGTATTTGGCAGGATCATTAAGTACCTTGAGGTGGACGATCAACAAGAATTAGTTGACATTCTTCGAGAAAAAGGCTTGGCAGACCCATTCTTGAAGTACTCGGATGGAGATTTGGAAAACTACTTCGATGAGTATGAAGCTAAACTCTTTGGAGAGGATGGCTTGGCGTTTCAAACCAAGTCTGACCTACTAAGAAACAACCTAACTAAATACTTCAATAAGATGAAAGCTGAGGTATTCAAGCTTCGGAAGAAGATTGGTCGTAACAGGTCTAGGCTTGAAGACCTAAGCAGAAAACTGCATAAGCTTGACGGCTGTATGCAACAGCGATCTAAGTGGCTCGGCGATTTCAGTCAACTTGTTAAAGCATGTAATAAGGACGTAGCATATGAGTATGCCAATCCAGAGCATTTGAATTTGTGCAACAGGCTGATTGCCAACGCAATTTTACTGCGTGGTATCAACCAAGCCGCAAGAAGTCATATCAGTTACGACTGGAAGTCGGTTTTGCGAATGGTAATCTCTCAGCTCCCTGGAGTTGAAGGGAAGTTCGCAATTAACTTTGAAGACTCACAGCGTGGGGAGTCTGAAAGCATCATTGCTATAATTGCAAAGGCATACAACATGCCTGAATTGACTCAGCAACTAAAGGGGTTCGACCTTACCATTGACCTTGACGACAAAAGAAACTTTGAGGCTTGGAAAATGTTGGCTCAAGTCTTTGCTGTCAATAATCTAGTACCTATTACTAATAACGGCTCTAAAGGTTTGATTAGCTTTAGAGATCAGGATGGTAATTTGTCTAGCATTTGTCGTATGTTGGATGCTATGGCTGAGGATATAAGTTCAGCTGCAGTTTACCTATTAGGTTTAATTAATGGTTCTAATGAGAATGTACTTGGTGTTAAGTCAAGCATGCATGAACCATTAAATGGCGTAGACAGTAATGGCCGCAAGATTGTTACTGTCGTGTATGATAGTAACAGAACCGATCTATTACAAGATCCTGATGGTTCTGGTGCTACAAACTTCGTGGCTCATGAGAACATAGGTCAGACTCGTTTCTGGATGATAAAAGAAACTGATGATGGCTTGAAAGGATTGTTTGCAAAGGGTGAGCAGTTTAACGCTAAGTTCACTGTTGTACCTAGTGACAAAAACAACCTCAAAGTATTCTCTGTTAATCACTTGGAGAATCTTGCTACGTTGTCTAAACAAGAAGTTCTTGAGCTAGGCTACACTAAGGAAGAGTATTCTATTCTCGAAAACTGCTGTGATTTCTGGAATCCAACAGATCCATATGCAGTTAGTAGAGACCAAACTCTCTACTCGAAGCTAGTCTTCAATCGCCACTTCTGGCAACATGACAGCTCTACCATCCAAGAAAAGGTAGATGCTAGATTGCGATGCTGGCATGACTTATTCACCAAAGACACCTCTTTACCGTGGGTTGTTGGCTTAGAGCTTGGTCAGGTAAAATGCCGAGCTAAGAATGAGTTTAATCATATTGCTAAAACTCAAATCAATGACATTAAGAAAGCTTTGAAAGCTTCTGCTCATGGTGTCGTTGAGCTTGATGGTGATTTGTTTGGTTGTGTAATCATCAAGTCGCCTAGCGACAAAATTAGCAAAACTAGCCTGAACTTCCAACCTATGTCTTTACTTGTTAGTAAGTATTGCCGAGGTATGAGTATGGAACAGGTGTGGGCAAACTACTGTCTGCATACTGACGAAATGTTGAAGTCGTTTTCGACTAATACGTTCAGCGAAGATCAGCAAGCGAGGTTCGATAAGTTTATCACCTATCTTAATCTTAAAGATACGACCTTCCATGAGAATGGTAAAGTTCTTCTGAAGAACTTCAAAGCGAGTCTTTGGAGATGGTTTACCAACTTCAATAAAACAACACAGCCGACTCGAAGAGTGCTTATGCACAAAATGAGTTATCGTGGCTTTTGTATTGTCGACGATAAGTTTGACTTCAAAGTCGGTAAGGTTGCACAGCAACGTGGTCCACTGATTAGCCCATTAGCCTTGCAAGCTAATGTCTATCTCAATCGTCGTATTGCTTGCGATTTGCTTCAGAAAATTAAGACATCATTTCAATCTGAAACGAAGAGAGCTAGAGAGGATGCTCTTGAGCAGATTGCTATGATCAAGGAGAGGATTGCTTTTCGGAATGATATCCATAATGTTACCGATGAAATGGTTGTCACACTGCTTGAAGAAGTTATTAGCATATCGACTGTAGTTGATATTACTGATGCTCTAGTATTGATGCATCCTAAAGATGTGGAAGACATGCAGGGCGACGACGATGGAGATACGGTTACAGTTGACCGTGACGAAGAAGTTGTTGCCATGTTCGCTGCTACGGAAATCTTCTGGAAAGATTTCTTTGCAAAGAATGGCATTGGAACTATTGAACTTGAGATGCCTAAAGGGGCTCAAGTCAAATTCAGCGTAGGTTGCCGCTACCTGCTTGAGATGGTACGCAATCACGGTACTGGTGTTTCTCCACTTACCCAAGAAGAGCTTCAGGCAATTAATGAATATGGTATTGAGTGTCCTGAAGTTGCTAAGTATTTTGGAATCACTGGAACCAAGATCCCAAATGTTCTTGGTTTGAGCTTTGCTGAGTTGCATGAATTAGATACTTATACTGATGGTCTATTTATGAAACCGGAGAACTTTGCGATGATTGCCTGTAAGATGGGATCTAATCCTGCAGGTCCGATTGGAGCTGCTTCCAACTGTGCGCCTGACCTTATGATCAAAGCACTCGCCAAGGTAGATGAGAATGGAGTACTGACAAAAGAAGGCCGATTTATCTTTGAGGGGTACAAGAACAGTGCGTCTCAAGTACAGATAAGCATTGACTTTGCTAAGCGAATAGAAAAGATAATCAACAGCTTCCTCGTAGGTACCAAAGATTACCCTGATTTCGCTACACAGCTCCAAGTAGAAGATATTGTTGACTTCTTGGTTGTCAATACTGCACCTACTCTTGAGTTGCTCAGAATTAAGTCTGAAGAGTTGATAATGGACAAAACTATTCGTGTGTTTACACATGAGTCTGCACCATCAATCACAAGTTACGACTCGTGGTTGAGAGATGCGGATCCGTATCAAGTCTACTTCTTGACTCCTGAGGACTTGAAGACTTTGCGCAAATTTAAGTCTGAGCTATTCCAACTTAAGTTTAACAAAGTTAACCTTAGAGATAAGGATAATTATTGTTTTGACTTTGACTCGATCTATGCCTTTGCTGGCTTTGCATTGAGCGTAGCGTTTCCAGGTATGGAACCTGCTGTCTGGAAGACTTCAATGGATGAGATTCTTGGCGAGAAGTTTGAAGCAGTTAAAGAATCTTTTGCAGTAAGCACTCCTAACAGTGCTTTGGTTGAGAATGCTATGTGCTTCTTAACCTATTATAAGGACTCTAGCTTGATGAAAGAGCTACTTCAAGTAACGCCTGGCTTTGTTGATTTTGCTAAGCAAAGTGATATTGGGCGTGATCTCGATCATCTCTACCCAAGAGTTTCTGTGGCTATTGCGAAGTTCTTCGCTGAAGAGTACAGTTTTACCAAGAAAGTAGCATCGCCTCGCAAGGTCTTGAATGCTTTGTTTGACGCTTATGGCATTAATGATACTGATGCAGGTATTCTGAAAGCTGGTGGCGTTGTAACTTATGGGGAGTTGCAGATTGGTATTGCTGATATCATCATTTCTATTGCGAGAAACGATGAGTCGTATCAGAACCAAGATGTTCCTCAAACAGCATGGCAAATGTTGCTTGACGAGTACCTCAACCCTGAAGAAGATTCAGATCTCTTCAAGGCTATTGTACCTTATGGTACAGCTAATGCTATTCAGAATATAGGATTCCTGAATACACTTCCTGTGAATGGTAACAATAGGAGTATGGCTTCTTCTCCAAAGAGAATCTTGGATTATTTTGGTGCTAAGTTTCAAGTTAAGCTGAGTGAGAGTGGGTTCGTTACAGAAACTGAAACAGGTTTCAGGTGGACTTCTCCTCAAGCTATATTCTCTACTGCTAGCATGGCAATGAGAAAACTTAAGAGTCAAAGCTTAAGTAGCTTTGCTGAAGTGATTACTTCAGACAAGCTGTTTGGATTGGTTCTTAAAGAAGTTGAGGAAAACCCCTTTACTGCAGTTGATGCAGTGCTTTCTGCTGTCAAAGCTGCTTATCGCAAGTATGACGATATCATTAAGTATCTAAGTGTACTTGGTAAGATGGCAGTTGCTCCAGTGTGCCCTTTCATCGGCAAAAGATATCAGAAGATAGAGGGTAAGTTTACTGACCCTCAAACAAATGCTGTTTTCTGTGGCATGTCAATTCATCAAATTGGTCATAGTGCAAATCTCTTTGCAACGCCATTAGATCCAGTCAATGTACTCAATACACTGAGTAGCGATGTTTTTGTTTACGCCCCTCAATACAATAGAATTTCTCAGTGGCAAGCGGTTAAGTTTATGAGTGAAGAAGGTCATTATGTTAAAAGCTTCAGTTACTTTGGCAATAGTAGCTGGAAAGATCCTAAGACTGTTTGGCTAATGGATCAATTCCAAAACAATATGCTTACTTTGAACAACTCAACTATTGAAGTTGAAGCACCTAGGAATGGGAATCAAAAACATATACTTGCGTATATTAGCGAAATGAACTTTCTCAAGGCGATTGGCTTGAAAGATGACAGAGCGTTCAAAGTTTTGCTCAAAAAGAACAAACAAGGTGAGGCTTACTACAATGAGTCTGCTTTGCAGAGTAAACTCGTTTTACAACCCACAGGTCTTTCTACCAGGGTAGTTTGGTGTGACCCTGAGGTCTTAAAACCTTACTTCTACAGTAATGTGTCTTGGATAATTTACTCAGTTACTCTGAGAAACAAGCATGTAGAAAATATGTCTAAGCTTGCTCAAATACTTGATCAAGAGCTTAAGTCTTATGGTCTTAAAACAGAAGAGTCTGACTTCAAGTTTCTTAAGGTATTGGGTAAGAAATTTTATAGTACTCAAAGAATAATTGGGTACTTCTGTAAACAACTTGCGTTCAACAAATAAAGGAGAATAAAATGCAAGTAACTGTAAACAAGAACGAGATGTTGAGTCTCGTAGAGAATATTATAATGAGATCAATTAAAAAAGCTCATTCCGTCGCAGAGGCATCAATAGAAACTGCTCACTCATTGCATGATGCAATGAGAAAGCTAAGACAAAGTTCTTATTCGGAGCTAGTCTTTATTCCACAAGCCCACACTGAAGTTTTTGATCCTGAATTTCTCAACCAACTCAAAGTTATTAAATGGGATTATGCAAATGCCTATTGGGCTGATTCAGAAGGCATTGCCGTTTACTTCAAGGGACCAGGCAAGTTTATGGAAAGAATATCTGAGTTGGCAACTTGGAATATTATTTCGAATAATAATGTTGTAAATTGGGATCTGAACTCAGAACTTTTACCTGAGTGCCAAGTTCCCAATCAACTTCTATCTGCCCAAAAGTTGGCTGCTCGAAAAATAATTTCTAATTATTCATTCATTTGGGGCCCTCCTGGTACCGGAAAAACTTTCACTAGCGCATTAATCATTAATAAGCTTATCACTGATGATTGTAAAGTCTTAGTGACATCGACAGCAAACAAGGCTGTCGATGAAATTATGGACCAACTTGTAAGCTTCAACCCTGCTTGTGATAATAGAGTTTCAAGATATGGTGGTGCTCGAATCGAGACAGACAAGAGATTTGAGATCCCTCGTCTGCAGGAGCAAAAGCTTACTTCTAGAAATCCCTCTAGAGAATCTGAATTGATCGAGTTAGAGTTAACAAATGCTACTGCTATATTTGCGAACACTATGGCAGTGCAATGTTACCCAAAGTTTTCGTCAATGCATTTTGATTATGTTTTGCTGGATGAGACGTCGATGATCCCCGCTTATATGGTAGAGGCTTTGAGATGTTTATATCCTAGCGCTAAGTTTATCTTTGCAGGAGATCCAATGCAACTACCTCCTGTTATTGAAGACAGTCAATTGAGTGCTCAGAAATATGCACGCAATGTGTATGCTTATCCTGAGATGCAATCCCAAATGGAACTATTTTTGGAAGGCCAAGAATCAGTGATTTCATTTCTAGACATACAGTCTAGAATGCACTCTCGCTTGGGAGCAGCCATCTCTCAGGCTTTCTATCATGGCAAGCTTAAGAGCAGTAAGTCTGCTGCAACTGAGCTTGCTTGCCCTGATCGTGTGATTAATTACGAGAATGAAGTTATTGCTTCAGGCGAGCTGACAATACTCGGGCATAAAGCTTTAGGGAATGTTGATTCTCAAGAGCATGTTGCGAGTAATGCGAATTTACTTGAGGCTAATTGGGTAGCCAACGAGACTTCTAGGATAAAAGACAATACTGATTTTGAAGTATTGGTTGTTACACCCTTCAATAATCAGGTGAACTTAATTAAGAAGTTACTCAATGGAGACATCAAGGTCACCACTGTGCATAAGGCACAAGGAAGCCAAGCAGATATCGTGTTTTTCAGTTTGGCGGGAAATGATGGGTATAACTATTTTGTTGATTCACGCTATGAGCATGTCAATGAGAAGCTGATCAATGTTGCATTTAGCCGTGCAAAGGTACAATGCATTGTTGTTGGTAGAGAGGAACACCTTTTAAGTTCAAAGGCTTTGGTAAGACTTCAGAAAGCTTACCTTGCAGGACCTGTTGAAGTTACCCCTGTTGTGGATCTTCCTCAGGAAGTTGTGCAACCTGAGATTGTTGCACCTAAAGTTGAGAAACCGCAACTTGAGCAAAAAGTTCAAGAACCTCTGAAAATAGAAGTTTCCCCTTTAGATCAAATGGAACTGAAGATTAAGACTCTTGAAACCGAAGTTGCAAGACTAAAAGCAGAGAATCTTTACTTAAGACGTTCCAATTCACACCCATTGCTTGAGTTATCAAGCAAACCTCTTTTCGTCTCTCAAACAGATGAGGATTTTTAAGTGCTTGGATAACTAATATATTAAAAGAGGTTTCGGCCTCTTTTTTTTATTTGTACTCCGCCAATCTTAAGACATCACAACTCCGCCTTTTTTTATTTACCTGACTTAGGCTTGCGTTTCAAAAAACATCTTAAAACATTATATAGTATTAGGTAGGGTAAAAAATAATGTAACTATTTTGTGTAGTTGGCCTTGGGCGGCAAAGCCGCCCTTTTTTGTTTGATCATAAATATAGATGGTCTAGCCTTAGTTCGGGTGAAACAACGCACAGCATATGAGCTCATAGATGTGTTGGCCTTCCTAGTAGGGCAATTGGTGTCGAGGCTAGGAAGTGAATTTATAGAAAGCAGGTAGGATTACTCCGCCTAGCTTTCTTTTTTGGTGATCAAAGATCACCTTTTTTGTTTAACTGTAAAAACCCTTCAGCAAGGAGACCACCATGTACGACGAGAATAACCCAGTCCCAGTTGAGGGCTGGTACGCTAAAGATCATATCGGAGAACCATCAATCGAAGCTCATACACTCCACCGATGTGGGGTGACTGAACCCGAACTAGAAGAAATTGCTATAGGCGAAGTTTTCAGGGCCCGAAATGGGCAATGGTTCATAAAAATCAACAAAACATGCCATATCATAGAATGGAATTTTCTATGAGTCGCCAACAAATAAAAAAACAGTTGACAACCAAGTTGGGGTATAAGGCCCCAGAACAGTTAGCGAACATAATGGGAGAGATAGGGGAGATCTCAGTTTGCGGAGAGGTGACAATAGAGGAAAAGTGGTGGCCGAAGGAAGGCTACTTGGTGGGGAGGTTGCGAGGTGGAGGTAATGGTCTCAACAGGATAGCCATTTTGTGGAGCGATGGCTCCTTAGACACATTTGGTTAAGCATAGAAAGCTAGGCAGGAACTCTTCTCCGCCTAGCTTTCTTTTTTGGGTGATCAAAGATCACCTTTTTTATTTGAGCATTATCTTTTGGCTTAACTAAAAGAATTTACGCTTGGTGTGGCGCATTTGGGAACTCGCAATACACCTGCAGAAAAAATCTGTAGCGAGTTCTTGCTTTCACCCAGTACAACGTTGTTGTTGTGCTGGTTAATTGTATTTACCTGCCAAATTAAGATGGCAGGCTTATTGTTAAGGAGACATTATGTCAATGTTCGCTGATATTCATATCGAAGATATTCCAACCAATCAAAACCGAAAGCAACCAGTTTGGGAGCCTCATGCTCCACTCGAAAAATATGCAACAGAAAAGTTTTCTTTTCGAACTATTTCCTCATCTTTCGCTATAGGTGGAAAGGAATACAAAGTGTCTTGTTTTCAAATGAAAACAGGATACTTTAGTGATCGAAACTCAACATCAGACTACACCTCTAACGTCGGCGGCGGAATAGAGTATGGAGAAATGCTGCAACACTGTATTGCAGCATTAGAAGAGACAGGACTAAATGAGAGTTTTGGGCTTGACAGTTCTACCTTCACGCAAGACAAAGGAAAAAGTGCATATAGAAACATGAAGATCTATATAATGCCCAAACTGTCGAACGGTGTGCGTCAGTATATTGATGCACAGCAACACGATTTAGTGAAGAAGGAAGCTACTGCTGTTGCCTCCAAGCCCGCCACAGGTTGGGGGGCACTAAAAACCCCTGCCACCACTACAGAGGGTAACTTATGAGTGAAAAAATCAAAAGCTTCCTTCAAAGCGAAGGTAACTCTTCCCTGAACATTCAGGGGGTAGAGCTTGTGAAGAAAAGCAAGTTGGGGGAAGAGAAGAGTTATATCAGGGCCTCGTACGAGGAGACCCCTGGTCCAGCTATTTTAGTCGCTCTCGCTGAGATCGTTAAGCACCTGGAAGGTCGTAAGGCCTATCTAACCCATGACAGGCGGAGCAAGCTACCACTTCTAGTGGTGATGTCATGAAGTGGTTTGCGAAAGAAAAGTGCCAGAAGTTAATGGAGGCCTACGAAGAGCTCCCACTTCCAGCAAAACTGGTGTGCGGGATAGGGCTAGTATATCTGGTCTTCAGAGGTATACCGTTGCTGGTGTACTTATTGCAAGCGCTATTAATCATTGGATTGCTATTCTTCGTGTGCCTATCCTGTGTGGTAGGGGACGAGACTGCACAAAAGATGGAAGAATTCAAGACAACCTTCTTGAGCTTCTTAAAAACTGAGGAAACTGAGGAGGAGGAGTGAGAGATGAGGGGCTAACTGTGCACATATTTGTATTTATAATATTAAGCCTAGGCTTAATATAACAAACTGCGACTGTAAATGAATGGAGAAAATGAAATGTATGAATTAATGATATGGCGGGTGATAGAGTTACTGGAGATGGTTGCTTATGAGTAAGCTGAATACTCGAGGAATAAAAGACGCTGTTGCGTTCCTTGCTTCGCCAGAAGGAGAAGCACAAACAAAAAAAGTAATAGCCTGCATCGTCAATGATGCAGCTGCATTATGTCGTATTGCAAATACGGCATTTCAAGAAGAAGATCCAAGGCGTTTGGTAGGCATTCTCCTCCCCAACACCTTCAGTCTTTTCACTAAAGTGCCCGATGCTAAAGTGCCCGATACTAAAGAAGCTGTTGCTGAAGAAGCTGATGCTGAAGAAGCTGATGCTGAAGAAGCTGATGCTGAACCAGCGGTTACCCTCAGGGAGCCGAGCTATTACGAAGCCTACAGTTGGAGGAGAGTGTGAGGTACTTTTTGGTAGCACCATTGGTAGCCTTACTTTGGGTGGCCACTGTTTTATTTGTTGATGGCGTAGCCACGGCAAGCAGAATACATGTAATAGGGACAGAGGCGTCATACGTCCCGTATGACGAATCCAATAGCCTATGCACGATCAACTTGGAAGAGGGAAGCTTCTTCAAGTATTGCGCTATCTTGATGCCCAACTCGGGGGGCAGAGTGGAAGGGTACAGAAATGAACTTTTGACCTGTTTGGCAGGAGAGAAACCTGCAGAATGGGTTTTCCCATCATTCAATCAGTGTGTAGAAATACACAACAACAACTACTAACGGTTAAAAAAGAAGGTTCGATTCCTTCTAGTAGTTTTCGAGGTGCAACGGTTTAGTCTCCTTTTACTGTTGTAGTCAGTCTCTGACCCTTAACTAGAAGCAAGGCCTCAAGGCTTCTAACCTTAATTGTAGAAAAGATATAAAGAGGTATTATGAAAAAAATGACAAAGTTTGCGCTTCTTATGGCGGGGGTTATGCTCTTGTTGTTTGGGCACCTCGTAGGAGGTTTGCTCATCGGTGTAGCATATATGCTGCACTGGGCAACTCAAGTAGAAAACCTTAAAGAAGCGGTCATGAAGGTTATAGTCTCTATATACCTGATCACTTGTATATGGGTTATACCATTTTCCGTGTGGGCTTTTGCCCAAGGAGGTACAATCATAACCTTGTCGTCCTTCCTCACCGCTATAGGGGGTTACATGGTGTGGTTGTGGCTTTTTGCAAAGATAGACGACTTTATACTTCTTCAGTTTGGAAAGGGTTGGAGACGTTTATACTAAGGCTGTATACCCCCGACAGGGGGTATAGTAGTACGCTAGTACTGCTAGAAAGCTTTTAATCTCTTTTTGTAAAAGGGAAATCATAACTAGGACCTACATGTTTTGACGAAAAAAACATGAGTACTCTACCCCCCTCTAAAGTAGTCTTTTTCTGCGATTCTGAGCTGTATTGCAAGATCTGCAAAAACAAGAATGCGCTATATAAGTAGTATTCTACCCCCGACAGGGGGTAAGAGCTATGCTTTTAGCGCTAGAATTGTCAAATCTGGAGACTGAACTCAACTTGACCGACCCTTCGACCTGCGATTCTGAGCTGTATTGAGGGTTTGATATGTTTTAGCATGAGTGTTTTACCCCCTCCAAAGTAGTCTTTAACAGCGATTCTGAGTCGTATTGAGTGTTTGCCGCTTAGAAAGCGGCTTTTATTTTTGTTCTTTGGGCATTTTCTTTTAAGAATCAAGCGCATTGAAATCATTTAACTATTTGTAATTAAAGTGTTTTTATTTACTAAAAACTTCATAAAGTTATTCTATATAAAGTTAATACACTTATTTGTAGTGTTGTTTTATATGGGGTAATTGTTTTGTATAAGAGAAAGAGGAAAAAATATGCCGCGAGAAATAGCTAGTAGGGTTGTAAGTGATGCAATTATTGCAACTATGAACAATCCTGACATGGGTATTGAGTGGATGGCGAGGCCATATGGTTCTTGTTTTGTAATTAACGGAGAAGAGGACCGTAGTGCGGAGGTTGCATCTACGGTATTGATTTCGAGTTCTTTTATTGAGGTGACGGAGGAACTTCCTG
>Ga0209141_1000632_pt1 | contig 24083 bp, 23 predicted proteins | sample SaaInlLV_10m_DNA_2_FD_184676 | JGI IMG/M metagenome (GOLD analysis project Ga0209141, IMG submission 184676) | Marine microbial communities from expanding oxygen minimum zones in the Saanich Inlet - Saanich Inlet SI074_LV_150m_DNA (SPAdes) (version 2) | ecosystem: Environmental > Aquatic >... | reverse complement strand
CTAAATCAGACAAATTGAATCGCAACTTGGAGAATTTTGGTAGGGCATTATCTCAACTCGAAAAAGCTCTTGCAGAAGTGGATACACCGATTGTCAGAGACGCTACGATTCAGAGATTTATATTTTCATATGAATTATGTTGGAAGACTTTAAAAGGATTTTTGGAAGATATACATGGAGTTAGAGCTGTTTCGCCTCTGCAAGTATTTAAAGAATCATTTGCCTTGGATTTAATTGACGATGAAGAAATATTTCTTGAGATGATCGAGTCGCGTAATATATTGTCGCATACGTATAACGAAGAACAGGCCAGAGAGATATATTTAAAATGCAGCAAATATTTGAATGCATTAAAAATTGTAATCAATCGTATTACCAATGAGTAAAACATCTTTATTTGATTTGACTCATGGGATGTAACGTTTACCTACCAGTTCTCTTTAATACTATTTACTAATCACGACTCACTAATCACTAATTACTATTCAGTAACTAATAAAACCCCCTAAATTCCAATTATATCTTTTAAAAAATAATGTAGGCTAAATAATGATTGAGATACATAAAAAAATAGTAACTGATGAAAATGGAAATCCTTCGGATGTCATAATACCGTGGGATGAATATAAACAAATAGAGGAAATACTAGGGATTGACTTAGATGAGGAAACAAAAAGAGATCTACGATTAGCCCATAAGGGTAGAGAGGAAAATGGAATAAGCGATTATATTGCTTTGGATGATATTTGATGTATAAGATTGTAGTTCATAAACGAGCTGCCAAATCTCTTAAAAAGGCAAGTGATCCACAGATAACGAAACTAAAAGATATATTGATAAAATTAGCAAATAATCCACACGATTATCCAGGAATAAAGAAAATGGCAGGAGAATGGGCGGGGTATTGGAGAATAAGAATCGGTGTCTTTCGTGTTATTTTCTGGATTGATAAAACAAAGAAAATCATTTTTATTGATCATATTGGAAATCGTGGAGATGTTTATAAAAATTAATAATTTCTACTTTCCTCGTCCTTTTAATAACGTAAGAATTGAACTAAATCAATCTGAAAACAAATAACTACTAACTAATAGCTACTCACTAACCATTGAAATCTCATAAAGACTTAACAGCCTGGCAAAAAGCAATGGATTTTGTTGAATTGATTTATAAAATAACAGGTGAGTTTCCAGAAAATGAAAAATTCGGATTGACATCACAACTAAGAAGAGCATCAATATCTATCCCCTCGAATCTTGCAGAGGGTGCTGGACGTAAAAGCACAAAAGAATTCATTCAGTTCCTATATATTGCACTTGGATCATCATCAGAAATAGAAACACAATTAGAAATTGCAATGAGGTTGGGATACATGAAAAACCAAGCCAATACATTTGATCTTTTAACAGATATTAGAAAATTAATCCAAGGGCTAATCAGATCCCTAAAAAAGAAAGTTTAATCCTTATCTTCACAACTCACTACTCACAACTCACTAATCACAACTCACTAATCACAACTCACTAATCACTAATGACTATTCACGACTCACTAATTACTAATCACTAAAAATGAAATGCCTAATAATCGGCGGCGCCGGATATATCGGTAGTCACATCGTTTTAGAATTACTGGATAATGGCCATCAGGTCACGGTATTTGATAATCTCTCTACCGGATCATTAAAAAATATCCCTGATGGTGTTAGGTTTATTGAAGGTGATATCCTAAATGATGCAGATTTGACAAAGACTTTTGAGAGTGAAGTGTATGATGTGGTATTCCATTTCGCAGCATTAAAAGCGGCTGGTGAATCCATGGACGAACCGGGGAAATATGCCCATCATAATATCACCGGATCAATCAATATACTCAATGCCATGGTGGAGTATGATGTAAAGAAAATGATTTTCTCCTCAAGTGCTGCTGTCTATGGTTACCCGGAGTATTTACCTATTGATGAAAATCATCCTACTAAACCAGTCAATTTTTATGGATTTACAAAACTAGAAATTGAAAGAATTCTTGGTTGGTATAGTCAATTAAAAGGTCTGCGCTTTGCCGCTCTGCGTTACTTTAATGCCGCCGGTTATGATGTGAAAGGTAGGATAAGCGAAATGGAAAAAAACTGTGCGAATCTCCTACCCATAGTCATGGAAACTGCTGCTGGAACCAGGGAGAAAGTGCTGATATTTGGCGATGACTATGATACCAAAGATGGCACAGGAGTCAGAGACTATATCCATGTCAATGATTTAGCCACTGCTCATATCAAAGCAATGAATTATCTGGATAATGAAAATAAAGACCTCATTGTCAACCTGGGAACAGGGAATGGGTATTCTGTATTGGATGTCATAAATGAAACCAAAAAAATCACCGGAATGGTTCTACCATACAAAATCGTCGAAAGACGCCCTGGCGATCCGGATGAACTGTTTGCAAAATCACACAATGCAGAAGATCTATTAAAATGGAAACCACAGTATTCTGATTTAGAAACACTACTGAAAAGTATGTGGAAAATGTATGGTGGAGTTTAAAATAGACAGTAGGCAGTTATCAGTAGCCTGCCTGCCGAAGGCAGGAAAGTGAAAAGTATTAAAGTAACAAGTAGCCCGCACGCCGAAGGCTGACTGAATACTTTAAACTGCCAACTGTCCTACCTGCCGGAGGTAGGAAACTAATTACTATTCACTAATCACTATTAACTAATCACTAAAATATGAAAAAAGCACTTATATCGGGTATCACAGGTCAAGATGGATCGTATCTAGCTGAATTGCTTTTAAAAAAAGGATATGAAGTACATGGCATTATTCGACGGGCTTCATCTTTTAATACAAGCCGTATTGAGCATTTATATCAAGATTTACATAAAAAAGATGTAAAAATGATTTTGCATTATGGTGACCTAACTGACTCAAGTAATCTTAATCGACTTCTCGAGAAAATCCAACCAAATGAAATATATAATCTTGGCGCACAATCTCATGTGCAAGTTTCATTTGAAGTTCCAGAATATACTGCTGAAGTGGATGCATTAGGCACACTAAGATTTCTGGATGCGATTAAAGAAAGTGGTATTGATACACGATTTTATCAGGCGTCTACAAGTGAGTTATATGGGAAAGTACAGGAAATCCCCCAATCTGAAACCACCCCTTTCTATCCTCGCAGCCCCTATGCTGCAGCGAAACTGTATGCATATTGGGTTGTAGTTAATTATCGAGAGGCATATAATTTATTTGCCTGTAATGGCATATTATTTAACCATGAAAGCCCTCGTCGAGGTGAGACTTTTATAACTCGAAAAATAACACGGGCAGTTGCAAGGATAAAGTACGGATTACAAAATACACTTTATTTGGGGAATCTTGAAGCAAAACGCGACTGGGGATATGCGCCAGAGTATGTAGAAGCAATGTGGATGATGTTACAACATGATTCTCCTTTAGATTTAGTCATTGCAACTGGCGAAACCCACAGTGTAAAAGAATTTTGCACATTGTCATTTCATCATGCAGGGATTGATTTGGATTGGCAAGGGCACGGTGTGGATGAAATAGGGCTTAATTCAATTACTGGCGAGACGGTTGTTAAAGTTGACCCAAAATACTTTAGACCAACAGAAGTAGAAATACTTATTGGTGACCCTGCAAAAGCAACTCTGCATCTTGGTTGGAAACCAAAGGTAAAGTTCTCAGGGTTGGTAAAAATCATGACAATTGCTGATATAAAATTTTTGAAGGATAGCAATTGAAAAAAGAATCAATAATTTATGTGGCTGGTCATAGGGGTCTTGTTGGCTCTGCAATCGTACGGAAACTGATCAATGAAGGTTATGAAAATATTTTAACACAAACGTCATCCGAATTAGATTTAAGAAATCAGTTTGCAGTCAAGTCATTTATGGCCAGAGAAAAACCAGAATATGTAATTCTTGCCGCTGCAAAGGTAGGGGGTATTTGGGCCAATAACACATATCCTGCCGAATTTATTTATGACAATTTGATGATTGAGTCAAATATCATTCATGCTTCTTATACAAACCAGGTAACGAAATTACTCTTTCTTGGAAGTTCATGTATTTATCCAAAAAACTGTCCGCAACCAATCAAAGAAGAGTATTTATTAACTGGACCGCTAGAGCCCACAAATGAGGCTTATGCATTAGCAAAAATAAGCGGATTAAAAATGTGTCAGTTTTATAGAAAGCAATATGGCTGTGATTTTATCTCTGCCATGCCTACAAATCTGTATGGCCCAGGAGATAATTTTGATCTTGAAACCTCCCATGTACTTCCTGCAATTATGAGAAAAATGCATTTAGCAAAATGTCTAGAGGATTCAGATTTTGATAGTATTCGAATAGATTTAAATAAGAGACCTATTAAAAAAATTGATGGGAAATCCTCTAATCAGGTTATAAGAGATTTATTAGAAAACTTTGGTATTGTTAAGCTGCAATCTAGCAAGTGCCAACTTAAACTATGGGGTACAGGTTCTGCAATGCGTGAGTTTCTTTTTGTTGATGATTTAGCGGATGCAGTATATTTTCTAATGAAAAATTATTCAAAAAAAGAACACATTAATGTTGGCACCGGAGAAGATATTTCTATTAAAAATCTTGCTAATTTGATAAAGGATCATATTAGATTTAAAGGGAGAATTCTTTGGGATACATCAAAACCAGATGGAACGATGCAAAAGCTATTATTTGTTGAATCATTATCTAATCTAAATTGGCGGCCCGCATATTCTCTTGATGAAGGAGTTAGAAAATTTTACAATTATTATAAAGAAATGGGTTAATAAAATGAAAACAATCATTCTAGCTGGTGGTTATGGTACAAGATTAGGGAATATTACAGAGGCTGTACCAAAACCAATGATTAAAATTGGGAATAAACCTATTATTTGGCATATAATGAAAATATATGCAACTTATGGATACAATGATTTTATTTTATCGCTTGGTTATAAAGCTGAAATTATTAAAGAATATTTTTATAATTACAATGCGTATATAAATGATTATTCAATAAATTTGGGTACAAAAAAAATCACAAATTTCTATAATCACTCAGAAAATGAATGGGATGTAACGCTCATAGATACTGGTGTTGACACTCTAAAAGGTGCAAGGATAAAAAGAATAGAAAAATATCTCGATGATGTTAATATGCTAACCTATGGCGATGGAGTTGCAGATATTAATATTAGAGAGCTTGTTAAATTCCATAATTCCCATAATAAAATTGTGACAATAACAGGCGTTTATCCCCCTGCCCGCTTTGGAGAAATAATTGAGAAAAATGGTAAACTAATTTCATTTGAGGAAAAGCCACAAACCTCAATTGGAATTATAAATGGTGGCTTCATGGTTTTTAATAAAAAACTATTAAATTATCTAACTACGGATGAAGATTGCGATCTCGAATATGGACCCTTCGATAAATTAGCCAAGCAAGGTGAGATAATGGTTTATAAACATACAGATAATTGGGAGTGTGTGGATACGGAGCGTGATTTATCACATCTAAACAAATTGTGGAATACTGATAATGCATTTTGGAAAATATGGTAAAATATTTAGATTATAAATCACTCTTCAATGGCTTTTTTAATGACAAGTCGGTACTTGTTACAGGTCATACAGGTTTTAAGGGGTCATGGTTGTGCCTATACTTAAATATATTGGGCGCGAAGGTTTATGGTTATGCTCTTGAGCCACCAACGTCTCCAAGCTTGTATAACGAAGCAAATTTAAATGAGATGGTGAAATCCTATATAGGTGATATTCGCGATTTTCCATATCTTTCTAAAGTAGTTCATGATATACAGCCAGAAATAATTATTCATATGGCCGCCCAACCACTGGTAAGAGAATCGTATAAAGATCCAATTGAAACCTATGCCATCAATGTTATGGGGACTGTTCATATTTTAGAGATCAGTAGGTCCGTCAAAAATCTTAAGGCGGTGGTCAATGTTACCACAGATAAATGTTATGAAAATAAAGAGTGGCTTTGGGGGTATCGTGAAAATGAACCTATGGGGGGGTATGATCCATATTCAAGTAGTAAGGCATGTTCTGAATTAGTAACCTTTGCATTTAGAGACTCATTTTTTAATCCTGGTATGTATTCAGATCATGGGGTAGCTGTTGCATCTGCGCGTGCGGGCAATGTCATTGGTGGAGGAGATTGGGCGGAAGATCGATTGATTCCAGATTTTATAAGAGCAATTTCATCTTATAAGGATATCAAGATTCGAAGTCCATATGCCATTAGACCTTGGCAGCATGTGATGGAGCCATTATCAGGATATCTATTATTAGCAAAAAACTTATTTTGTGAAGGGATCAAATATTCGGGGGGGTGGAATTTTGGCCCTGATGATAACGATGCCAAAAGTGTTGAGTGGATAATAGACTCAATTTGCAAAAAATGGGGTGGAAAAGCAACATATTCTATAGATACAAACCCCAAACCACATGAAGCAAATTATCTAAAATTAGATTGTTCCAAGGCAAAAACTGAGCTAGGGTGGACACCAAAGTGGGATATTAACAATACTTTGAAATCTATTGTTGAGTGGAATAAAGCATTTATTGATGGTGAAAATATCCGATCAATTACTCAATCCCAAATTTTCAATTATCTTAATTAACATACACAAATTCAGAGAGAAGATAATATGTCAAAAATAAGTAATCTTCGTAATGAAATTATTATTAAAACGATTGATTATTATCAATTGCGTTTTGGCAAAAAAGAATTTGTTCCTGGAAAGACCAGGGTAAATTACGCCGGAAGGGTATTTGACGAAAGTGAATTAGTCAATGCCGTAGACGCATCACTCGATTTCTGGTTAACAGAAGGGAGATTTTCAGAGGAATTCTCAGAAAATATTTCAGAATTTCTTGATGTAGAACATGTTTTATTAACTAATTCTGGGTCATCTGCCAATCTACTTGCTTTTTCTGCACTTACTTCAGAGAAATTGGGTGAGAAGCGACTAAAACCAGGTGATGAGGTTATTTCTGTAGCAGCTGGCTTCCCTGCTACTATAACCCCAATCATTCAGTATGGACTAGTTCCCGTATTTGTTGATGTCGATATTCCTACTTACAATATAGATATTGAGATGATGCGAAATGCAGTTTCTAAGAAAACAAAATGCATATTTATTGCTCATACTCTTGGCAATCCTTTTAATATTGATGCTATTATGGCTTTGGCTGATGAATATAGTCTATGGGTGATTGAAGATAATTGTGACGCCTTTGGAAGCCTTTACAAAGGACGTAAAACGGGATCTTTTGGGCATCTTTCTACAATATCATTTTATCCTGCACATCACATAACAACGGGTGAAGGCGGCGCCATTTGCACCAATGACCCTCAGTTGGCTCAATTGGTTCGAGCCTTTCGCGATTGGGGTAGAGATTGTTATTGTGCCGGTGGAGAAAATAATACCTGTGGTAAACGATTCTCACAACAATTTGGAAAACTTCCATTTGGATTCGATCACAAATATGTTTACTCTGAGATAGGGTATAACTTAAAAATGACAGATTGGCAAGCCGCGATTGGCGTTGCACAAATCGATAAACTTCCTCATTTTTGTACACGCCGTAAAGAAAATTTCAGAAAGTGGACTGAGATATTTTCTAATTATGCGGAATATTTTGTACTTCCCCAAAAAACTGAATGGTCTGACCCGGCTTGGTTTGCATTTATCATTACATTGAAAGACGATGCTCCTTTTTCTCGTGATGAACTTACGTTACATCTAAATAGTAAATTAATAGAAACACGAAATCTTTTTGGAGGAAATTTAACAAAGCAGCCTGGTTTTATTGATAAGATTTGGAAAGTAGCTGAACATCTAAGAAATACTGATAGAATTGTTGATAAAACATTTTTTCTTGGTACATACCCAGGTTTAACTGATGAAATGTTTAGTTATGCACAACATGTGCTATCAGATTTTTTAAAGAACTACAAATAATTTTAAATGCTGGCAAAAAAATACAAATCTGAAATCGTATCAATTCTAAACCCGTTTGAAGGTATTTACACCTTGGGATTCAAATCGTTAGGAAGATCATTCAGATATCACCCAGGTCAATTTCTTCATTTGGCTATTGATAAATTCTATGATGGAATTGGGCAATGGCCAGACTCGCGATGTTTCTCCATGCAAAGCAATTCAAACGACGAAGTACTTAAGATTACCTATGCAGTTAAAGGAAGTTTTACTAGTCAGATGGAACAGAGTTTAAAAGTTGGTTCTAAAGTCTGGCTTAAACTCCCCTATGGCGATCTATTCTCACGAGCGCATAACAAGGAGAACACTGTTTTTATTGCAGGAGGAACGGGCATCACTCCCTTTCTTTCACTTTTTACCCATAACTCATTTTCTGGCTATTTAAATCCAAAAATATATTTGGGGTTCCGATCTGAGTTATATAATATTTATAGAGAGGAACTAACTAAAATAAAAAATAAATATTTCTATTATAAACCAAATGATATCTCAATTTGGTATCAGGATAAGGATGGTATTATTAATTTGAACAATATTTTTAAGGACAATGGCTCTATTTCAACTTACTATCTATCCGGACCTCCATCAATGATTACAATTTTTAAAGAAAAGTTAAATAGCTGGGGAGTACCCTCAAAAAATATTATTTCTGATGACTGGGTTTAATTTTAAATTGTTTGTTTGGTTAAATTATTGAAAGTTATTGAATTGATTGTGACAAAATAATGTCAAAAACGATTATTATTACTGGAATAAAAGGTTTTCTTGGATCAAATTTAGCCGAAAGATTATCAAAAAATTATAACCTAATTGGGGTTGGTAGATATGATAGTATAATTCAAATTAAAGGCAAAAACATTAAAATCTTCTCCTCGGAAAGTCCGCTCATAAATATTTTTAATGAAACTGAAATAATTGGTATAATTCATACTGCGACTACTTATGGGAGAAAGGGAAATTGCTCTGCCTCTGAAATCATCAAATCGAATATATTGTTGCCAATAAAACTTTTTGAACTTGCCAATAAATTTAAATCACAATTTTTTATTAATACTGATAGTTTTTTTACAAGTAAGGAATTTGCCCATAACTATTTACCAGAATATACTCTTTCTAAGTCGCAAGTATTAGATTGGTTCAAAAGAGTTAGAGGTGATACTACGTGCATAAATATTAAAATATTTCACATGTATGGACCGAATGATTCAATTGATAAATTTATTCCATACATTATTAAAAATTTAATTAATAACGTTTCATCTCTTAATCTATCTTCTGGCGTACAAAGGAGAGATTTTATTTATATAGAGGATGTTGTATTAGCTTTTGAAATTGTCATTCAAAAAATAGATAATATTATAAATCGATTCCCTGAGTTCGAAGTTGGTACTGGGAAATCAGTTTCTGTTAAAGATATCGTTCTTCTATCAAAAAATATTATTGGTAGTAAAACGGAACTTAGGTTTGGAGTCTTAAAACTTGATGAAAGCTCTAATAATGAATTTGTCGCTAACACTTCCAAGTTAGAACATCTTGGATGGAAACCCCAATGGACAATTCATAAAGGGATATCAAAGATAATAAAATCCTACCAAATAAAAGCTCGTTGAGCAAGAATTCTGAAAATATTAAATATCAAATAAAATCCCAATACCTACTAAAATTTATAACCTATTATTCAATGGCAACCCAAGAAGTGTAAAAGCTAAAAAAAATATATTTGCTTCATTCTTGATAAAAGGGCTCAATATTATTATTAGTTTATTGTTAGTTTCATTTTCCGTGAACTATCTTGATATTGAAAAATATGGAATTTGGGTAACTATTAGCTCCATTATTGGCTGGGTTAGTTTCTTTGATATAGGATTGGGAAATGGTCTAAGGAATAAATTTGCAGAGGCGGTAGCATTAGGCAAGCCTAAGTTGGCAAGAACCTATGTAAGCACAGCATATAGCATCTTATCCTTAATAGTAATTTTCGCCATGATACTATTTTATTCAATTAACCCACACCTAAATTGGTCATTGATTCTCAATGTAGTAAGTAACTATCAAGGAATTGAGAATGAGCTAGAAATCCTCTTATTAATTGTTTTCACTTGTTTTTGCATTCGTTTAGTGGGGCAATTAATTTCAATAATTTTGATTGCAAATCAAGAACCAGCTAAAGCCTCATTGTTTAATTTGTCTGCTAATATTCTTTCTTTGATTCTGATTCTGTTGCTTTTGAGAAAAGAAACAGAATCATTAATATATCTTGGTACCATAATTTGTAGCTCACCTATAATAATATTTATTGCATCAAGTATTTGGTTGTTCAAAGGAAAATATAAAGAATATGCTCCTTCGTTTAAATTTATTGATTATAAAAAAGCAAAAGAAATTCTAAACGTTGGATTTAAATTTTTTATAATTCAAATTGCTGTAATTTTACTATATCAGACAAACTACTTAATTATTGCACACGTATTAAATCCTGCTATGGTAACACAATATAATATAGCATTCAGATATTTGAGTGTACCTTTGATGCTGTTCTCAATTTTTATTTCACCTTTTTGGAGCGCATATACTGATGCCTGGGTGAAAAAAGATTTGCGATGGATAAATTCTGCAATGAAAAAGCATGTAGTGCTATGGCTGTTTTCATTGGTAATTGTAATTCTAATGGTTTATTGTTCTTCTTGGATATACAGATTGTGGATTGGAGAGATAGTTGTTGTTTCCATCAATGTCACAATATTAGTTGGTATTTCAATGTTAATAAATATGTGGAACAGTATTTTCAGTTCATTTCTTAATGGTGTAGGAAAAATAAAAATGCAAATTATAATCAGTATTACATCAGCAATTATAAATATACCATTAGCAATCATTTTAGGTGCGCTAATTGGTATTGAAGGGATTCTAATTGCAAATATAACGGTGTTGATCTTTAGTTCAATTCTATATCCTATTCAGTTTAAGAAATTGATTCAAAATAAAGCTCAAGGGTTGTGGAACAAATAGCAGTGAATAGTAATAATTACAATACAAAATCCTTTTTACTTACAATCGCAATACCAACATATAACAGAGCTAATATTTTACATATTGCTCTTGGTATTTTATTGCCTCAAATAAATAATTATTCCTCTGAAATCGAACTAATTATTTCAGATAATGCTTCTAATGATAATACTCAAAAAGTAATAAAGGATTTGCTGAGTCAATATCCAACAATTAATTCTATAATTTATACTCAAAAAAATAATTCGGGGTATTTTGGTAATTTTAAAAAGTGTAGAGAGTTGTCTAAAGGTGTTTTTTTTTGGTTATTATCTGATAATGATCATATTGGAAACAATTTGATAGAAATGGTTATGGAATGTTTAGTTAGAAAAATTGGCACATCCGTAATTTATTTAAGAAATATAGATTCAGCAAAATTTTTAGTAAAGCATTATAACCTTAATACTTTTTTTAATAATGAAAATTCATATCTAATAACACTAATTAGTTCAGCAATTTTTAGAAATGATAAAAGTCTTGACCATGATATTTATTCTAATTATTCTGATAACCTTTTCTTAGGATTTTTATTATTAATTAATAGTTTAAATGGTAATGATCGCATTCTACAAATATCGGGTAGGTGTTTCAAAAGTTATCCAGCTACCAATTCTTATAATTATTTTACAGCCTTTACAAAAGATATTAACCAATGCTTAAATTACATGACCGATAGGGGATATCTAACAAAAAGAAATAAAAACTTATTCATAAATGGTATCCTTAAAAACATTATTTATCCATACCTAATTAATTTAAATTTAAATAGTAATGGGCTTACTACTTATGACGAAACAAAAAAGAAAATTAAAAATTCTCTTGATGCTTATTATTCGACGAATAAATATTACCTAAGTTGTATAACAAAATTATTTCACTCGTCATCTTTCACCCTAAAATTGAAGCAAGTTAATTTTATAATTAAAAAAAAAATACACAAATATTATTTGCAAATATCAAACTAATTTTATTTACTAATCTCTAATTCAAACAGTATTCTAATTATTGTCAAAACTTTTAACGATATCAATACCTACATGGAATAGGGCAAAAATACTAGATGGTGCTCTTTACCATCTTCTGCATCAAGTTAACGAATTTGAGAAATTGATTGATGTTGTAATATCAGATAATTATTCATCTGATAATACGAGTGAAATTATTAAAAAATGGCAACATAAGTATCCCCACATAAAATTTACTGTTTATCATCAATCTCGAAACACAGGGTTCTATGGTAATTTCCAGAAATGCAAGGAATTATCAACTGGTAAATTTATATGGGTACTATCTGATGATGATTACGTTTGTAAAGATGTAATATGCAACATTATTAGCATACTGCAAAAATATAAATCAACGCTTGCAATATTGTATTTGAACAATAAAGTTATCAATGCTCGAATTAATAATTCATCGAGTTATAAAATTACAAAAATTGATAAACTTTTTTATAAATACAATTACCGCCTTACGTTAGTTTCAACAACAATCTTTTTAAATCACAAAGAAAATGATAAATTCATATATAAGAAATTTGAAAATTCAAATTTTATTGGCTTTGCATTGATGGTCGATGTTATTCGATTTCGAAATGAAACAGCAATATTGAGTGGGAAATTGCTAAAATGCAGGATGGATACAATTTCGGGATATAATTTTTTTGATGCATTTATATTTAACATATTTAGCATATTCAATTATATGGTGAGTATTGGGTATAGTAACAAAATTATTCGGATATTTAAGGAAAATTTAATTATTCACATTTGGGCTAAAAGATATTTCTATTTTAAAGCAAAGGGAAAACTAGATGCAAATCTAGAATATTATGATTTAAAAACTGCCAATCATATATTACAAAAATATTTCAAAGGGACGATTAGTTATTGGTTAATAATATTTCCGATGACACTTTTCCCATCATCAGTTTTTAGAAAATGTTTCCCATATGTCGAGAAGCTAAGAAACTTTATGAGATCAATCAACTGATTATTCCCAATTAACACAAAATGTACGGTAAAATAACATGAGATCATTATTAATACAATAAATAATAAAAGTATAAACTATTTATTAATTATTATAAGTATTATACTATCTGGATTTCCTAGTTTCTCAAGTTTAGAGCAATTTGAGATATCATTTTTTATTTTTGGCCTAATATTATTTCATTATAATAATAATTTTGAAAATCGGTTTATAATCATTGTCGTATTATTTCTTATGGTAGAATTATTACAGTTTTCAATCCATGGTGGATTAAGCCTGAAAACGAATGCTGGCACCATAATAAAGTTATCAAGTGCATATTTTGTTGTGAAAATTACAGGCAATAATTTTATCAAAACCTATGTCAAAATAATGTACAATATCACAATTATCAGTTTAGTATTTTATAGTCTATCAATTATTCCACCGGTTGGGAACTATTTTCTTAATGAGGTTGCCCCCCTATTCGAATTACCGTTTAAAAATGCCTCTACCTTTTATAAAGTGCCTCCAAATATAATCGTATTTACTTTTGAAAGATCTCTTTTTACAGATTTTAGAAATAGTGGTCCATTTTGGGAGCCAGGTGGATTTGCCTCATATTTAGTAATAGCTATTTTACTTAATACAATTCGATCAAATAGAATTAATCAAAAGATAAATTATATTCTTGTTATTGGTGTTCTAACAACATTTTCTACTGCAGGTTATATCGCATTATTCATATTGTTTAGTGGCTATTATTTAATTATGAACAGATTGTCCAATAAAATCTTATTATTTATACTAATATTCTTTTCAATTAGCTTATATAACGAATTATCTTTTCTTAAAGTAAAAATAAATAATAACATAACTATTGCTGAATCTTCAACAAGTTCTAGATTTGGTAGTGCATTAGCAGATTATAATCTATTTATTGAAAGCCCTATTGTCGGCTGGGGTAGAGGACCAAATCGTTTTGGGGTGAATAATAGCTCATATTTTAGTCAAGCTGAACATAGGAATAATGGTGTTTTCGTTTTACTTGCGACTTATGGTATTATAGGTTTATCATTATTTTATATTTTATATTTTAAGTCCTATCAAGCTATTTGCATGTATTACAGAGTTAATAAAGGGTTCATGTTGATTGCAATTTTAACCATATTTGTTATCGGGTTTTCTCAAGTGCTATTCTCACAGTTATTTTTCTTTAATTTCTTATTTCTATTTTTAACTTACGATTCTAAAAAGTTGCAAACTTACAAATCGTAAATCTAAATTTTATGAGAAAATTATCAATAATTATACCTACCTTCAATCGTTGTAATTACTTAAATAATTTATTACATCAATTATTTAACATTTCTCATGCAAAATTTGAAATACAGGTTATTGTAATTATTGATGGATCTACAGATGGCACATTGGAATTAATGAAGTATAATTACCCAAAAGCCCATTTGGTCAAAGGAGATGGATCATGGTGGTATACAAAGAGTATAAATGAAGGGGTTAATTATGCAGCGAAATTTCGTCCTAATTACATACTAACTCTTAATGATGATCTACTTCTAGATGAGAATTTTTTCTTGGCTTTAGAAAATGCAATAATTCAAGCACCCCAATGTAGTATAATTGGTGCATTATCACTGATGAAGGAATCACCAGATCTAGTAATATCCTCAGGTGTGAAAAAAATTGTATGGTGGAAATATAAATTGGAGACATACTATAAAATGTTTTCTAAAATTGATATTAGTTCTTTAACTGGTCTACATACATCAAAAGTACTACCTGGCAGAGGTATGTTGATTCCGTATAATGTAATTGATTCTCTTAATGGATTTGATTTATTATTTCCACAATATCATTCTGATTTTGATTTCTGCCTTCGGGCACAAAAACTGGGTTATGAGGTTTTTGTCTCTTGGGATTTAATATTGTATAGCTATGTAAGAAAAACAAGTACAGGTACATCCTTTATCAAAACCCCATTTAATATTTTTATTAAAGGATTTATCAATAAAAATTCAAGAATTTCTTTAATTAGCAATGCTAGATATCTATATAGACATGGTGTAAAAATTTTATTTCCTGTAACATTCTTAATATTTATCATTAGTTCATTTAAAGCTCATTATTTCAATAATAAAATAAGTGAATAAAAGAAATGAACCATATATTTTTCTTCATCAAAGAATAATAACTTCTTATAGAATACCTGTGTTTGAAAAACTTCTTGATCGCATTAAAGGCATGATAATTGTGTATGGAAAATCTCAATTAAACAGTTCATTACCGGGAAAAGAAAGACCTAATACCGATAGATATGTTCATATTAAAAACTATTATTTATTCAAAAATAATGACATATTTTTTGCACAAATATTTAAGTATATTTTCAAGTATAACCCTAAAGTAATTATTACCCAGTATAGTTTTAGCAATCTAATAATTATATTATTATTTATGTTAAGACCAATATTGAAATATAAAATAATTGGATGGAATCATGGATGGGATAGAAGGAAAGGATTTCACCCAAGTATTTCTTTGAAGGATAGAGCTAGAATATATATGATTAGGAAAGCAGATGCAATGATTTTCTATTCAAACGACTCCAAACAGGTATTCTCTAATTATACAGATCGGAACAAATTATTTGTGGCAAATAATACGCTAGATACTGTCGGCTTTTTAAATCTCAAAACAAAGCTATCAAAAATTGGTAGAGATAGGATAAAAAAAGAACTTGATATTCATTCAAGATACAATTTGATTTTTATTGCAAGATTAGAGAAAGCAAAAAATCCTTTAAAACTTTTATCAATTTTTAAAATATTAATTAAGAAATTAAAAAATGTAAGTTTACACATTATTGGTTCTGGTCCACTTGAGAGTAATTTGAAGGAAATAGTAATCAGAGATAATATTGAAAATATCAAATTTTATGGAGCGATATACAATGACGAGTTTACAGGGAAAATGCTATTTTGTTCAGATATAATGATAATTCCTAGGTGGGTAGGTCTTTCAATTATTCATGCATATTGCTTTGGTTGCCCAATAGTAACATTTGATAAAGATTATCATCCACCTGAAATAGAATATTTAAAACATAATAAAACTGGGTACAACTTATGGGATAAAACCGAGAGTGAAATTGTGACAAGAATAATTACATATTTATCCGATAGGGAATTACAAAGAAAATTTAAAAGTAATATAGATAAAATTATTGAGAATGACGCCAGTGTTAAAGAGATGGTAAATGGTGTCTCAAACGCAGTAAAATATTGTTTGAGTAAATAGTTGATAAAAATTAATAATTATTATGAATCAAATTATTTTTATAAGAAATACCTATCAAAAATATGGAGAAATTATTTTAAATAGATTACTAAATTTTAAAAAGCAAATAAAAAAGATAGAAAATTACATATTTATTTATATGAATAAATATCCTCAAAAAGTTGAATGCAATATCTGCTTTTGGCAAGGAAGTCGATTTAGGAATAGCATTTGGCATAAAAATATGGACTGCCCAAAATGCTCAACTAGTTTACGTCAGCGCTTATTAATAGCAATATTGGGAAATGTAAATAATTTTTCATTTGACAATATTATTCAAAATAAAAAGATTTTACATTTTGGCCCTGAGAATGCATTGTCAAAGATATTTTGTTTATATACACAAGAATATTTTACAGCAGATCTCTTTCGCAATGATTGTGATTTCCAAATAGATATTTCTGATATGAAAGAGATAAAAGATGAATCTTTTGATACAATAATATTGCTGGATGTATTAGAACATGTAATTAATTTAACGAAAGCTATTGATGAAGTTTATCGTATTCTAAAAAAAAATGGGAGTGTAATAATAACTGTTCCTCAAAAAGACCACCTTGATGTTACTGATGAAGCCACAGATGGTCTAAAAGCATATTTAAGAAAAGAAAAATATGGTCATGAAGAGCATTATAGGATTTTTGGAGAAGATTTTCCTCAGATTATGATTCAACATGATTTTGAGACCATACAAATTGATGAGAATAATCTAAATGATCAATTAATAAAAAGACATGTTTTATTTCCTACAGTCATTTCTAAACATCCTTTAGCAACCAATTATAGGAAAATATTTTTTCTAAAAAAATTGAAATAATAGAATACTATCACTATACATATAAAAAATGTGTTACTTACTTAAACCAGATTTAGTCTGAACTTAGCATTAAAATAATGGAATTCTGAAAATGAAACCCATCTCTGAATTAAGAAAACAAATAATTTCCCAACGCGGCTATCGCAAATCATATAATGTTGAACATGGTTTATCGCTGCTTAACTTCGATGAATTTAAAGATAAAAAAATCATGGAAGTAGCTTGTGGCAAAGGTTTACTTTCATTGCTCATAGCTAATTATTGTAAAGAAGTAGTCGGCGTTGATATTTTAGAAGAAGAAGTGCAAGCTGCACGCTTGAATCAGCAGAAATATGAGATTGAAAATTGTACGTTTGTGGCTTCTGATATTGGGCTCACAGATTTCGAAGTAGAATCTTTCGATGTTATTGTAGCAGAAGCAGCTCTGCACCATATTATTTATGATTATCGAATCGGGACAAAGCTATGTAAGTATTTAAAACCTGGAGGGCGTTTAATATTTATCACAGAGCCGTTGGGTTATAATTGGCTCAGTGAGTTTGTTCGCTTTATTCGCCACCACCGCACCCACGCAGTTGGTGAGTTTTCTTTGTGGTTCGATAATGTCGGCCAATTTGCAAGTTCGTTTTCAGAAGTAAAATATCACTATTTTGATATATTTTCTCATCCTTTTAAAGTTTTGGAGTTGATTTTACCCCACTCTATATTCATGATTGTCATGAAGAGAATGTGGCAAATCGATGAGCTTATTTACAAATATCTACCAATTCTAAGAAAATATTCTCCAAATGTGAATATTGAAATGATTAAAGGTGATTAATAACAGAATGTTATGAAAGAGAATCGGATTAATATTTTTGGCAGCCATATTTCAATTACTAATTTAGATGAGACTTTGTGTTACCTTAAAAATTATGATTTTTTAACCCCGCATTATATTTGCTTTCCAAATGTGTATGTTACCATGCTTTGCTACGATAATCCGAAATTTCAACAAATCATCAATTCAAGTTGCATGAGTCTCCCAGATGGAAAACCTCTTGAGCTTTATGCAAGAATAAAAGGAAATCGAAGTATGTCGACAGTTTCTGGGTTCTGGCTTATCAAAGCTCTGCTGAAAACTGATTTCACTCATTATTTTTATGGGTCAAATGAAGAAACTCTTGAACTACTGAAAAGAGAGATGGATAGTAATTTCCCAAAAGCAAATATATTAGGTTTTAAATCTCCACCATTTGTTGATTTACAATCAATTGTAAATAATTCTATAATTAATAATGATATTGTCAATATTAATAAATTGAAACCAGATTTTATTTGGGTAGGTCTAAGTAGTCCAAAACAAGACATGCTTATGAAATATTTCTATCCAAAATTAGATCATGGTTTGATGATGGGTGTTGGTGCAGTTTTCAATTATTTATCCGGATCTGTACAAATTAGTCCGGAATGGATGAAAAAGCTTTCATTAAGGTGGGTTTATCGTTTGTATAAGGAACCCAGGAGGCTCTGGAAAAAATATATTTTTGGGAATAGTCTTTTCCTTTTTCTTGTGGTGGCTGAGTTAATTAAGCGGTTGACGAAATCAAATAGGCGATAGTTTCATATTAATATTTATCTATCATACTTCCATTTGAATTGAAAATATTAATCGATATTAATCATCCTGCTCATGTACATTATTTTAAAAATTTGATAAAATTAATGATTGGTGAAGGGCATAGTTTTCTAATTATATCAAGAAATAAAGAATGTGAGCATGAATTGTTAGAAAATCAGAAAATTCCCTTTATTTCAAGAGGAGAAGGCGCACAATTGCTTATTTCTAAAATCCTCTATTATTTTAAGGCTGCAAAAATTATCTATAAAGCAGGAAGAAGATTCAATCCAGATTATTTAGTTAGTTGTAGTACCCCGTATCCTGCATTTGTCGCATACCTTCTTAATAAACCTCATATTTCAATAACGGATACCGAATCGGCATATTTTCATCATCTTTTATCAAATATATTTTCAGATTATATTTTAACACCAATTTGTTTCAAAAAAGAACTGGGGAGAAAGCACTTGAAATTTACCAGTTATATGGAATTGGCATATTTGTCACCAAATTATTTTAAACCTGATAAATCTATAATCAAATTATTGGGAATGGAGTACAATGAAAAATTTGTAGTTATTCGACATGTATCTAGAAATGCTGTTCATGACCAAGGACACAATGGTATTACTCTAGAAAATAAAGTAAAATCTGTAAACGAATTCTCAAAATACGCAAGGGTTTTTATATCCTCTGAAATGGAACTTCCAGATGAATTAAAGGAGTACGAAATAGATATCCCACCTGAAAGAATGCACGATGTATTGGCATTCGCAACTTTGTTTTATGGTGAAAGTGCTACAATGGCATCAGAATGTGCATGTCTTGGTACCCCAGCAATATATTTAGATAATGATGGACGGGGATATACAGATGAGGAAGAAGATATATATGGTCTGGTTTTCAACTATTCAGAGTCTGAGAAAGATCAGCTTCTCTCAATCAAAAAAGGTATTGAATTGCTGAAAAATGAAAACATAAAAAAGAATTGGCAAAAAAAGACAGAAACAATGATATCAGATAAAATAGATGTGACCGCATTTTTTGTATGGTTTTTTGAAAATTATCCAAGTTCTGGGAAAATTCTAAAGGAGAATCCTGACTATCAATTAAAATTTAATTGATAGTTAATTCCACATGACTAGATCAGACCAAAAAATAAAACTCACATACTTTTTTGTTGATTTATTATTATTAAATATTTCGATTATAATCGCCCTATTTTTTAAATATAAAACAGATTTAAAATTTATAAACCAACATACTACCTTTGTAGTTTTTAACTTAGTCTGGTTATTAACTATTAATTTTTTTGAGACCCAAATCAGATATCTTTACAAGGATATTAAAGGGAGAATATTACCTCATATAAAAAGTACTTTTATTTTTACTGGGCTTCTCTCCATTGTTCTTTTGATATTGAAGGATATCACAACTTCAAGGTTAATAATTTATGGTTCGATAGCCATATTTTTGACTCTTCGCGTTATTTTTGGATACCTATTCTATCTATTTATTAATACTATGAGATACCATGGTAAAAATCTTCATAATATTATCATTATTGGTGCTGGAAGGATTGGAATCGAATTAGATAACCTTTTTAGTAATCTTGAATTAGGATTTAAAATCATCGGTTTTCTTGATGATATAAAGGAATCATTATCTTCGGATGACAGAATAAAAATAATTGGAAAAATAGGAGATTTAAACCGAATTCTAGAAAAACAAAAAATTGACGGGATAATTATTGCGTTACCTGTTACAAGTGGTGAAAAAATAAGACATTGTATTCAGGTTGCAGATTATTATGGTGTAAGAGTCAGGCTGATACCTGATTTTTATCATGTATTAAAAAGAACATACAAAATTCACAACATTGGTGGTGTTCCAATTATCAATGTAAGGGAGTATCCTCTTGATGAGCTAATGAATTATATTTCCAAGCGATTATTTGATTTTATATTTTCTTTTTTTGCACTTGTTATCACATCCCCAATTATGTTGATTGTAGGTGTGAAATTAAAACTATTTGATCGGGGAGAAATATTTTATCGACCTGTTAGACTTGGTAAAAACGGCAGAGAATTTAATGTTTATAAATTCAGGAGTATGATAGAAAATGATGATTTGGTCAATGGAGAAAAATCAACTGAATTAAACGATCCTCGAATTACCCAGTTTGGTCATTTTATCAGAAAATACAATATCGATGAACTGCCTCAATTTTGGAATGTAATATTAGGTGACATGAGTGTTGTGGGACCACGTCCTCATAGAATTCATCTCAATAAAGTATTTCAGTCAAATGTAACAAACTATATGGTTCGCCATTACATAAAACCTGGGATTACTGGATGGGCACAAGTTAATGGTTGGCGAGGACCAACCATAACCGATGAACAAAAAAATCAACGAACAAAACATGATATCTGGTATATGGAAAATTGGAACCTTTTTCTTGATCTGAAAATAATATTCCTGACTTTGGCAAGCCGAGAAGTTCGGAGAAATGCATTTTAATATTTAAATGTCAATGACATCTTCAAATAAATTAGCTCTAATATCAATATTTTTGTTTTCCAATCTGTTTGCCTTTGAAAACTATCCAAATCCATTCGAGCGTTCCTTTATTCACTATCGTTATCACCAAAATATTCAAGTGTCTACGGAATATAATTTTAGCGAATTGCCTATATCACCCTCTGCCCCAATGTTATTAAACATTCAACGATTTTATGAGAGTACAATTGGGGAGTCTAATAAAATCAATATTGGAGCCTATCCATTATTGAATACTTCATCAGATAATTATTCGCTCAGATCAATATTATCGATTAATATCAATAATTTCACTATCCACAATACAATGATCCTGAATACGATTTTAGATGATGATTCTAACTATATTGGTTTTGAATGGCGAAATTTTACTGGATTTGCTGAAGAAGGATATATAAGGTATAGAGAACAGTTTAAATCTCTCGGCATTGTGATAACTTATGGAAGATTTTATGATATATGGGGCGAGGCAAGAACGGATCAACTATTCTTGTCTTCTGCATCACGCCCATTAGATCAGCTCAAAATGAAGGTTCGATTTAAAAGATTTACATTCATTTCAAAAATCGCTCAGCTTGATAAAATAGGTGTTATTAGAAGATATTTCTCAGCTCATCGTATGACCTATAAAAATGATTTGTTTCAAATTGGGTTCTCAGAATCCGTTTTATATGGCGGTGAAAATAGTTCAATTGAGATGACATATTTAAATCCATTTTTGATATTCCATGGTGAGAAAAAAAATGGTCCTGAGCTTGATAGCAATACAATGCTTGCTATTGATGGCAGGTTATTTTTGAACAATAAATCGATTTATTTTGAATTTCTCATTGATGACTACCAGGCGGATGCAGATGTTATCGATGATCTTGAACCAAATGAATTAGGTTTGATCCTAGGTGCAGATATTTCATTTGAAAAGATGTATTTAGGGCTTGAATATGTCGGAATTACCAATAGAACCTATAAAACTCCTGAGGATTATGAGTGGTATATTCATCGAAATATCCCTATAGGATATGGTGAAGGAAGTGATTTATGGCGGGCCAATGTTTTTAGTAGATATTATTATTCACAAGATTGGCAATTTGATCTTGAAATAGATTATCTGGTGAAAGGTGAGGGAGAGATGTCAAAACCCTGGGATACACCTTGGAATGATGATGGAATCACCATGGATACTGGATATGATGAAACATTTCCCACAGGAATTCTAGAAAAACAATTTAGTACGAGCATAGGTGCTTTCCGTATGTTTGATCATAACAAATGGGTCAGTATAGAATTAAAATATCTCTCGACTAAAAATGTCGATCACATTACAAATGCAAACGCTGATGATTTTAATGTGAGTTTTGGTTTATCGTGGGTATTCACCAAAGAATTTAACTTGGAATGATTTTGCCGCGAAGTGCTCGAAGAGGCGCGAAGGAACACTAAAGAGAAAGATAAAAACTTTTTTTATTTCCCAGTTGAATAATTTCCTAAACGCTTTTTCTCAAACCCACAATTATTTACGGTATAATCTTCATCTAAGATGATAATTCTATTGGCTTGAATTTATAATTAACTTTGTGACCTTAGTGGCTATTATGTTAGCTGCGAAGAGCGCCAAGGGTACGAAAGTTTGAGGAAGGATCATGGTCTATAGGCGATTACCCTCCATTTTGAATTTTATTTAGCTTAGGTAAAATCTCATTGAGATAAATCCGTGTGGTCCTTTTTATCCGTGATTCAAAAAAAGGGACACAATCAAGATGATTGTGATACACTAACCACAAATATTGGGTCACCGCATTTCGATACTGTATATCCAGTGTCCTAATATGTCAACCATTTAAGGTCACTGAGCGTAGTCGAAGTGACTAATCACTATTTACTAATCACAAAATTGCCCTGCCTGTGGCAGGCTGGCCTGCCCGCCGAAGGCGGGTCTATGAAACGAAATATTTTGGACTGCAGATCATTATTAATAGTCTCTGTTATCTGCCCGCCCACCGTAGGTGGGAAAACTGCCCCGCCGTTGGCGGGCGAGCATCTAATAACTGTAAACTAAAAAACGGTTGCTGAGCGGAGTCGAAGCACTATTCACTATTTACAAATCACTACTCACAAATAACTAATTACTAAAATATGAAAAAAACACTAGTATGTGGTGCCGGTGGATTCATCGGCAATCACCTTGTAAATCGATTAAAAAATGAAGGATATTGGGTCCGTGGTGTGGATCTGAAGTACAATGAATTTCAGGACACCAAAGCCGATGATTTTGTCATCGGAGATCTTACCGACCCTCAATTATGTCGTACTGTCATCGATCGTAAATTTGATGAAGTATATCAACTTGCAGCCGATATGGGAGGAGCTGGTTTTGTATTTACCGGTGAAAATGATGCCGATATCATGCATAACTCAGGTTTGATAAATCTAAATATTCTGGATGCCTGCCGGCGACGCAATGTAAAGAGAATATTCTATTCCTCCAGTGCCTGCATGTATCCGGAGTATAATCAAATGGATCCAAAAAATCCAAAATGTAGTGAAGATTCTGCATACCCTGCTTCACCAGACAGTGAATATGGTTGGGAAAAATTGTTTAGTGAGCGTCTCTATTTGGCGTACCATCGTAATTATGGCATGGATGTGAGGATAGCCAGATTCCATAAT
>Ga0209141_1000614_pt1 | contig 24516 bp, 18 predicted proteins | sample SaaInlLV_10m_DNA_2_FD_184676 | JGI IMG/M metagenome (GOLD analysis project Ga0209141, IMG submission 184676) | Marine microbial communities from expanding oxygen minimum zones in the Saanich Inlet - Saanich Inlet SI074_LV_150m_DNA (SPAdes) (version 2) | ecosystem: Environmental > Aquatic >... | reverse complement strand
GCCACTATAGTAGAAATTGATGGCGACAGTTACAGGAAAAAACATCAAGGTAACAACTGATTTTTAAAGCTACTCAACCGGCCATCCTAATTGTCGTCAAACCGGACAAAGTAATTGACGCGAGACAGTAATGCCTTAAAAATTCGTCCACCATTCGTAATGGAGTCCAAGTTTGACTGCCTAAGCTTGGAGGTCAGACTATAAATGGCACGTACTTGCCTTACAACTCCTAAATATTAATGACCGGTATCTAGATATGTAGTCAATCAAATCTGCAATCTCTTAACTAAGCTAGCGATCCATAACTGCCTTTTTAACGTCTAGGGCAAGGCTTGATAGGCACACCGCTTAAGTGAGTCAGGTTGACCCATATGTGTTAGGATTTTACCCATGATTTTGCATCAGTAAGAGAGTTAAATATTCCGAATAACCATGGGCTACCCATTGATTTACTTTCATCAATATATGAACTGCATAATTCGATAGCATGACTGCCACAAGCAATGAGTGCTACTTTTACGTTACTCCTTGATGAACGCGAGGCAAAATAATCCATTGAAGCAGCCTCCTCTGGTTCGGATAATACAATATTAGATAAATCAGCATTAAGAAAATCAAATATTTGATAATGATGATCATCAAATTCCACATGCCCATGAAGCTTACCATTCACATCATGTATGTCATCCATGCTAATTGAGCCATAAAAAGAGGCAATAAACCCTTCATCAATGTAGTCAACGTTACATTTCATTAATATATCCCCTTTGGTTTTTTTCTCAGCAATTGTATGCATTTACTAATGATTAGAAAACTCTATTGAGATAACTTGATTTCGTCCATTATTCTTGGCCTGATATAATGCTTTATCAGCTGACTCTACAAGTGATAGTGCCTGTTTATCAGAATCAGGAATCGTTGTGCAAACACCAAGACTGATAGTTACGTACGAATTAACATTCAATTTTTTATGAGGGATTTGTTGTTCTAATATTTTTTTACTGCATTCTTCGGCTAAGTAATTTGCATGAATCGCATCAGTTTCAGGAAGCAAAAGAACAAATTCTTCTCCGCCATAACGAGCAACCAAATCTGAGGGTCTCTTAATTACATTGGATAGGGTTTGGGCAATATTTTTCAGGCATTCATCACCTGCTACATGACCGTAAATATCGTTGTAAGTCTTGAATAAATCGATGTCGACAAGAATTAATGAAAGTGGTTGTTTTTTGCGAAGAGAACGTGCCCATTCGTGCTTAAGGCGTTGATCAAACATCCTCCTGTTAGCAATACCAGTTAACCCATCCTGCATGGAAAGTATTTCAAGTTCTTTGTTAAGATTATCATGCCTTTCTTCAGCTTTTTTTAGTTTGCTAATATCCTGAATGGAACCGCCCATTCGAATGGGCTTTCCAGATTCATCTCTGATTGCTGTGCCTCTATCTCTGAACCATTTGTATTCATTTGATTTTGTCCTAAGCCGTTGTTCACAATCGTAAGCTACATTATGTTCAAGATGTTGCTTGAGGATATTCAGTACTTTATCTTTATCATCAGGATGAACTCTTGACTCCCAAGAGAAATAGTTCTCAGGAATTTCGTCATTGTCATCATATCCCAACAATATCTTCCACTGTGGTGCATGCCATTCATGATTGTTTTCAAGATCCCATAGCCACAATCCATCATTAGTACCAGCAATTGCAATTTCTAGCTTTTCACTTTTATCTTTTAGTTCTTTTTGTGTGTCAATCAAAGAGGTGATGTCGCGCCAGATAGCTCGACTGTTTAAAATATTCCCTTGTTCATCTCGTGAGGCTGTCATATTTAAAGACACGTCAATAATGTCACCATTTTTTTTCTTAATTTGTAATTGTTCATTACTCACTATGCCCTTATCCATAAACATAGGAATTATATTGTTTTTAACATATTTGGCACTTTCCTCGGTATATAAATTAAAAATGGTCTGACCAATTATTTCTTCTTTTCTAAATCCAAGAATATTTATTAACGTTTGGTTACATTGAATGACATTGGTAGATTTAGGATTCACATTGATATACATGTCAGGAGCATGCTCAAACAAATCGAGGTATTTGTCCTGACTTTGTTGCATAGCGAGCTCTAACTGTTTGCGTTCAGTTATATCAATAATGCTTACAGGTACATTACGAGCGCTATCTCTCGATTTTGGTATTGGTAAGGAAATAAGACAGGTTATGTCACTTCCATCGAAGGTTTTATATCTTGCCTCGGAACGAAAAATAGACTGCTGATCCCAGATTGCGCATAACTGATCCTTAAAGAGATCAATAGCATCAGAGCTAAAGGTTTTATCGACCTGATAAATAAAATCCTTTTCAGAATTGGCGCCGAAGAGTTTCAAAGTGGCCTGATTGACTCCCGTTACTTTGATCATTGCGGCCATATCCCAGGCTACCTGTTCATTGTCATCCAGATATAAACGAAGGTCTTCTAGCCCGGAATCTTGAAGATTATCCAATGTTTTCAGAACCTCAGAAAAATCTTCGTTCCATATTGATACTTCAGAGTTATCGAATAGCTGTTTGAAACGCCTTTCACTGAGTTTAAGAACATTTCCCTGTTCTCTAATTTCTTCAATAAATTTAACGACTTGAAGAGAGGACTCGTTGATCGAGTCAACAACAATATCAATTTCATCTCGACTATCTGTGCTGAGTTTATCACGCGACAACGAGAGTGGAGCAAAGGGTCCTTCGATTTTAATAGAACGGATATAATCAGTAATCTGTGCCAAAGGTTTGGTTACCAGATTTCTAAATATTAAAATCATGAGCAAAACGACTATCGCTGTTTTAATTGCATTACTGCCCAGAATAACAATCACTTTATTCAGAATACGCTTATAGGCTGCACCCAAATCGGCCTCCACTCGCAAAGTGCCTATCTGAATAGTCTCACCACGGTAATCATGTGTTATTGGAATTAATTGAGTTATTGTGTCGAGAGCTTTACTTTCGCCAATTGCAACCACTACCTTTCCGTCTTCTCTGACTTCGACATATGTTATGTCAGCAAAATTGGATAATCCTTCAAGAATAATTTTAAGCTTGTCAAAATCAGAGGCCCACATGACTTCTGAAACACTCTTTAAGTAAATTTTTTGAACTTGTTCAAATCGATTGTGAATTCCAGATAAATCCGATTGATACTCAATATTCAACTGGAAAAATGTCAATATGAGTGTAATCACCGAGCTACTGACGACTATGTATAAAATTAGTCGCTTAGAAACAGATCCGAACTTTTCTGATGTCTCAGTAGATCCCATGATAAATTGTCTTGATTAGATAATGTCTATGGCGTTAGATAAGCTTTTAGAGCCTGATCTTGTAATCGATCATGAGTGCCATCGCTCTTGCTTGAACGGATTGCTTTAACTAATTTATGAATCAATTTTTTGTGCTTGATATTAAGGTACAGATACATCGGTTTATGAACGAGCGGGGACTCTAGTATTTTAGCACCTACGACTGGGTTGTTTTTTAGGGCGCTCAACGCTCGGATTTTCTCATAAATCACAATTTCTGCCCGGTCGAGCCTAAGCAGTTGGAATAGCTGGTCAACGTTACTAACCTTTGTTACTTTCATATTTCTCGTGTTATTTTCAACAATCTTCCATCCAGTTATCAGTCCTATGTTATAGGGGACTAAGCTCTCCCATCCGTTTATATCAATTTTTGGGTTTTTACTAATGGCCACGAATTCAAAATCCATAAAACTCTCCGGCACCTCAACTAGATTGGGGTAAGAAGCGCTTAGCCTAGAAACTCTTAAGAATGTTCCGTCGTCAATTCCTTCGTTGGCATTCTTTAGTGCCCGCTCTGCTGGTAAATGCTCAATTTTCAGATCAATATCTGTTCTTCTAAAGACCTCATATAGTTGCAAATCAGTAATGCCAGTACCTTCTATATTGGAAAGGGGAGGAGAAATGGTCGTATTCAGAACAAGGGAATCTTTTGCATATGTTGGCGACATGCAATTTAAAGAAAACACTGTTACACCCAAAATCAATAACACCCGTTGGTGTTTATGAGAAATCATCGGAGCACTCTATGTATTGATGGTTAATTATACGCTAAAGGTTATATGCGCTATCCTAGTTCAGTATAGTTCATATTATTTGTTTTACCCCGTACCCTATGAAAAACTCAGCTGCTACTCTCAGCACTGGCCGCCATTTAAAAAATACGCGGAGCGTTACCTTGGCGCTTTTGCCTATCGCTTCAATCGGCGGTTTAATCTCTACGTACTGACAAAGCGCCTTCTGGTGGCAGCAATAGTGGCGGGGCCGCATCCAGCTAAGTCACTTCGATTGGCTGAAACTCATTGATAATCAGGTAAAATCTTCATTTCTATTGATAGCCCATCTATTTTAGATATATTGTATGGTAACTACCGACCTTGTTTAGCCAAGTAATTTAGTTAACACACCCAGCAATTGATCAGGTTTGAATGGTTTAATGATCCATACCTTTGCGCCGGCAGCCTGGCCTTGTTTCTTCATCGCTTCTGAGGATTCGGTGGTCAACATAATCACCGGGGCAAATTTATTATTCGCATTTTGTTTTACCGCTTTAATTAAATCAATCCCATTCATATTCGGCATATTCAAATCGGTCACAATAGCGGCGAAACGATCCGACAGTTTACTGACGGCATCCCTTCCGTCGACAGCGGCTGTGACGTCATAGCCTGCATTTTTTAATGCGATACCAACAACCTGACGCATGGAGGCTGAATCATCAACAAATAATATTTTTTTACCCATTACCTTATTTCTCTTTGCTTATATTTACAGGAAAGTAATTCCATCATCAGAATCCTCTTCTTCAGCCGATTGGACTGACTGGCCAGTAGCACTTGCGAAAATACCTCTTTCACTCGCCATGGTATAACGATTTGATATGCTTTCTTCTAATGCTAATAATTCTTCACTATCAGCTACATCAATCAATATTTCCAGATCAGTAATACTTGAAATAATAGTATGCATATCTTCCTGTACATGTTCTAGAATTTGGCGAGTTGTATCCTGAAACTGCAGAGATACCATGACATCTGAAATAGATGTCTGGACAGATTCAGAATCTGTTACCAGTCCCATCAAACTACTATTAAGTAGATCGATATCTTCATCAATTTCTCCCGTCAGACTATTCATTTGACCCTTTACTCCATCAAAAAGGGTTTCTTCCCCGGTCACAAATTCTGTAATACTATTTTCATAACTATTCATAACATCAGCAAAACTTTTCAGGCTGGCACGAATTTCCTCTCCGGCTTCTGTAGATTGTTTGGATAAGTTACGTACCTCATCTGCAACAACTGCAAAACCACGACCATGCTCACCTGCTCGGGCAGCTTCAATGGCAGCATTAAGAGCCAATAAATTGGTTGTTGATGCAATGTCCTGGATACGATCAGCCAGTACATTGATTACTTCACTGTGTTGACGAAATTTTTTAAATTGATCATGTAACTCACCGGATTTTTTACTATGTTCAACAAAACTTTTTTCCAGCGAATCCAGTACATGCTCACTACCCTTTAGCCTGTCGATTAAACCCGTATCTTTATCTAACAGGTTCGCTTTTAATTTTTGTGAGTGGTCAATATTTAAATTAATTTGATCCAGCAGCGATGAAAAATTATCACCTAAAGAAAGTGCAGCACCTTCTGTGCTATTAACAACCAGATCCATCTGCGAGATATGGACTGGCAAAGCAATCGCAGAGTATTGTAAAACAAGATGTATGGACTTTTGTTTTTCTATTGTTTTTGAGTGAAAGTCTTCACTTTCAGTGATTTTGTCTTCAACTTCTTGAGCCGTTTCTCTAGATATAAACAGGCGATAACCACCTAATAATATAACCACCACAGTAGCACTATAGCCAAATGTACTGGGATTAAAAAACACCATTAAAATTGGCATGAGCATCATGAGTAGAATACTGACTATTTTCACTTTTTTTACCTCAAACTCTTTTACTGCATTTTAAAAGAGGTTTACTTAGTGACGAATACTATTAGCTATAGTCGGCAAAGGCTGACTTTTCAGGAATATTTTTCGAGGTTGCGGAGCTCAGATTGATATTCAATGTATATTCCTATTGCCTTTTGACTGAATGGATTTTTTCTTCAGCGAATCAAAGCGCTGATGTTCGTCGCCCACTACCCGCTTAATTAAACTGGGAACGTCCAGCACAAGCGCAACCAGTCCACTGCCTAGAATGGTAAATCCTGCAAAACCTGATAGTCCTTTAAAAACTTGCCCTAAAGGTTTAATGACGGCCTGCACTTCGCCTAATAATTCATCAACAATCAAGCCTATTTTTTTATTGGAAAATTGCACCACGACGATGTTATTGCGACGTTTTGATTCGCTTTCTTGCTGCCTCTGTGCATCGTCAATGGGGTCGTTATTAAAATACTCTTGCAGATGGACGATCGGTAATACTTCATTGCGCAAGGTGATATAATCGTGCTGTCCTGCTTCTTCTACCTGGGATGGCGTCAGTGTCAGGCACTCGTGCACCATGTCCAGTGGAAAAATGTACGATTCGGCATCGATACTGACATTAAACCCGTCAATAATAGCCAGCGTTAATGGGAGCTGTATGGTAATGGTCGTGCCTATGCCTAGTTCCGAGTCGATAAAGACATTGCCTCGTAAAGATTCTATATTTCGTCTGACGACATCCATGCCCACGCCGCGACCAGATATATTGCTGACTTCGGTGGCGGTGGAAAATCCGGCTGCAAATATCAGGTTATAGATGTCTTGTCTGGATAGCTCCTGATTCTCTTTGACAATGCCTTTTTCCTTTCCTTTTTGTAGTAATACGTCGGCATCCAGGCCTTTGCCATCGTCTATGATCTGTATGGTGATGTATCCTGCTTCATGCTGGGCCTGCAGGGTGACCGTTCCTTCTGCTGGTTTACCTAAACGTATCCGTTCATCTGGCATTTCGATACCATGATCCAGTGAGTTACGAATCAGGTGCATCAACGGATCGCCAATCTTTTCGATAACGGTTTTATCCAGTTCGGTGTCGGCACCGTAAATTTCCAGTTTGATTTTTTTATCCAGTTCCTGGGAGATATCACGAATGACACGGTGAAAGCGGTTAAACGTTATGCCGATGGGTACCATACGAAGGCCCAGGGCTATCTCACGTAGATCTTCCAGCGCCAGTGTCATGCCTTCCATTGCTTCGTTGAGTTCTTCGTTCGCGATACCATCGGATATTTGATCCAGTTTGGCACCATTAATAACCAGTTCTCCGACCAGGTTGATTAATTTATCCAGTTTTTCTGAATCTACTTTGACAAAGGTTAAGGCTTTTTGCTTTTGCTCTCTGACCTTGATTTGTTTATTTAACGCTTCTACAACAATCTCTTCCTGTACCACTTTATTTTCAACCAGCAAGTCTCCGGTTAAATTTTTAGAGGGCAGTTCTCCCGCCTCAATATTTTCTTTCTGCTGATTTAAAACCATCTGCAATTCATCACTGGTTAGACTGCCTGTCTGTAATAATATTTGTCCCAGGGCCATTTCTTCTTCAGGAAGTTGTTCAATCAAATGTTTGTATTCAGCAAATTGACTCTGTGGCGCTAGAACCGTTAGTTCACAACCTTCAAGAAAACCAAAAATCTCACTGATCGCTTCTTTTTTGGCGTCACTTTTAAGGGCAATTTCCCAGCCCAGGTAACAGCTTTCAGGATCCAGGTCATCAATAACGGGTAAGCGCTGGGGAATTAAGACGGCTTCTTTAACCTCTCCTAAATCCGCTAACTGACGAAACATGGACGCTGGATCGAAACCCTGTCGAAAGGTATCAGCGCCAAGCCTTAAGGAAATATGATAGTGCTCTGTTTCAGTACTATCAGTATCGGACTGTTGCAGTTGATCCTGTGCCAGCGGTTTAGCCGTGTCGGGTTGTGCCGGTGCGCAGGTCGCAGGATCAGTGACACCCGTTTTAAATGCGGTTAATAACTGTTTCAATTCAGCTTCTTCGCTTTTATCTCCTTCAAAGTCTTCACTCAACCCTGCCAGTAAAGAACTCATGTAATCTCGTGAGCGCATTAACACGGTGATGAGTTCAGACGACGTGGGTATCAGACAGTTACGCATATCATCCAGTACATTTTCGACGATATGGGTGAAATGGATTATATGGTCGAAGCCAAATAAACCGGCTGAACCTTTGATGGTATGCGCAGCACGAAATATTTTACCCAGAACTTCATCATCGTTATCCGATGCTTCAAGTTCTAACAGGGCATCTTCCATGTCCTGCAATAGCTCTTCGCCTTCCGATATGAAGATCTGGATGTTTTCATCTATTTCCACAATTTCACCTATTATTCAAACGCTGTTACATCGACAAAATAATCCTGCATAAAAACAGCTTTAATTTTATCAATAAGCACTTTCGTCGGCCCTGTTACTTTGAGAGCCTGTTCGTTTTCTTCTGCCGCTTTTTCACAACTCGCCAGCAACTGCACAAAGGTGACATCCACTTCCAATACAGCCGATACATCCAGCTCGAGATCCGTTCCCTGTTTCCAGTTGTCTTCAATCTGCTGTTGAACTTGCGCTATTTCATAGATGGTGCAATCACCTTGTAAACTTATGACAGTCATTGAATTCATCCTATTGTTAAGAGCTGGAGCCTTTATGCATGTCACTCACAATGGCTATTTCTGCTGCGGATAACACCTGACTGATGTCCAGAATAATAATAAACCCATCGTCTATTCGTGCCATGCCTTTGATGAAGTTTGTTTGAATATTAGCCCCGAGGGTCGGGGCTGGTTCGATATTGTCATCCGGTATTTCTATCACCTGTAAGACCTTATCAACCACTATGCCCATCACCACGGGTTCATCAGCTATGTCGACTTCCATGATAATAATGCAGGTGCGTTTATCGGCTTTTTGAGAATCCAGTCCAAATTTAGCCGCCAGGTTAATCACCGGTACGACATTACCGCGTAAGTTGATAACACCCTCAATAAAATTTGGCACCATGGGCATTTTCGTCAACTTGCCGTAACGAATAATTTCTCGAATATTCATCACCGGCACCGCCAGTTCTTCTGACGACAGATCAAAGGTCAAGTGCTGATCCTGTTCAGTCACTGACAGTTCATCGATAATTTCTTCTAGAGACATTTTTTATTCCCCCTAGAAACGTTCGAAGTCTTCTGGAATATCATCGTCCGCATCCATAGATGCTTTGGCTTTTGGTGCCGCTTTCTTCGCTTTAATATTACTCTGACTACGACCTGCTGGTTTACGATTCCCTCCACCAGAAGGTGCCCTGCTCGAACTGGACTCGTCGATAGTAAAGAACGTCATCATGTCCTCTAAAGACATCGCCTGTGAGTTCATTTCTTCGGCGGTTGATGCCAGCTCTTCAGACAGTGCTGCATTATTTTGGGTGACCGTATCGAGTTGTGTCATGGCACCGTTGATTTCATTGATGCCGGTGGATTGCTCTTCACTGGATGCGGTAATTTCCTGCACCAGATCAGCTGTTTTGGCAATGGTGGGAACCATTTCTTTTAACAGAGATCCAGCCTTTTCAGAAATCGATACGCTGGAGCGCGCCAGGTCACTAATTTCATTAGCAGCTATTTCGCTGTTACCAGCCAGCTTCCTGACTTCGGCGGCGACCACGGCAAAACCTTTGCCGTGCTCTCCGGCTCTGGCGGCTTCTATAGCGGCGTTCAGTGCGAGAATTTTAGTTTCGTACGCGATGTCTTCAATAATACGAATTTTATTGGCGATATCTTTCATCGCAACAGCCGTTTCTTCTACCGCTTCACCACCTTCCGATGCCTGAGTAGACGCTGATTCTGCCATTTTTTCTGTCTGTTTGGCATTGTCGGCATTTTGATTCACGTTGGCGCTCATTTCTTCCAGTGCGCTGGAGGTTTCTTCTACGCTGGCGGCCTGTTCTGATGCACCGCTGGACAGGTTCTGTACACTTTCACTGAGCTGTGAGGAGCCCTGTGAAATATTACTGGTCGACATTTTCACACTGGTCACGATATCGCGTAGGCGCAGCAACATTTCCTGTAAAGAACCCGCCAGCATACCTATTTCATCTTTTTGCTGGATATCCAGACTACCGGTCAAATCACCCGTTGCTATTTGTTTTGCAAATTCGACACCTCGAACCAGTGGTCTTGAAATACTCAATGCCAGATAGATAGCCAGAATCAGGATAACGACACCAACAGCCGCACTGAGTAAAACAATATTCATCACCAGCTCTGCAACCGGTTCATCAACTTCAGCTTCATCAATTTCAGCAATGACTACCCATTTGAAATTATCGTTTACATTTAAAGTTGTAAAAGCAGAAAGCACAGGGTTTCCATTGTAATCGGTAATAATGCTGGCATCCGTCTGTCCAGTCAGAGCCAACTCAACAGCTTCAGTGTCTACGCCATTATCTTTAACCGTACCGGCGAAAGAGGCCGCCACTGAATGTCCCTGTTTATCCAGAAATGAATCTGAACGCATCCGTTTGTCTTGACCCACCAGATAAGTTTCACCGGTTTCGCCCATGCCTGTGCGTTCCTGCATAATCGAGTTGATGGTTTCCATCGGTAATTGCAGTGAGACATACATGATTATTTTTCCTGCTTCATCAAGTACCGGCTGCACCAAAAAGGATGCAGGAGTCCCGCCTGAAGGCGCATAAGGTGCAAAATCAGCAAAGGTATGCTCTAAAGATTTTTCAGATGCTCTTAATGCTTCGCCTAAACCGGAGTCTTTGAATTTACCACTGCGTATATTGGTTCTATAATCAGCTTCACGAGAGACCGAATAAAAGATAAAACCACTAGGTTCTATCAGAAAGATATCGTAGTACCCATTAATTTTCATGTAGTCAGAGAAAAAGTCTTCTCCTTCTTTGGCTTTATTACCAGACAACATCTCTTCAACGGATGCCGAGCCTATTAATACCCAGTTCAATCCTTCAATAGACAAGCTGTCATAATGAACAATTTCCAGGTCACCATTGGATCCTGTTTTCATGGCAAAACCACTTTCACCGTCCAGAGCTTTATTGATAAATAGGCCTTTTTTGGGCTCACCTATTTTTCCATTTTTTATCACGCGATTACTTCGATAAGCAGTCACACCGTTTAACTTACCCACCAGATAATTCTCGGCTGATTTATTCATTCCATCTCGACGTTGCACAATTTCATTTATCGGACCAGTTGGCATTTGCAGAGCAACAACGCCAATCGTGTGCCCATTATGAACAACCGGTGCACCGATAAATGCTGATTGATCACCATTGGATGGCGCGTAGGGTTCAAAGTCGACAATCGATGATTTTTGCATGGCTTTACTGAACAACTTACCCAGACCACTGCTTTTTAATGATCCAGTTTTAACATTTCCCCCCAGGTCGGCTTCTTTAGACTGGGTATAAACCACGTTACCCTCAGCGGAAATTAAAAACAGATCGTAATAACCATAACCTTTTACATATTGGGTGAACCAGGCATTATAACGGTCATTTAAAAAGTTCCAGTTACTGCCATTTAATCCATCACCGGATTCAATTTCTTCAGAAAATTTAGTCAGCGCCTCGACCACTTCGTTATTAGTCGCTAATACACTGATGTCACCAAAGCGTTCTCCAAAATAAGTTTCGAGTTGAGCTTTTTTTAATCCACCAATTGCATCCATTTTTTCATTGCCACTCTCAATGACATTTAAAACCGTTTTTTCCAATGAATCGATGCTATTCACAAGTGAATTTATGTACTCATTAATCTGGCTCTTTTTAATATCCCTGACAGCTTGCAACTGATTGAAACTTCCGTTAAACAGAGCCGTTTCTGCTTTTTGTTGTGAATACCATCCGACTATTAATATAGGCAGTAAACCAACCAGTAAAAACAGACTAATTAATTTAGGTTTGATTCGAATATCATTCAAGCTAGGCATGAGCTTATTCTCCGCTTTTGATTATTTGACTGCATTAATAAGGCGGGAGCTTTAAAATTACTCCCAGTACATCTATATAGAGTAATTTAAGTTAGTTTGTGAAATATTAATTCTGATATTTAGAAAAGCTGACATAGATCAACTTTTAACGTTAATAACGTGGTTGGGCAGGTTTTAACCCGCTATCTGGCAAGCATTTTTTCGACTTTTAAGCTGTTTTTTAAATTCGAGGATTTGATCTGGAATTCCCTTGCACCCGCAACATTACTCCCCGCAAGTGGTCGGAAACTTTCTACGATATAGATAATGATGAAAGAAGTTTCGTCACTGATTTTATATCAACAAAATTCTAAGGGGTGATTACCCCAGTAACTTATTCGTGCCAGGAAAGAGTGGCCACTAATTGTTCGTATAATGTAGCCAGATCCAAAAAAACAAAAAATTGTGAAAGCAGACATTAACATGTTGATTTGCATCGAGCTTTGATCCATAACTGACTTTTAATTGCAGATCAATTCGACCCGCCTGATTTAAAAGTTCCTATATATTGCATTGGTCTTAACTAAACATAGAGGATCAACTTTCAATACAAATACAGGGTCAAAATTTAGTGCAATTTAACAGCCATGGATTTACGTGTTATCTGGGGTAGAGCTTATGATATTCAAAACTGTATAAATTGCGAAGTTGAGGAAGTAGTTTGACACAGCCGAGATCGAGATGAACGATCCACTAGATTTTATCAAGCTCAAGAAAATTTTTAAGCCAGAATAGTTTCTAGATAACAAAGATATACTCGCAACGCTTCGCCCTGGCCGGTTAATTAAATGGGGTAATAATCCGTCTACATTAGAGAGGCATTACACTACTGAACAGAAGTTTATTTTGATAGTTGAATCGGACAGTCTTATTAAAAAGTTATGGCGTTATTTCAAAAATCTTATGGAACAAGGCTTTCTTCAACTTATTTCTAGCATATTCTGAAGGATTACAGACTTTAATATTTGCATGTATGCTTCCAGCGTGATCCCTTAACATAATCAAAAAGCCTAATGCTGTGCTATCCATATAAGTAACACCAGACAGATCAACTTCATATGTCTTGACAGTCCCTAGCGTATCGGAAAAAGCCATCTTAAAATCATCGTAAATAGTGGCATCAAAATTTCCTTTGATTTCGAGAGTAACTTCGTTACCATTTATTGATGCTATTCTTTCAATAGACATACGATTTTTCTTTTCATTGTGATTATTATCGCTCTTAGTCGGTAAAAACAATCTTAGATGAAATTTCTTTTTTATCCTGATCCAAATCAATTCTAAAGTGGTAAAATCTATACACTAGTTATGAATGTCAGGGCACTGACCTGCCAATTTGACATTTTCATGTGAACGACTGCTATATCATGTGGCTTCAAACCGTCGATGCTTGATATGCAAAAATTACTTACAATCATCAATCATAGACCCTCCGTTTCTTGCTGCTGATGAATCACCAAGTAGGGATTTAGGGGGGTTGTATCAATTTACTTTACCAGTACTCAAGTAGTAAGTGTAAGCAACCTCGTGGATAGAAGAGATATTTAGGAAAGGCCAATTCCCTGAAATCTTTCAACTGCAAAGATTTGCATCATTACGACTCGACCGGGTTGATGCACAGGCCAGTCAAAATTTTATGTGATTCGGCGATGATGAGTTCCAATGCGTCTGGTATCTGATTGAGTATATTGGACTGATGCGTTGCAGACAATTGTGTATAGCCCCTCTCGATAACTTTATTCATGGCTGATGTGCACGCGTCAACTACAGATGCTCTTTGCTCTTCTTCGAAAACTTCAACCTGGAAATAATCACTGCTGTTAAGTTGATCCATCAATGCCATGCTTATAGCGTCAGCCATCTGGGTCACCGACACTCGAGTAGCTAGTTGCCGGTCCTCAAAAGTGGTGCTACTTAAGTCAAAATCATGATGCCGCTCAACAATATCGATCACTGTCTGAGGAATGCCCCATACCTTACATGCTTGAGAGCCAATTACCACATGATTGATACCTAGTACTTTCTCCTCAGCACTTAGAAGCGTGAGTGGATCAGTCCAGCCGAGTTCATCAATACGAGATGGGCCCTCGGGAACGGTCTGAAAAACAATAAATCGGCCAATATCATGTAATAACCCACTAAGATAAGCATGTTCTGGGTCCAACCTCAAACCCGGTACCAATATTGCCAGCCAACGTGATATTACCCCAACCTGCACCGAGTGAATCCATAAATCGCGATCACTCTGTGTGAGTGCAGGAAAGGCATCAACGAGTGATAACGACAGTACAAGATTTGAAATTTGGCGGGATCCAAGTCGGGCAATTGCCTGGCGGAGTTGAATGCCATCTTCTGCCTGGGCTACCCGCATGTTTCGGGATGCGTATTCTACTATGCGGACAGTTAAGGTAGGATCCATGCTTGCCAGACGGTTCACATGGTCAAGATATTTTTCATCATCAGGTTTCAACGCCAATAACTGTGAAACCACACCGGGTAACAATGGCAAGGTTCCGATCCATTGATCAATGTTGGCGCTGAATTCGGTATTTTCACTAGAATTGAGTGAACCCATTAGTACTACCTCCTTCCATATTAATTTGCATAAAAACTATGCTGCTAATCCAAAATATTATAGTTGAATAATTGATAAAAACTGTAATATATGGTCGATTGGAAACAAGCGACCTTACTTATAACAACGGCCATATTGTCGCCCGACTTTTTTTCAACGGCAGGAACTGGCATCCTTTCGACGCGGACTTTACCCAGCTCATCATCAAGAATCACTTGATTGCCAAACAGGGTCAAAGTCTGCCGAAAAAAAAACGAGTTGTCAGTCAAACAAGCTAGTCTGTGGAGACACTCTGGTTTCGGCCAGAGCATCGGGAGGTGGTGGTAACCTGTCATTTTTCTTGAGATGGGACAGGATTTTGTCGATCAGTGATATCCTCAAAGGTGACCACTGCTCCATCGATAACATTTTGTAAGGTTTTATAGTGCCTCATTTTTTCCGATGACTGTTTATGATTCAGTTGAGAAAAATGACACGATTCTCTGAAGAGTTAACTCGTAGTAACTAGCCCAAACTGATATTCAATCAGAATTAATGAGGTTTATATTTTTCTTCGATATTTAACTTTGATGGAGCCTCTAATCCAACTAAATCGTTGATTGCTGTCTTTGTTTCCTGGATTATTTGATTATAATGTTTCAATAGTGCCTAATCGAAATCTTCACTATCATCTGCTTCAAGCTTTAATATATACATTTTTTGCAGGATAGTTTGCCGTTTATATGATTTTAAAATTTTCTTCACCGTTTGGAGTATTTATGATCTGAAAAAAACTCCACTTTGAATCTAACAATAATTCAAATCTGATCTACACTAAATGTGGTTAGTATGGTATTTGAAAAATTATTAAGGGATTGTTGATAATGGATAAAAGTGACAGAATTGAATTAGAAATAAATGAATATATTGAAAAAATGGAACAGATGTGCTCTAAATTTCAGGCTGAAAATAATGAAAGAGAACCAGGTAAAGGCTCTAAAGATAAAAATGAATTTTTATTAGCTACTTATTTAGATATTAAAAAACTACCAAACCCTAGAGATATATTTAGAGCGGTTATCAGCAACGGCTAAATTGCTATCAGCAATTTATACTTGATTATTATTTTTAGGAAACGGTCAATATTGAGATTAAATTAACCTGATCAATCGGCTGGAGCCTACCCAAAACAGTAATTTATCATGACTCAAAACCAAGAGTTCTTCTTGGTCATGGAGTCTATAAATTAGATGGAGTGGAACCTGATTTCTTAAAGAAATCCCTAAACTTCATGTCTTCTTCAAAAATGTGATTTACCCACCAATTGTGTAAAAAATTCACCAACTTTTTATCTACTCCCTTATCACCCTTGGAGAGCCTATACAATAATTCACTATATCCATCCATTAGTTTAAGATGAGACTTTTTATGATCATTAAAAAATGGATATTTTTTTTGTGATAGGTAATCTTCTTCATCTTTAAAATGATTGGACATTAGTCTTGTCAAATATTCAATAGAATCAGAGAACACATTAGAATCATCTGTTTTAGTATTGAGATCAGTTACTTTTTGAATCGACTTAAGGATTTCCTTATGTTGATTGTCTAATAAAGGTACACCAACTGAATATTCTTCTCTCCAGTTAAGGTTTCTGAATTCTACTGTCATGTGATGGCAACTGAATAAAAATATATTTAAATCAATAATAGACTGTTTTCAGCTCATTTAATCCATAATATTTAATCTTTTATTAAGCATATTGGAAAAGAAAACCTTTTCGTTGCTTTTACTTTTACTATATTCCTTGATGACTGTTTGTTGCACACTTGCCGATTATACATGCTCACAGGAAAGACTGGTTTTTATCAATAACCTGACATTACATTGAAAATTTGTAATTAACCGATGTGGACACTTTGCTACAGATTCCTTCAACTTATCAGGAATGACCGTATATGTTAAGGGTTGTCAGATACCTGCCCACAGTATAACCCTGTCAGATTATACCCAGTCTCAACGGGCAGGTGTCTGATAAGCCTCGAGGGAGGAAACCGCGGGGGACAACTGTGAAACCTGTTTAGGAAGCAGGTCTATGGGGATTTGATTACTAGCTATACTGGGTGAGTTGAAAGAAAGCCGGTTTTTTAAAAAACTATCGGCAATAAAAGCATTGCTAAAGAGTAAATAACGACGCATTTTATGATTTAAAAAGCTGTTTTTGACTGGTAGACCAAATACTCCCGTCACCGGTTCTAAACGATTATTTACGAGTAATGTTTTGGATATCATCTTTGTCATGTTTCACCACTTTCAGGAGGTGCGCGAGGATGTTGACATCTCAAGAAGGTTTCAATGATGATCATGGGTGCACCACAATCCGGACAGATATAAGTAGATTCTGGTTCATCAACTTCGCCACCTTCTTTATCTGTAACTTTGTCCTGGGTTGACTGCTCAGGAACCTTTAATAACTCCCTGGCTCGCTTCAGATTGTCTTTACGTTTTGCATTGGCGATTAATCCATAATGCCGAATTCGATGAAAGCCACCGGGCAAGACATGAATCAGAAAGCGACGGATAAATTCATCCGTCGTGAGTGTCATGCTCTGGAATCGATCAGCTCCTTCAAGTCGATAATTTTTCCACTTGAATATCACCTCATGTTCATTCATTGAAAGTAGTCGGCTATTGGCGATAGCAACTCGATGGGTGTATCGGGAAAGATAGGCCAGTACCGCCGCAGGACCTGCAAAGGGTCGCTTGGCATACACAACCCACTCCTTTTTACGATGAACTTCTATCCAGTTCATAAACTCCCTTTCTTCTTGCAACCTTTTCTGTCCACCAAAGAACTGTAATTGCCCAGACTGATAAGCCTGACTCAACTTCTCAAGGAACAGCCTTCTGAACAGGCGTGATAAAACACGAACGTGTAGAAAGAAACCTTTCTTACAGGCAATCCATCGCTGACCGTCAAGGGATAAACCGCCGCCAGGCACTACCCCGTGTACATGAGGGTGGTGCATCATGGCAGAGCCCCAGGTATGTAATACTAATGTGATGCCAATCTGAGCACCCAGATGCTTCGGGTCTTTGGCAATGGTCAACAGAGTTTCTGCAGAAGCCTTGAACAGGATGTTATATATGACAGCCTTGTTCTGGTAGGCCAGATCACTGATTTGACTGGGCAGGGTAAAGACTAAATGGTAGTAATCAACCGGTAATAACTCGGTTTGCCGTGCTTCCAGCCAGCGCAGTGCTGCCGTGGCCTGACACTTGGGGCAATGCCGGTTGCGGCAGGAGTTATAAGCGATTTGCAGGTGATCACAGCTCCGGCAATACAGGACATGCCCGCCCAACTCTGCACGTCGGCAGCTTTCGATAGCCGACATAACTTTTAACTGGCCGAGACTGATATGCCCTTGATGCGACTGGCGCCATGAGTGCCCGTGGTGACGGAATATATCCGCCACTTCCAGGGCTTGCCGAGACATACGTTCAATCTTTGTCTGGCGTTTCCAGCTTATCCAGCGGACTGATGACCTCACGTAACAGATCTGTCGCGACCTGAGCATATAGTGCCGTTGTTTCCAGCTTTTTATGTCCTAGCAACACCTGAATAATGCGTATATCGACTTTCTGTTCGAGTAGATGAGTTGCGAAACTGTGGCGTAAGATGTGCATCGAAACATGCTTATCGATCTCAGCATCAAATGCTGCTGCCTGGCAAGCACGGCTGAGCTGGCGGGCACTCATATGATTGACTGGGTCTTGCCCTGGAAATAACCAACCACCGTTTAGCATCATGTGCTTTGCGTGAGCAAACTTCCACCAGTCACGTAAGTACTCAAGCAGCACAGGGGAAAGCATGGCATACCGGTCTTTTCTCCCTTTCCCCTGCTCAACTCGTAGTGTCATACGAGTACTATCAATATCCGTCACCTTAAGCGCTACCACTTCACTGACACGTAAACCTGCGCCATAAGCAATCGACAGGGCGGCTCTGTATTTTGGATTACCCGAAGCATCAATCAAGCGTTTGGCCTCTTCACCGCTGAGAACCACCGGTAACTTGCGCGGGACGGGTACCGTGCTCATTTTGCTCATGACATCAGCACGATCCAGCGTAACCTGAAACAGAAACCTTAATCCCGTAATGGTGGCATTCAAAGTGATCCTGGAGACACCGCTTTTTACCATGTACAGTTGGTATCGTCGTAACTCTTCGGCAGTGGCTGACTGAGGGGAATGCTTCAGATATTGAGACAGGTTTTTGACTGCACGGATATAAGTTGATTGAGTTTTGGGAGAAAGTTTACGCATCTCCATGTCATCGGTCATGCGTTGGCGTAAGGGATTGGTGGATTGAGTATCTTGTGTCATGACTCTGCTCCTGATGTGAAATGAGGGAAATACCTCACTTCACAGCATACGAAACAGATAGGGTCATGAAAAATTTAAACGTTGGCACCAATTACCGCGATAGCGGTTTAGTCCAATGGATGTTTGCTGCCGTTGACGTTTGGATAAAACTTAAAAGTAATATCCAAAATCACAATTCTCCAGCAGTTCTTATAAAAATGGACAATAGCAGTCATTGAATTAGACTTTTGAACTCGATAGCGCCACGTTTATAATGTGGCGCTATACGATGACATTTGAGAATGAGTTAACGATTTTCGTAGTATCCCTTTCGTCTCCAGAATGACAAATGCTGCCGTCGAAGGTAACGTCTTTTAGCAGTATATGTATGGGTTTGGAAATATACAGAAAACTCATTATACCTCAATGGAAGTCGCGGTATCTTGAAGCTAAAACATCTTCAATTTTATCCGTCAGCTCATTGCGTAGATCATATAGCTCGCCTAGCCGCTCCTGGGCTCCGATGGAGTTTCCGCTGGCTTTGAGCTCACATAACTCTGTCGCCAGACGATGTACTTTCTGATGTAATGGATCTATGGGATCTAAGAGGGTTTTTAAAGATGCCCCATTCTGTTTAACATGCTCCATCATAATACCGAATCGACATTGGTGATAATTCATTTGTGGAGGCGTGTCCTGTAGACCTTCGAAGTAACGCTTTAAATTTTCGATCCAGGCTCGATGTTCCACTATGGCATACAGAAGAGGCTGGTCTTCGTGTTTGATTTTATTGCAATTTGTCCAGCTTTCAGGAGCCTTCCATGAGGCAGCCCAGACCGGCAACTGGTCTACTGGCATTGGCCGCGCTATGCCGTAACCTTGTGCCAGCTCGCAGCCAAGTTGCAGTAACATCCTGCCGTGCTCTATCGTCTCAACACCTTCAGCAATGACATCACGATGAAAAGCCTCGGCTAGACCAATTACACCTTCAAGTATCGCTAAGTCATCTGGGTCCTCCAGCATGTCCCGGACAAAAGTCTGATCTATCTTGAGTTCCGCAACTGCCAACCGTTTCAGGTAAGTTAACGAGGAATAGCCGGTTCCAAAGTCATCCAGAGCAAATAAAACTCCCATCTGAGCACAGGCTTCGATCACCTGGGACACTTGTGCGATATCCTCCAATGCGCTGGTCTCAAGCACTTCGAGACGTAGATTGCCAGGCTTAACTAACGGATGCTTTTCCAGAATAGACTGGAGCCACTGGACAAAAACACTTTTTTGTAATAACCGTGCGCCAATATTAACGCTGATAGGTATATCATGACCTTCCTGTTGCCAGGCTTCCATCTGCAGAATAGCTGTTTTGATCACCCATTCATCAATATCTACAGCCAACTCATGATCCTCGACGACCGGCAGGAACACTGCCGGTAGCAACAATCCTTGATCCGGGTGCTGCCAACGGATCAGAGCTTCCGCTCCGACAAATTTGCCGCTATGCATATTAACCTTAGGCTGGTAATAGAGCCTGAATTCCTCAGCTAACAGTGCATGACGGATACGCTCCAGTGTTTCATGATGGCCTCGTACACTTCTATCCAGTTCGGCGTCAAATATATGGTAACGGTTCTTGCCAGACTGTTTAGCCTGATACATCGCCTGGTCTGCCTGGCGCTGTAACTGGTCCGCATCAATTGCTTCTAACTGAGGATAGAATGTGACACCCAAACTGGCAGAAACCTGTAGTTTTTTGCCAGAAAATATTACCGGTTCAGCCGCCAAAGCCAATAGCCGGTTAAGCATCGGCAAGCAGTCTTCTACGACACCTAAATCAGTTATTACTGCCACAAACTCATCTCCGCCGATGCGCGACAATGTATCGCCTTCACGCAACCCATCTTTCATGCGTTTTGCCAGGGCAACTAGTAACTGGTCTCCCGCTTCATGCCCGAAATGGTCATTAATTTTCTTGAAACCATCTAGATCGATAAAGGCCACCGCCAGTTGTTGTTTACGTCGCAGGGCCTGTGACATCGCCTGGTGCAGTCGGTCTGCTAAAAGCACCCGGTTGGGTAGACCAGTGAGTGCATCGAAGTGTGCGATGTGCTCAAGCTGTTTCTCATGTTCTTTAACGGAGGTAATATCAGAAAACAAAGCCACATAGCGTTTTGAGCCTTTATTTGGATCATTCACTGTCGTGATGGTCTGCATCTCGGCATATACTTCACCATCCCTGCGGCGATTCCAGATCTCTCCATACCAGTGCCCCTTTTCCTTAAGACTGTGCCACATAGATTCGTAGAATTCAGCGTCTTGCAAACCTGAAGCCAATATTCGTGGATTATTCCCAATGACCTCTTTTTTACTGTAACCCGTGATACGAGTAAATGCGTCATTGACATCAATAATCATGCCGTCAGCTTCGGTGATCATGATACCTTCTCGAGAGGATTCGAATACACTGGCAGCTAGCACAATTTTTGCCTGAGATTCCTCAAACTCCGTCACATCATTCATGATAGCGAATACCAGATTCTGCCTGCCTGTTTGCATCGGTGAAGTTAAAACTTCGACAATTCTTTCCTCACCGCTGGACAGACGTTGTGGTATGTGTAAAAAACTCTGCTTTGACTGTTTCGCAAGATAAAGTTGCTCTTCAATTTCACCTGGATTCAGCATATTGATCTGATTAATCAACATAGTTTTTAGTTGATCCAATGGATAACCATAGAATTCAGCAGCGGCGGTGTTCGCATCGACGATTTTGCCTGAAACTGGTTCGATTAACAGCATAACGGAGGCATTTTGCTCGAACATCAGTCGAAAATGCGTCGCATTTTTTGCGAATAGTTCTTCTGCTATTTTTCGATCGGTGATGTCGGTATATGTTCCGGATAGACGTAAAGGTTTGCCATCATCAGTCCACTCAACCACCTTTCCACGATCAAGAATCCATACCCATTCGCCACACTTATGGCGCATACGAACTTCACACTCGTAAAAATCGAGTTCACCGCTAAAGTTTTTTTCTAACAACTCTCCAGATTTTATAATGTCATCGGGATGTAAAAACCTCATCCATGTATCTATCGAGGCCGGCGATATTTCATCTAAAGAATATCCAATAATTTCGGCCCAACGATCGTTAAATACGGTCTCGCCTGTCTGTACATTCCATACCCATGTGCCAACATTGGTTCCCCAGATAATCTCGGCTAATTGTACATCTATGCGCATTTGTCTAAACAGGAAGATGATAAATACCAAAATACTGACTATTATGATGGATGTGAGTACAGCCATAGTGCGTATTTCATTAAACCAAAGGGATAGAATTCTTGTGCTCGACAGGCTCAGGGCAATACGTATTGGATAATTTTCAATTTTATAGATTGAATATAAATTTTCCCTGATAAACAGGGTTTGATTGTCTGGATTTCGTTCACCAGATTGCAAATTATTATAATCAAATAACGCTCTGCCAATATTATTTGCTTCCTCATTGATTCGCAAATTAACGGGGGGCCAGGAAACGAGAGTCTTACCGTCCTCATAAATTACCTCAGCAACGTCAAACCCACCCAGGTCATCTCCAGCCATTAGAGCCTTCAAAACAGACAATTCGGCTTTTACCTGGAGGACACCTAAAAATTCATCATTGACGTTGTATATGGCACGACTCAAACTGATGTAGGGAGATTCTTGTGTTTGGTCTACCGCTGGAACTTCAAAAACGAAATCTTCATACTGAAATTTATGTTTTATAAAAAACTTTTCATCGGCGATAGATTGCCCGTTATTCGATGTCTCGTTACTGGTAGTGATTAAAGCTCCAAGGGCATCATAGAAGCGAAACTCAATCAAGCCATAATCGCCCAACGTGAGTGGCTTTAATGCATCAAAAAATATAGATGATAGGTTTCTCTGAAAAACATCATTGAAATGTGGAAGCATATGTGCAAAATTTAGCCGCTGATCATAGCTCTTTAAACTGGTCTCAATATGGACACCCAATATTTTTGCTCGATTTTGTAGTGCCAAATTTGATTGATCAAATATTTGTTGACGTGTATTCCATGCGTTAAATCCCAGCACGATGAGTATTGACGCAATCAGGACAAAAGATATAAATATACTGAGAATATATGGGCGCTGTATATTCGGAGACATTACTTGTCCCCCGATTTGAACTGCGCGAGCATTTCTTAGCTTCATGTTACTTGTTTAACTGGATCAGGGTTTTCTCAACAAGAAACGGGGCTATTCCCAATTTCTTAACTAAAGCAGGTTGGTTCAGCATCATTATTTTTCGATGCTTTGCACGATCTTCTGCCGAGGGAGTAACAATCCGAACCCCATTTTCCTTTAAAGTAGCATAGGCATCCTGTTGTGTTTTTACTGCCATCAGGCGACTTTCTTCAATCACACTTTCCCATGCCTCTTTAATTGCCTGCTGTGTTTCTTGTGGTATGCGGTTCCAGAACCTTTGAGAAACCATCGGGACGTATTGAGCAAAATACTCTTTATCTTCAAACGCAGAATCAACACCTTTTTCCCATAAATTGGCACTAACGATGGTTGCATGCGTTGTCAAAATACCGTCAATGTTTCCATGCTTCAGCGCTTGCGGAAGGTCTGGCCAAGGAACGACCCTGGGAGAGGCACCTAAAGCTTCAATGCGTAATGCGTTAGCATCTCCTCCTGCAATACGAACGCTCATTCCTACAAGGTCTTCATAGCTATTTATTTTGTGCTTCACACCATAGAGGTGCGCGTAGCCGAGATCAATCCAGCGACCTATAACCTTCACACCCAGGGTCTCACCAATTTTTTGATTAATAGCCTGGCCGACCTCTCCATCTCGAAGTGTATAATTTACTTCAGCATCCCGCCCGTAAAACATGGGAAGAAGAAAAAGGCCTACGTTGGGCTCAAACTTATCAATTTGCCATGTGCCAGGAACGGCCATTTGAACTTTCCCGTCGGCAATAGCTTTAACCACATTACTGTCACGGAAAAGTTCTGCGCTGTGATAGAGCTCTACTTCAAGCTTGCCGCGAAGCTTTTCAGAAAGGCGATCGACAAACATTTGCACAACGCGTGTTTGCACATGACTCGCGTTGTTCTCCGTTGAAATTCTCAGGTGGGGTAACGCCTGGGCGAAAGAAACCCTTGAGATAAAGATCATAAAAAATATTATGAGCAGCCGATACTTAGATTGTGTAGACATCAGGTATTTACTCAAATAAAAGGCGTGCTGTTGATCCAGACTGGGTAAAACGCAATGAAATTATAAGATTAAAAAAGCCATTCCCAATACAGAGACCTAAAAAAATGGTAAATTTTAATAAAAAAAACATCGAAAACTTATTAACTAGAGCTTAGTCCATAACCGGTCGATGTCAACATACTTTTCGCCTGATCACCTCATTTAAGCAGCTTGCTTCATTTCAGTTTTTAGCTGCTGTTCATTGACTGGATTGAGTCTTACCAGTGACTCATGATCCCAGTTTCTGGTTTTTCCAGA